>Ga0007854_10000529_pt1 | contig 24744 bp, 18 predicted proteins | sample CryBogCBH12Aug08_FD_60382 | JGI IMG/M metagenome (GOLD analysis project Ga0007854, IMG submission 60382) | Freshwater microbial communities from Crystal Bog, Wisconsin, USA - CBH12Aug08 | ecosystem: Environmental > Aquatic > Freshwater > Lake | place: Crystal Bog, Wisconsin, USA | collected... | reverse complement strand
GACGGGAACCTACCATGCCGCTGGCACCTTGGGGACATTTAACAACAGTTCGGCGAACGGGAACTGGGAGTTATTTTTCGCGGATTTGACGAAGGGTGGGGGAGCGAGCACGGTGACGGGTTGGTCATTGAACCTCACGGTGGTGCCGGAACCGGTAACGCTCGCGCTGGGCCTCTTTGTGGCCATGCTGCTGACCTTGGCAGGCTTGCGCCGTTTCTGGCGGGCGTGAGAGCCAGCCATTTTATGGAGGCGCAACTTTTAAAAATAAAAAAAAGGTTGCGTGACGGATTCACATTGATTGAACTTTTAGTCGTAATCGCCATCATTGCCATTCTGGCGGCTTTATTGTTGCCGGCGTTAACCGCAGCAAAGGCTCGTGCCACGCGCACGGTTTGCCTTAGTAATTTGAAACAAATGGGTGCGGGCCTTTTCATATACGCGGGCGAAAACTCCGATGGTCTGCCACCAGATACTTGGACTCCCAGCGGCAATGGAAGCAGCACTACATACTATTTGATGTATCAACTATATCCACCGGGAGCTATAAGCGGCGCTGCGGTAAATACGGCCACAGTCACTCCGCAAAATGCCGGTTTTCTTTATTCAACCCATATTATTCCCACCGGCAAAAGCTTATACTGCCCCGGAATAGATTATACTCAACCGGCTCCTCGGCGCTTCACTTATGAAGAAAATATTACCGCTACGGGTGTCTGGCCGGCATATTGCAATGACCCGAATTTTAACGCTGATTGCCGATCCTCTTATTTATATTATCCCCAGAGCAGCATCTTCGCCAGCCAGCCAACAATCCAGCTATGGGCTATAAGATGGCGACCAAATCCAGCCAGTTACAAGCCTCGCACACCATGATGACTGATTTAATCTATGATTGGCCATCGATACCGCATCGGGTTGGCAACAATCATCCATCCGCACTCAATGTGGTTTGGGGTGATGGCCACGCCAATGCTTGCACCAGCAAGGCAGTTTTCGATTTAGGGCTGGCGGTTTGGGGATCCAACCCCAGCGGGCATAGCGGTGGCACCGATGCCGCCAATCACGAAAACCAACTGCTCCAGATTGTCGGACTACTTCAACCCTGAACCCGTTTGTCAATCTTCGACTAATGACTACTTTATGAACAAATATCTACCACTCGGCAAATTCTCCTTCGGCATGGGTGACCGTTTTGCTCATCAGGGTAAAGCGCAACTGCGTGCCTGCGTGCTGGCAACTGAACTGGGGGTGGAATTTATTCCGGTTTGGAACAAGTCGAACCGCGAGCATACCTTCATTGGCACCGAGCCGGCCAGCCTGCGGGCTGAGGCAGACGCCGCCGTGAAGGCGCTGGGATGGAAGCGCCCGTATCATGTGGACGCCGATCACATTCGGCTGGAAACAGTGGATCGCTTCATTGCGCCTTCGGATTTCTTCACGATTGACGTGGCTGACAGCATCGGCAAACCCGCGAACACGGCGGACGTGCAGGCGTTCGTTGACCGCCACCCCGAACTGATTGGCATTATTTCCATCCCGCACATTGAGCAGCCGTTCGCCATCACGCGGGCGGAGGTTGAGCGCGTGGCCAACAAATTTTTGCTCGCTACTCATGATGCTGGAAAAATTTACCGGCACATTGCTGGGGCCAAGGGTGCGGAGCATTTCATCACTGAAGTTTCGATGGACGAAACGGACACTCCGCAGACGCCTCCGGAACTGCTGATCATTCTGGCGGCGTTGGCTGATCAAAAAATTCCGCTCCAGACCATTGCACCGAAATTCACCGGCCGGTTTAACAAGGGCGTGGATTATGTCGGCGACTTTCGGCAATTTGAAAAAGAATTCACCGACGACCTCGCTGTGATTGCGTTTGCAATCAAGAAATATGGTCTGCCGTCATCGCTGAAACTAAGCGTGCATTCCGGCAGCGACAAGTTTTCCCTCTATGAGCCGATTCGCCGCGCCCTTAAAAAAAGCGGCGCGGGCGTCCACCTCAAAACCGCCGGCACCACTTGGCTGGAAGAGCTCATCGGCCTCGCGGAGGCGGGCGGGGACGGTTTGGAACTGGCGAAGGAAATTTATGCCTATGCCATTGAGCATGTGGATGAATTTTGTGCGCCCTACGCCAGCGTCATTGATATTGACAAGGCCAAGCTGCCGTCCGCATCCATCGTGAACGGTTGGAGTTCCAGACAATTCACTGATGCCTTGCGCCATGACCAGCGAAATCCGGCCTACAACCCGAGCTTCCGGCAGTTGTTGCATGTCAGCTTCAAGGTCGCCGCCAAGAAGGGCGACCGTTACCTGAACGCGCTTAAAAAACACGAGGCGATTATTGCCAAAAATGTGACCGAAAATCTTTTCGAGCGGCACATGAAGCCGTTGTTGCTGTTGGCCAGGTGAATTGAGGGTTTCCTCCGCCAAATTGGTTGCTGTCCGCGCGGCATGGGTGCCGTTTTATTAGCCCGAAATCAGGTTTCGCATAGGCGGAGTTAACGAAGTGGACTTGTAATGTCAGGTTTACGGCCATGATAAACTAGAAATCTATCGAGGGAAAACAAAGGGGTTTGCTTCCGCTTTAAAAATGTCCAGTAATCATAGAAACTGACAACACCACACCATTCAAACACAAATATCTATCTACAATGAAAGGCCGCATTTTTCTCTGGTCCATCACTTCAGCCCTGGCGGGTTTTCTGTTTGGTTTTGATACCGTCGTGATCTCTGGCGCGGAGCAAACCATTCAGAAACTGTGGGGTTTGAGTGCGGGCATGCACGGGTTGGCGATGGGGTCCGCGCTGTATGGCACGGTGCTGGGCTCGCTGTTCGGCGGTTGGCCCGCCGACCGGCTGGGCCGCAAAAACACGTTGCTGTTCATCGGCGTGCTCTATGTGGTGTCAGCCATCGGTTGTGGTTTCGCGAACGGGGTTGGGATATTTATTGCCGCGCGCATTGTGGGCGGCATTGGCATTGGCATCTCGACGGTGGTGGCACCACTCTATATTTCAGAAATTGCGCCGCCGAAGTATCGTGGGCGTCTCGCCGGAATGTTTCAGTTCAACATTGTCTTTGGCATCGTTGTGGCCTACTTGTCCAATGCCGTGATTGCCCGCGTTGGCGGTGAAAATGCCTGGCGCTGGATGCTCGGCATCGCCGCGCTCCCGTCGGTTGTTTACGCGGTGATGTGCTTCGGGCTGCCGGAAAGTCCGCGCTGGCTGTTGAGCCGCCGGGGAGACCGGGCGGGCGGGCTCGCGGTGTTGCGGTTGATTGAGCCGGAGTTGCCCCAAGCCCAACTCGAAGCGCACGCGGATGAGTTGATGGCGGCGGCGCGGGTCGAGCAGGCCTCCGCCTCAAAGTTCTGGACGTGGCGGTTGCGCGTGCCGATTTTCCTCGCGATTCTCGTCGCCTTTTTCAACCAGCTTTCCGGCATCAATGCGATTCTCTATTTTGCGCCGCGGATTTTTGAGATGACCGGACTGGGGGCGAAGGCCGCCCTGCTCCAATCGGTGGGCATCGGGATAACCAACCTGATTTTTACCTTTGTCGGCCTGTGGTTGATTGACCGGTTGGGGCGCCGCACCTTGCTTTTCATCGGTTCGGTCGGCTACGTATCATCGCTGAGTTTGACGGCGTGGGCGTTTTTTACCGCGCATTACAGCATCGTGCCGGTCTGCATCTTCGCCTTTATCGCGGCGCACGCCGTCGGGCAGGGGGCGGTGATTTGGGTGCTCATTTCTGAAATCTTTCCGAACCGCCATCGGGCGGAAGGCCAATCGCTTGGCAGTTTTACGCATTGGTTTTTTGCGGCGCTGCTGACCACCTTTTTCCCGAAACTGGTCGAGGCGTTTTCGCCCGGATCCGTTTTCCTGTTCTTCGCCTTCATGATGGTGCTCCAGCTGGTTTGGGTTAAATTCATGGTGCCGGAAACCAAGGGCGTGCCGTTGGAGCAAATCCAGAAACAACTGGGAATTGATTAAGGGAACGGTCTCAAATGAGCTTCAAGATTATCGCCATCGGCGAGTTGTTATGGGACTTGCTGCCGACAAAAAAAGTCTTGGGCGGTGCTCCGGCCAACTTTGCCTATCATACCCACGCGATGGGCGCGGAATCATTGATTGTTTCCCGCATTGGCAATGATGCGCTGGGACGCGAACTCCGGTTGCGTTTGGCCGAGATGGGATTGCGAACCGACGGCATCACCACGGATCCCATCGCGCCGACGGGCGTGGTGTCCGTCGCGCTCGATGCCCGGGGCGTGCCTAATTTCACGATTCACGAAAACGTCGCCTGGGATTTTCTGGCACCGTCGCCCGCAGTTTTGGCGGAAGCCGGTGGCGCGGATGCTGTTTATTATGGCTCCTTGGGCCAGCGGCATCCGGTGGCGCGAGGTGTCATCCGGAGATTTTTGCAATCCGCCCCGCCGCCGGCGCTACGAGTGTTTGACATTAATCTGCGCCAGAATTTTTACACACGCGAGATTTTAGAGGAGTCGTTACAGGCGGCGAATGTCTTCAAGTTGAACGATGACGAATTGCCGGTGGTGGCGCGGCTTGTTGGGCTGGCGGGGAGCAAATCCTCGTTGCTCGAGCAACTGGCGGCACGCTATGAGTTGCGCGTGGTCGCGCTGACGCGGGGCGATCAGGGCAGCACGCTTTGGGTGGATGGAGAATTGATCAGCCGTCCGGTTGAACCAATAGCGGCTTTGACCGATACGGTCGGAGCCGGCGACAGTTATACGGCGGCTTTGGTGATGGGGTTGTTGGCGGGGCACGAACCCGAACAGATTATTGACCAGGCCCATCGCGTTGCTTCATTTGTTTGCACGCAATTTGGCGGCACGCCCGCTTTGCCCGAAGAACTTCGTCGGCTTTTTACCGTGGCCGACGGGATTGGAAACACCAAAAATATATGTGCCGCCTGATATTGATTGTTGTCGCCGGATTGGTTCTGGCCCGGACAGAGTTGTTGGCCGGTGGTGCCGCTGGCGAACGCGAATGGACGATTGAAAAGCGCTACCTATTGCTCCCGGTGAAAGTGGGCGAGGGGAAAAAATCTGTGAAAAGTCACGCCACACTGACCGTTGCGGGCGCGGTGGTGCGGGAATTCGATATTGATCTGGCATCGCCGGCGGAATTTTTCGTGCATTTGGACGTGAGCGCGTGGCGCGGCCAGAAGGTCATTTTTCACGCCGACAAACTGCCGGAAGGCAGCCAGGCGTTGGATCTCATCACGCAGTCGGATGCCATTTGGCAGGCTGACCAGCTCTACAAGGAGCCGTTGCGGCCCCAGCTTCATTTCTCGGCGCAGCGTGGTTGGAACAATGACGTCAACGGTTTGGTGTTCGCTGACGGCGAATACCACATGTATTTCCAACATAATCCTTATGGCTGGTATTGGGGCAACATGCACTGGGGGCATGCGGTAAGTCCGGATTTGGTGCATTGGCGGGAACTGCCCATTGCCCTCTATCCGCGTCGCTATGGCGACTTCGCCTTCAGTGGTGGCGCGGTGGTGGACAAAGATAATACCAGCGGTTGGAAAAAGGGCACCAACGCTCTGATTGTTGCCGCCTATACCAGCACGGGGCGGGGCGAGTGCATCATCTATTCCAACGACCGCGGTCGAACGTTTCAGGAATTCGAGGGCAATCCGGTTATCAGGCATAGCGGCCGCGATCCGCGCCCGTTTTGGTATGCGCCCGGCAAACACTGGGTGATTGCCGTTTTTGATGAAGGCGGCTTTGCCTTTTACACTTCAACCGACCTGAAGAAATGGACGCAGCAGAGCCGGCTGGAGGGTTTTCATGAGTGTCCCGACTTGTTCGAATTGCCGTTGGGTGACCAGAAATTATGGGTTGTAACTGCCGCCACCGATAACTATATGGTCGGAAAGTTCGATGGCAAAAAATTCACGCCGGTTACGTCCAAGCTCAAAGGCGATAACGGGCGGATTTTTTATGCGGCCCAGACATTCAGCGAGGAACCGAAGGGCCGAGTGGTTCAAATCGGCTGGCTCAAGGTGCCGGCCCCAGGGATGCCGTTTAATCAAGCGATGTCGCTGCCACAGGAACTCACGCTGCGGCAAACGCCGGAGGGGCCGCGGTTGCGGCGCCTGCCGGTGGTGGAGCTTCAGAGCTTGCGTGAGGGGTCGAACCAAGCGGCTTCGTTGTCGAGCTTCCGCTCGGAACTAATTGAACTGCGCGCCGAATTCGAGCCGGGCGATGCCCAGACGGTGGAATTCACCGTGCGTGGAGCAAAAATAATCTATGACGTGAAGGCGCAGCAGCTCATTGCGCCGGGCGGACGGCGCGGCAGCGGAACACCCGTGCCGGCGCCGTTGGTGGACGGCAAACAGTCCCTCGTTGTTTATCTGGATTGCACCGTTCTCGAAATCTTCGCCAGCGACGGGTTGACTTACGTTCCGACCGTCTTCAAGCCCGAGGCGGGCGACTTGTCGGTGGCGGTGGAGGCCAAGGGCGGCAAGACCAAAACCATGGCGCTGCAAGTTTACAAGCTGAAATCCTGTTGGAATCGCGAATAGTTTTTATGATGAAAAAAATGCTGACCGTCGCCGTAACCGCGGGCTTTTGTGGCATCGGGCTGGCCGCTTCACTTGTCTTGCCCGCCATTCCTCTGCCAACCATCCCGGATCGGGTTTTCAAAATCACCGATTATGGCGCGGTGGCCGATGGCAAGACGCTTAACACCGAGGCGCTGCGCAAGGCCGTGGCCGCGTGCCGCGCCGCCGGCGGGGGCAAAGTCGTCGTGCCGGCGGGGGAATTCATCGCGGGCCCGTTTGAATTTGTCAGCAACATGGAACTGCGCCTGGAAAAAAACGCCGTGCTGCGCTTTTCGGACCGGCTGGAATTGTATGGCGCGCAGCCCACGGCGTCTTCCGACCCGGATGATGCGAAACTAAAGGCGCCGATTACCGGCGCGGGCTTGGTCAACATCGCCATCACCGGGGCGGGCGTGATTGACGGCAATGGCAAGGCTTGGTGGGCGCGCAGCGGCAAGAAGGCGTGGGCCAATGGCGCGGGCGGAGAAATGCTGCCGCGTCCGAATCTGATTGAATTTACGAAGTGCACCAACGTTCTCTTTGAAGGCGTCACGGTTTGCAACTCCCCGCAATTTCACATCGTCCCGCATTATTGCGACGGCGTGACCTGCCGCGATTTAAAAATCATTGCGCCTTCCAACTCGCCCAACACCGACGGCATTGACCCCTCGAACAGCCGCAACGTGCTCATCACCCGTTGCGTGATTGATGACGGCGACGACAACATTTCCTTCAAGGCCCGCCGCGATGCGAACAACAAAAACACCGTGCCGACGGAAAACGTCTACGTCACCGACTGCACGTTTCTGCATGGGCACGGGGTTTCGGTGGGCTCGCGCGTCTGGTCGGGCATCCGCAACATCGTGGTGGACAATTGCACCTTTGAAGGCACCGCCATCGGCATCCGCATCAAGTCCGCGCGCGGCCGCGGCGGCCTCATGGAAAACATCACCTATTCCAACATAAAAATGAAGGACGTCGGCACGGCGATTACCATCAACATGTATTATTTCGACCGGCTGGAGGGCGTGCAACCCGTGACGCCGGAAACCCCGATTGTCCGCAACGTCAAACTCCAAAACATTACCGTGGCCGGCGCCCGCACCGCCGGCGACATCACCGGGTTGCCGGAGATGCCGGTGACCGACATCAAACTTGAAAACGCGGACATTGCTGCCGAAACCGGAATGCGGATCCGGGACGCGCGCGAGGTCGAATTCAAGGCCGTGAAAATCAAGGCCGGGACCGGCAAGCCGCTCACGGTGGAAAAAGCCACCGTAAGGGGAATCGAAAACTTTGGCGATACGACGCCGGATGCGGTCAAATCCAAAAGGAAGCGTTAGCGCATATGCACGACCCCATCATAAAACGCGGGACGATGGTTGCACTGGGGTTCTTCGCATGGGGGCTGGTTGTGCCGGTGCTGGCGGCCGAGCCGGCCGGGCCGCGCGCAGACGTCGTGGTGGCGGCCGCCGGCGGCGGACAGTTCCAGACGGTGCAGGCCGCCCTCGATTCCCTGCCGGTGGACAACCGGAAACGAACCGTCATTCTGATTCGCTCCGGTGATTATCCGGACAAGGTGCTGGTCAATCGTTCGTTTGTCACGTTGCGCGGGGAAGATCGCAAAAAAACCCGCCTGATGGCGAAGGTTGCGCCCGGGCCGAAACTGGATGCTTCCGTGGTGGTGGACAATGCCAGCGACGTGACCTTTGAAAATTTAACCATGCTCAACCCGCTGGTTGACCGCGGCTATGTGGTCGCCTTCGCCAGCCACACCAATGCCACGCGGCTGGCGTTTTCCGGCTGCGACATGTCCAGCGGGGGCGGCGATGCGATTTCCCCCTGGTCGCGCGGCCAGTATTATTTCACCAACTGCTGGTTATCCGGCACGTTTCATTTTTTCGGGCCGCGTGGGAATTGCTACGTTACCGACTGCCAGTTCTGGTGTTTGGGCAGCAAAATCAGCCTGTTCAATGAAGGCATTTCGGCACCAACGGACAAGCTCGTAATCCGGAACAGCACCTTTGACGGGCCGACCGCATTCGGGCTGGGTTCCTATTTTCGGGATGCGGCGTTTTATTTCATCGACTGCAAATTTTCCGCCAAGCTGCTGGCCAACGGCCAGCTGTTTCGCAATCTCAAGAACAAATCCAGCCAGGATTATCAGATGCAGTGGGGTGAGCACCGACATTTCTTCGCAGGTTGTGTGGGGCCGGATTATCCCTGGCTAAAAGACAACATTGCTGACTCGCCCGCAAAAACGAAGGCGACGGTGACCGCGCAATGGGCCTTGTTGGATTGGAACCCGGAAAAGACCAATCCATGAAATCAATCCATCTCATCATCGCCGCCAGCTTCCTTGCATTCGTCGGAGCGCACGCCGCCCCCGCCTTCCCCGGCGCGCTCGGATGGGCCGCGCAGACGACCACCGGTGGTCGCGGCGGCAAGATCATCAAGGTCACCACGCTCAACCTTGACGGCCCCGGCTCGCTCACCGAGGCGCTCGACACCAAAGGCCCGCGCATCGTCGTTTTTGAAGTCGGCGGCGTGATTGACCTCGGCGCCAAAGACCTCGCCATCACCGAACCGGACCTGACGATTGCCGGGCAGACCGCACCCGCGCCCGGCATCAGCCTGATTCGTGGCGGCGTGCAGATCCGCCACACGCATAACGTGATTGTCCAACACATCCTGATTCGCGGCGGCGAGTGCGGGTTTCCGAAGTGGACCAAGGACAGCGGTCAGCCCGGCCACGACTTCGATTGCCTGAGCACCGACGCGTCGCACGACGTGATCATTGATCATTGTTCGGGCGCGTGGGGAACCGACGAATGCATGTCGGCTTCCGGTCCGCGCACGGCCGGCGGAACCACCGTGGAGGAGTTCCGAAAGAACACGTCCTATAACGTCACGATCCAGAACTGCATCCTTGCCGAAGGATTGCTCCTCAGCATCCACGGCAAATACCGGAAAGGACATTCCAAGGGCACGCTCATCCACGACAACGTCACTTCCGTCCTCGTTGCCCGCAACGCCTACATCAGCAACGACGACCGCCACCCAGCCGTCAAGGCGGGCGGTCAGGCTGCGGTCGTCAACAACTGGATTTTTAATCCGCGCTCGCTGGTGATGCACTCGATGTGCGAGCAAGGCGAGTGGGGCAAGTTCAAGCCGGTCTCGCCGGTCTGGAGCATTGTCGGCAACGTGGTCGAGCTTGGCCCGGACAGCAAGGAGAAGATTCCGTTCTTCGCCTGGCAACCGAAGGAGGCTCCGCAGGCCGTGCCGTTGTTGTATCTCGATGACAACATCTTCGTGGATCAAAGCCGAAAGCCGCTTCTCATGACGGAACCCGAAGCGGCGGGTAAAGTGAACTACAAGAAGCTCGATGCAAAAACCGTCTGGCCCGCCGGTCTGGAAGTGTTGCTTGCGGCGAAGCTGAAGGAATACATCGCCAGGAACGCGGGGGCGCGCCCGTGGGACCGGGATCCGATTGACAGGCGACTCATCACCGACGCACTTGCCGGCAAGGGAAAGGTCATCAACGAGGAAACCGCCGTTGAAGGCTACCCGAAATACGCGCCGACGAAGGCTGCGTTCAACCCGTCCGATTGGAACCTCGATACGATGGAGCGTTGCAAACAATGAACATCTCATGTCGCGGATTTGTGAAGGCGGTGTCGGCGGACTGGCAGTGTCGCCGTTGGCGTTCGGCATCGAAAGCCCGAAGTCGGTGGCGTCCCAATTCAAGCCGGGCACCATTCGCTTTCAGGCATCCGCTGCGGGCTTGCCCTCGGCAGAACTGGCCTTGGCAGCGGCGGAGAAACCATGACGAACCCATGAAGACCAGCCGGTATCCAATCAAATTATGCGTGCTTGTGGCATTGGTTGCGTCATGCGCCAGTGTCGGCCAAACCGCGCCGGACGGCCAGTCAGACGCGTCACCGGCGCCGGTGTATTCCGAAAAATATCGGCCGCAGTTTCATTTCAGTTCCGCAACAAACTGGTTGAATGATCCGAATGGCTTGGTGTTTTACAAGGGTGAATACCATCTGTTTTTTCAGCACAATCCCAAAGGTCTGGCGCATGCCAACATGAGCTGGGGTCATGCCGTTGGCACGGACTTGGTTCACTGGACACAAGTCAGTCACGCCTTGTTGCCTGACGAGAACGGCGCGATCTGGTCCGGTAGCGGGGTGGTGGATTGGCTGAATACCAGCGGGTTTGGCCAGCATGGCACGCCGCCGCTGGTGCTGATTTACACGCAAACCAAGCCCTTTGCACAATCAATTGCTTGGAGTGTGGACGGGCGGACTTTTACCAAATATGAGCACAATCCTGTTTTGCCCTTGATTGCCGGTGGTAACCGTGATCCCAAGGTGATCTGGCACGAGCCGACGAAGCGCTGGATCATGATTCTATCGGTCAAGAAAGACCAATATGATTTGTTTGGTTCGCCGGATCTTAAAACATGGACCACGCTATCCCCGATTGCGTTCAAGGGGGCGTTTGAATGTCCGGATTTGTTTCCGCTGCCGCTGGATGGCGATGCAAAGAAGATAAAGTGGGTGGTTGTCAGCGCTGGGGGCGGGTATGTCATCGGGACATTTGACGGTCATGAATTCAACATTGAACAAGGCCCAATCGCCTCGAAGTATGGATATGCCGTGCAAACCTTCAGTGACGAGCCTCGGGGGCGGCGGATTCAGATCGCTTGGTTGAACAGCGGCAAAAATGAATATCCCGGCATGCCCTTTCGGCAGCAGTTGTCGGTTCCGCTCGAGCTGACGCTGCGAACCACGCCGGAGGGTCCCCGGTTGTTCCGGCAACCCATTGCGGAACTCGCCGCGTTGCGGACCAAGTTGCACGCTTGGCAGAACCAGCCGCTGGCCGCCGGCCAGAATCTTCTCGCCGGACTCTCGCACGATCTTTACGACATTGAAGGCGAGTTGGAGGCGGAAACGGCCAAGTCAATCACTTTCAAGGTGCGGGGGCAGAATGTCCCGATTCATTTTGAAAACGGGCGGGCCAAATTTCGAGTGCTGGTGGATCGCATCATCATCGAATCGTTTGAAAACGGCGGAGCCCGGTCTCAAGCCGTTACCTTCACGCCCGATGACCACGCCGCGCCCCTGGAACTTACCGCCACCGGCACGGAGGCTAAGATTGTTTCTCTGAAAGTTTACGAACTGGAATCCATCTGGAAATCCAAACTTGCGTCGGCACCAATGTGAGCCGCAAGCTGCTGATAATTCCCAACAACAACATAAAATAAACCATGAATAAAAAACAAAATTCTAAAAAAGCGTGGATGCTTATAGCCGTCATCTTGTCACTGGCCGTAATGGGGCGGGCGGCAGAGGAAAAAGACCGGGCGGATAAGCCGGGCAAAGCCGCCGGCGGGTTAAGTCAGAAGTTTTTGGACGCGCGCGCGGCCGCGCTCAAAGACCTCAAGGGCGAAGCGGAGGTGGTTTTTATGGGAGACTCGATTACCGCCGGCTGGAATCGCAACGGCGTCATTGGCGTTCCCGGCTATGCCACCACCCACCTTGTTGATTATACCGCGCACGGCGGACTGGCCGGCCTTCACCCGAAGGCCGCGGTGATTTTGATCGGAGTCAATGATACCAATGGTTTGAAAGAGACCGCGGACGAAATTGTCGGCAACATCAAGAAAATCGTGGGCAACCTTCGCGGCCAGTTTCCGAACCTCAAAATCATCATTACGGCCATTTTCCCACGCGGGCCGCAAGCCGAGCGGAAGGAAACTTGGGAGGACAAAGGGAGCAAGCGCATGGCGATCATCACTGCCGCCAACAAGGAGATTGTCAAACTGGATGACGGGAACACGATTCGCGTGCTGGACTTGACCGAGAAATTTCTGGTCAACGGTCGGCCCACGACGGAGTTGCAGGGCGACCTGTTGCACTTGACGCCCAAGGGGTATCAAGTGTGGGCGGATGGCTTGACCCCGTTGTTGGCAGTGGTGCTCAAGTAACTTACAGGGGCATGATTTTATCCCAAGTAAAAACAAACTATTCGAACCACCGGTTTGCAATGATTGTCTGAAGTTATAAATATAAAATTAATCAACCATGAAAATTGTTATTACCCTACTCCGTTCATTGATGGCGGTTGTTTTGTTCGCCGCTACCGCTGTCCACGCCGGGCCACCCGAAGGCAAGGTGGTCTGTTTTGGTGACTCGATCACGGCGGGTGAAAGCAGTTGGGTGTCACTCATCGGCAAGAAAGACGACCGGTTAAAAATGGTCAATGCCGGCAAGGGCGGACGCAAGACCAGCCAGAAAGCGGAACTGGCGCCGGTGATTCAAGCCAACAAAGATGCCGCCTGGTTCTTTCTGTTCTTGGGGGTTAATGACATAAAAACTGGCGGTGATGCCAGCGTCAAGGCTTGCGTCGCCAACATGGCGGACATGATTCAGCGGATCAAGGCGGGGGTTCCGGCGGCGCAAATCGTAGTGCTGGCTCCGTGTCATGTTGACTTGAAGAAGATGGCCGAAAGGTGGCCCGGCAAGAAATTAAATGCCAATGCCAATGAAAACCTTGCCCAGTTGGAGGTGGCCTACAAGGCGCTGGCCACTGAAAAAGGCGTCAAGTTCATCAGTTTGTTGAACGTTGTTTCATTTGAAAATCTGCATGATGGCTTGCATCCGGGACCGGAGGGACAACAGCAGCTTGCTGAAGCCATTTGGCGGGAGTTTTCAAAATTCTAAACGAGGTTGAAGGCTCGTCGAAAAATTAAGTAAGCCATGAATAAAATCCTGTTAGCATTTTCATTCCTTGCGCTCAACCTCGTTGCCGGTGCGGAGATGAATCTCAACGGCACCTGGGATTTTGGCCCGGGACGGCAGTATGCCGGAACCACCACGGTGCCGGGGTTGCAGGACGATGCCGGCAAGATTGCCTCCGCGCCCTTGTGGTATCGTCGGCAGGCGACCTTGCCGGGCGGCGACTGGAAAAATGCCGTCCTGGTGCTGAAGGGGGCGCGGTTCGCGCCGACGGTGTATGTGAACAACAATCAGGTTTCGGCCGCCAACGGTGGCATGTCGGCTTCCGTGCATCCGTTGCGTTCGGCGGCCGTCAAGCCGGGAGCGACGGTGACTTTGGAAATCGCGCTTAAACCGTTGAGTCAGTTGCCAAAGACGGATGCGTCCTATATTCCGCAGCCGGATCATTTTCGCTCCGATATCAGCACCCATTTTTGGGATGATGTCGTGCTGGAAACGCATGATGATTTCCGGATTTCGCGGATGATTCCGTTTACCGACTTCAAGGGCCACACGGTCAAGCTGCGCTGGGCGGCGGAAAAGCTCAGTGATGCGGCTCCGGCGCCAGGACGGGTGCAATGCGAATTGTTAGGCAAGGATGGCGGGTTGGTCGCCGAGGCTACGGGAAATGGCGGGGCTTGGCAGGGCGAATTGATGTTGAAATTGCCGGCCAACTGCCGAACTTGGTCGCCAGAGGATCCCTATTGTTATCAACTCAAACTGACTTTGACCACCGGGGGACGGACGGAAACCAAATCCATCGTTTATGGCTTCAAGGAATTCAAGCTCAACGGACTCGGGTTTGAACTTAACGGGCATCCTTACCAGCTACGCGGCAGTAATACGCCATTCTTCCGGTTCGCCCGCGATTCGGAGGCCAATGAGGTGGAATGGAATCATGATTGGTGGTCCACGCAAATCATTCAACGGTTCAAGCGACATGGCGCGAACTACATCCGGTTCCATTTGGGACAACCACCGGAATGGCTTTTAGAGGAATGCGATCGGGCCGGGCTGATCGTCCAAGACGAGTGGATATTTTTTCACGGAATGAATGCGGCTGAAACCAGTCTTGTGGAGCAATGGCGTCCCTGGTTGGACACCGCCGTCGCGCATCCGTCCGTTTGCCTGTTGCAGCTTTACAACGAGACGCCCGAGTCGGCGGCTCGGCGGGCGTGGGCGGCTCTGAAAACACTGGAGCCGGAGTATCCGCCGTTGCTGATGGCGCATCGCGATACGGTCAATCCGCATCACTATTGGTGGAGCCTGTTTGAGAACATCTCGTTGACCTATGATTCCCCGGCGGAAATAAAAGGCGAATATGGTGCTTCGGCCGGCGGTCCGGCGCGGCCGGCCATTGTGGATGAATTTGGCGGCGATTATGTTGACGGCCAAGGCAAGCCCGGCGTTTATGCCGCCATCCGGGGAGCGTTTTTAAGATTTCTCGGGCCGAAATACACGAGCGAAGACGCTTTGATGTTGCAGACGCTGGCGCATGGCCGGGTGGCGGAATACTGGCGGCGGCTGGGAGTTGGCGGGTTCGCCAGTTTTTGCACGCTGGGTTCACCGTTCGACGGCAATCACTGGTTTCTTGGCAGCTTGAGGGAAGGCCGGCCCAAGCCCGTCTGGGCCTCCATGACGGTTGCGTGGTCCCCGCGCGCCGCGAGTTTGGAAATCTGGGATCGCAATTTTTTGCCCGGCCAGAAAATTGAAGTCCCGCTTTACTTGTTCAACGACACCGGTGAATCGTCTGACTTGAGGGTGGCAATAACCATTCGAGATACGGCGGGAAAAGAGTGTGCGCCCGCGATCCCGGTTTCCGAAAAAGTTCAAGCTTGGGGACGAGTGGTGAAGAAAGTCGGGGTTGTTATGCCAACGGCGACCGGATCCTATCGGCTGGAAGCCAGAATGTTAAATCCAACTCCGGAAGTGACGGAGCCGGTGGTTTCCGCTTGGAAGGTGTTTGTATTGAAAGCCAGTGTGCCCGAACGGCTAAAAACGCTGAAGATTGGCGTGGGGCAGGGCGACGGGGAGTTGCGCGACTTTTTGCGGGCGGAAGGACTCACAACCGTTGCGTGGAACGATCCGGCGGCGGATGTGTTGGCAGCAGCGGGCGCGACTTGGGCCAAACTCGTCCAAGAATCCGCTCCGGAAACCACGGCGCTGGAGCAGGCCTGGCAGCGGAGCAAAGGCGTCGTATTGCTTGACCTGAGCGGGGGAGCGAAAGGCCGGAGTCCAATCGATCTGGTTCAAGGCGTGCGGGTGACGCTGACAAGTTCAACGGAAGAAAGCCATCTCCAGCCCACGGCGGTGGGCGTGAATCTTTGGGATGGCTTGGACTATCAAAGCAGCTGGCTATGGAACGGGCTGCGCGGCGGATTGATTGTCCCGAAGGTGGTTCCCCAACTCGAAGGCGGCGGTGCCGAGGGGTTCCTGGCAACTTGGAAAGCGCGCGGGGCGGACGAGCAGGCCATCAGAGCGGGCCCTTGCTATGCCTACGCGCTAGAAGATAATTACGCCTTTTCCCGCACGCCAGCGGATGAGTCCGCCAAGAAACAATTGCGCCGCAAAGTTTCCGATATGCTGGCGGATGCGCCGGCGCTCGCGGGCCGCGTCAACCCCCAAGGCGAAATTCAGGAGACGGATTTGCACGCCGCGTTCAACCGGCTGCCGGCGGGAACCTTCAATGTCGTGCCGCTGGCGCGCTGCGGTCAGAATTTGACCCAAGCGCCCGTGCTGATGGTTGACCGCGGTGCGGGGGCGGGCCGGCTGATTGTTTCTACGCTGCTGACGGCGGGGCGGTTGGCCGCAGTGGCCGGTTCGACTGAACTGTATGGCGTGCGCCATGATGAAGCGGCCTGCCAAATGGTCCTCAACATGCTCAACGTGGCCAGCGGTTCCAGCTTGCGCACCGATGAATCCTTCCGTTTCGAGCCGAAAGCCGGTGACGGTCATGGCAAGGGCGGCGGCAACAAAAAATCAAAAAGGGACAAATCCCGGACGGACAACAATTCGGCACGATAAAAAATAATTTTCCCATGAAACATTTTTTGCAACAGCCGGGCGGCTCTGGACGGTTTGGCGCAGCTTTTTGCCCTTACTCGTTTCCGGCCGGTGGCCAAGATAGAAAAACACAAACACCATCAAGATTGGACAATACAACGAACAACAACACAGACAAACCCCCTATGAAAATGATTCAAGCAATGATGCTGGCCGGCCTGTTGATATTGGCCGGCGCAAACATGGTCACGGCGCGGCAGGTCATCCCGGTGGACAAGGGTTGGCGATTCGTGCGCGAAGACGTGGCCGAGGCCGCCAAACCGGCTTACAACGATCAAGCCTGGAAGGCCGTCAGCATTCCCCATAGTTGGGGTTGGGAAGAGGCGGACAAGGGGGAGAAATATTATCGCGGGCCGGCTTGGTATCGGGTGACCGTTGACGGCCCGACAATCGCCACCGGGCAGCGGGTGTTTTTGTGGTTTGGCGCCGTGAGTTCGGTGGCCGACATCTATCTCAATGGCCAGCGCCTTGGCCAGCACCGGGGCGGATTCAGCGCGTTTTGTTACGAAGTGACTTCAGTCATCAAGCCCGGCGTCCCCAACATTCTGGCCGTGCGCGCGAGCAACGGGAAATTTGACGACGTGGCGCCGCTGGGGGGAGACTTTAATCTCTACGGCGGCATCTATCGGCCGGTTCGCGTGATTGTCACCAGTGCGGTGTGCGTGTCGCCATTGGACAACGGATCATCGGGCTTGACGGTGTTTCAGAAAAACGTTTCGGAAGAACGGGCCGAATTGGAGGCGCGGGTGGAGTTGTCCTGCGCCGGTGCGGGAGGCGAAGCGGTTCAATTGCATTTGACGGTGCAGGATGCATCCGGCAAAGCGGTGGCGGAGGCGACTCAGGACGCGAAGGTGTCCGCCCAACCGGTGAGTTTGTCGCTGGCGGTCGGCAAGCCGCATCTGTGGGATGGCGTCAAAGATCCTTACCTTTACAAAGTGGTCGCAGAAGTCGTGAAAGGGGATGGAACCGTTTTGGATCGGGTGGAACAACCGCTGGGTCTGCGTTATTTTCATGTTGATCAGGAAAAAGGTTTTTTTCTGAACGGAAAACTCTATCCGGTGCATGGTGCCAATCGCCATCAGGAATGGTTTGGCAAAGGCTGGTCGCTGTCGTCGACCGACTTTGAACAAGACGTGGTAACCCTGCGGGAGATGGGGGCGACGGCGGTGCGGCTGTGTCACTATCAGCATAGCGGCGAGTTTTTAGATGTCTGCGATCGCGCCGGCTTGCTTGTCTGGTCAGAAGTTGCTGCGGTGGGCGGTTTCGGCAAAACTCCGGAATTTGAAGCCAATGTCCGCCAACAGTTGACCGAAATGATCCGGCAACACATCAACCATCCTTCGGTTTTTGTCTGGAGCCTCTACAACGAGCAGCATAATTCACCGGTATTTGCAGCAGCGCTCGGACGTTTAAATGAGTTGGCGCATCGCGAGGATCCGACGCGTTCTACGATTGCCGCCACCTGTCGCGATAATGCGCCAGCCATCAACAAGGTGACGGATGAACTGGGGTGGAATCGCTATCCCGGATGGTATAAGGGGGACGCGCCCGGCAAGCTGTTCGACCAATGCAAGGGAACCAGTCACGGTGGCGGTTATGCCTTGAGTGAATTTGGTGCGGGCGCGAGCGTTATCCAGCATGAAGACCCACCCAAGCATGCCGCTCCGAAAAGCAAATGGCATCCTGAAGAGTGGCAGGCCAAAGTCCACGAAGAAATTCTGGCGGCCGCTGCGGCCCGGCCATATATCTGGGGACTGTTTCCCTGGGTGATGTTCGACTTCGCCTCCAGCGGTCGCAACGAAGGAGATCATCCCGGGCGAAACGACAAGGGCTTGGTGACGGCCGACCGCTTGGTGAAAAAAGATGCGTTCTACTTCTTCAAAGCCAACTGGTCGGACGAGCCGATGGTTTACATTACCAGTCGCCGGTTCGTTGAACGGGATCAGCCCAAGGTTGGCGTCAAAGTCTATTCCAACACGGACGTTGTGGCGCTGAAAGTCAATGGCGTATCGCTTGGGACAAGCAAACCGAATGAGTTGCACATCGCAACTTGGGCGGGCGTGGATCTCAAAATGGGTGAGAATCGCATTGAGGTTGAAGGAACCCGTGCCGGCATAAAAATCACCGATTCCTGCGTCTGGCAACGGGTGACGCCCAAACCCGCCGCTGTGCGCCCGGAAGAGCCGCCGTCGTCGCCATCCCAGAAATCAGCCGATGAGAATTGACGGTTAAAAACTTTGGAGCGATACGGATAACCTTGCAATAAAGTCAAAGCATGAAGAACAAATATCTTGCGACCGGCATCGCGCTTGCCCTTTTTTGTGGGGTGACGGCCGCAACCAAGCCGGATCCGGCTGAGCCTTTGCAACGTGCGGGCGCGGAAAAACATCATGCCGCGTTCTTGGCGCGCGCCCAGCAGGGCAACATCGGGTTGTTGCTCCTCGGTGACTCGATTACCGCCGGGTGGGGGCGGGCGGATCAATTCAAAAAATACCAGCCCGCCAACTTCGGTGTCAGCGGTGATAGAACCGAGCATGTGCTGTGGCGGATCACCAACGGCGAACTGGACGGCATCCATCCCAAGGTGGTGTTGCTGTTAATTGGCACGAACAATACCGGCAAGGATTCTGCGGATGACATCGCTCGGGCTGACAAAAAAATCATTGAGATCATACAAACGAAGCTGCCTCAGACCAAGGTGTTGCTCATGGGCATATTCCCGCGCGGTCCGGTTGATGATCTGCGGCGCGCGTTGATTCGTGCCGTGAACAAGCAACTGGCCCGGCTCGACGACGGCCAGAAGGTCAGGTATCTCGACATCGGTGAAAAATTGCTCAACGAAAAGGGCGATCTTACGCCTGAAATCTCACACGACAAATTGCATCTGACGGCCAAGGGCTATGAAATCTGGGCTGCGGCGGTGACACCCTTGCTGGACGAGTTGATGAAATAGTTGCCGTTGGAATTTGAAATAATGCAGCAGTGCATCCTGATTCCAACGTCATTGAGGCGGCATCGTTTGTCGTCGTCTGGCGGTGAGCTGTGTTCCGTTGGGCCGTGTGTTTCCAGGATAAATTAAGAAGTCGAACATGAAAAATATAACCATCATTTTACTGGTAACTACAACGTTGACCTGTCTCGCTGAAACCACCGGCTGCGCCGTTGAATCGTCCACGGATGCCTTGGCTCCGTCCGCATCTTCCGCGCAAACCAAGCCCTTCGGTCCAATTATCAATGTTATTGACCTTGGTGCCGTGGGTGATGACAAGACTGATTGCACCCGAGCCTTGCAACAGGCAATTGACAAATGCGCCGCAACGCCCGGAGCCACCGTGCTGGTGCCGCAAGGCGCATATCGGATTACCCCGCTTTTCTTGAAAAGCCATGTGACACTGCGGCTGGAAAGTGGCGCGCGATTGGTTGGTCCCGGACTTTTTGCCAACTATCCGAAAGTCAAATATCCAGCGAAGGGGGCGTTACTCAGTGGGGTGAATCTCACGGATGTGTCGATCGTGGGCGAGGGCGTGATTGATGGTAATGCCCCGTCTCGGTCGAAAGCCGAGATGAAAGCAATTGGAACCTACCAGCCGCGGTTGGTGGCGCTCAAGAGTTGTAAAAAAGTTCGGCTGGAAGGTGTCACCATTACCCATGGGCCGAATTTTCACGCTAGTCTAACCGGATCCGACATCGTGCTCGACGGTGTGAAGTTCATCGCCCACACCGGAATGCCCTGGACGGCGGGCTTGGGGTTGGCCGGTGAAAAGATACGCGTAATGAATTGCAGTTTTGAAACCGGCGATGACAACATTGCTTTTGGCGGTGTGGATGACGTATTGATCGAGAACTGTCATTTTGGCGTCGGGCACGGATTGTCCATCGGCAGCTACTTGCATTCCCCGGTGCGTAATATCACCGTGCGCAACTGCACGTTTGAAAACACTACGGCTGGATTGCGCATCAAGTCCGCCCGTGATCGGGGTAACATTTGCGAGAACATCATCTTGGAAAACATCACCATGAAGTCCGTCAAGGATCCGGTCAGTATCAATGCCTATTATGGGCTCAAGTTGAATGGATTGAATCCGAAAGATGCCGCCAAACCAGTGACCCAAACCACCCCCATCTACCGAAACATCCAAATCGTCAACCTGAAATCGGTAGATAGTGGGGTAGCTGCCGTGATCGCCGGTTTGCCTGAATTGTCGGTGAGCGACGTGGTATTCAAGAATTGCCGGTTTTCAAGTGATACGGGTATGCGGTTGATGAACGTCAAAGGCTTGCAATTCATCAACACGGAAGTCTTGCCCAAGAGTGGTGAGGCTCTATTCGTCGCTAACGTGCAGATGACCGGTGCGGAGAAGTTGACCACGGCGCCGTTTCCAATGCCGGGTAAAGGCCGGGCGGCGACGGTTGAAAGTGATGATAAGGAGGTTCAACAATGAATCCATCGGAGGAAAAGGGCGTTGATTTTATCAATTTACTCAACGTCGTTTCTTCCGAAAATTATCCAGACGTCGTTCATCCCGGTGAAGCAGGGACATCGGCAGATGGTTGATGCAGTTTGATAGGAATTGACCAGATAACATTTACGACTATGAAACAAAATCCATTGAATCATTTATCAACCGTGTTGGTGCTTGTCGCTGGCGTAACTGCCGGACTTGTCGTGAACGGTGCCGAGAAGCTGGCACGCTTGTCCGACAAGGAACTGGTCACCCAATACTCCGTGAAAATCACCAGCACCAAGGATGGCTCGTCGCAGGACGCGTTGTTTTATTGTCCGCCGGAGGTGGATTTGAAAAAATCTGGCCCGCCGATGCCGTTGCTGGTCGGGCTGCACACCTGGAGCGTCTCTTTCAGCATGTGCGCGAAATACATTCCTGATTGTCAGGAGCGCAAGTGGGTTTTCGTCGCGCCGAATTTTCGTGGCGGCAACAGCCGGCCAACGGCCTGCGCCTCGGAACTTGCGATTCAGGACGTGATTGACGCCGTGAATTACGCCAAGCAAAACGCGCGCGTTGATCCATCACGGATATATCTCATCGGCGGTTCCGGTGGTGGCCATATGGCGCTGATGATGGCCGCGAAAGCCCCGGAGATTTGGGCGGGCGTATCAGCCTGGGTGCCGATTTCCGATTTGGCCGCGTGGCACCGGCAGACACGCGACCGGGGCCTCAAGTATGCCGCGCTGCTTGAGAAATGCTGCGGTGGTCCTCCTGGCCCGCTGACCGCGGCGGAATACCGTGCGCGGTCGCCGATTAACTTTTTACCCATTGCAAAAGGGTTGCCGATGGATCTCAACACAGGCATTCATGACGGTCATGCCGGATCGGTGCCGGTCAGTCAAGCGTTGCTTGCATTCAACGTTCTGGCTACCGCCAATGGTTTGCCCGACAAGCAGATTCCGGTTGCGGATATTGATTTCATGGTGGCCAAGGAAAAAGTTCCTGACGCTCTTGCCAAGGAGTCGCAAAACGATGTTGAGCGAAGAAATACAGTATTGTTTCGCCGGGTTGCGGGGGCGGCGCGCATCACGGTGTTTGAAGGCGCGCACATGGAGGAGCAGTCCGCAGCCCTCGTCTGGCTAAACCGCCAACAGAAGGGCAAACCGGCGGATTTCACCGTGCCTGCCGTTTCGGAAATCTTGAACACCAAGCGCGGGCGGGCGGTCGGCAGCGACGAGGTTGCCCACTAAACGGAACGATGACATGAGGAAACAAGCATTCAGTTATGTTCTTGGTTTAGTTTTAGTCCTCGGTTGCTTCGCCACGTTTGTGTCCGCGCAGGACAGTCAAGAAGGCGGCAAGCCGGGCAATAGGGGTTCGTTCGTGTTCCAGCAATATGACGCGAGTGAAATTCAGGCCCGCGCGCGGGATGCCATGCAGGCGGCGGCGCGCAAGGCGGCGCTCGATGGCAGCCGCCCCGTGTTTCATTTTCGTCCGCAATCACAGTGGATGAACGACGTCTGCGGGGCGTTTTTCCATCAGGGCTGGCACCATGTTTTTTATCAGTATAATCCGTGGGCTGACACGTGGGGCAAGGGCGTCGGTTGGGGGCACGCCCGCAGCCGTGATTTGGTGCATTGGGAATGGCTCCCGCCGGCGCTGTTGCCGGATCGCGACAATGGCAGCACGATGGACGCCTCCGGCAGTGCGGCGTTCGATGCCAACGGCCAGCCGGTGATATTTTTTGCGAAGACGCCCGCCAAGGGCGCGCGGGAACAATGGGCGGCCGTGCCGGAGGACGGGGATTTTCTGCGTTGGCGGCGGGTCGACCTTGGCCTTGCGCCGGGAAAAAACGGCGTGCCGGCGGACGTCAAAGCGAGCTGGGCGGACATGTTTGCCTTCACCGCCGGCGGGCAGACTTTCGCCACTTTCAAGTCCGCCAATGGATTGATCTGCAAGGCGCAGCGGCCGGATCTGCTCGCCTGGAAGGCGGTGGGCTGGGTGGATGGGCTCGGCGGGGAATGTCCCAACCTGTTTCCCTTAACCGGTCGTTATGGGTTGATTCTTTCCACGCTGCCTATCAGTTACCGGGTCGGCGAATTTGATCCGGAAAAAATCAGTTTCCGCTTTGCCGGTGGCGAGGCGCGCGTGCTGGATTACGGCGTGGCGCATTTGGAGAAGGGCGAAAATGGCGCCCGCGGCCTTTACGGCACGACGGTTTTTACTGACGGAAAGGGGCGTTCGATTCTGTTGGGCTGGCTCAGCGGCTTCAAGCCGGGCAGGGGCTGGAACGGATGCATGGCGCTGCCGCGTATTCTCACGCTTGTCGGTGATGAGATGATTCAGACGCCGATTCCCGAATTGCAGGAGCTGCGGGGCAAGGCGTCCTCGCTCAATTCACTGACGTTGAACGGCGAGTCAAAAATTGTGGAAGGCGTTCGCGGCGATAATTGCGAGATAATGGCTCAATTCAGACCGGGCACCGCCAAGAGCTTCGGCTTGAGAATCCATGGCCAGGGCCGCACCGACGGCGTGGTGGTCAGTTGTAATCCGGCGGGCATCAATTCAGCCGGCCTCTCCATTCCGTATTCGCTTTCCCCCGACCGGCCGCTGAAACTGCACGTCTTCTTCGACCGCACCGTGATGGAATTGTTTGTTGACGACGGGCGGTGCGTTTCGACGCGGGTGGTTTATCCCAATGCTGAAAACTTGCAGGTGGAAGTTTTTGCGACCGACGGCATGGTGGAGTTGACCGCCCTGCAGGTCTGGGAAATCAAGCCAATCTGGTGAAAACGCGACCACGGAAAAACGCCGGTGCACGCGCCATTTAAATTAAAGCCACCAGCGAATTCCTACCACATGAAGTTGCCAACTCTCATTCTGCCCATTGTCATGCTTGTCTTGTTGCTCGCGGTGCCGACGCGGGCGGCCGAACCCAAGCCCCCGTTTGCCATGCCGACCGTCACGCCGCCGGCGTTTCCCAACCGGACGTTTTCGATTCTGGATTACGGTGCCGTCGGCGACGGGAAGACGCTCAACACCGCCGCTTTTGCCAAGGCCATCGCGGCTTGCACGGCCGCCGGCGGCGGTGTGGTGGTGGTTCCCCGGGGCGTTTACGTCACCGGGGCGGTGAATTTGAAGAACAACGTGAACCTGCACCTCGAAGCGGGGGCCGAGATTCGCGGCAGCGAGAATTTTGATGATTTTCTTCCGCCGGTATTGACGCGGTTTGAAGGGCTGGAACTCTATAATTATTCGCCACTGATTTACGCGCTCGATTGCACCAACATCGCTCTGACCGGGCCTGGCGTCATCAATGGCAGCGGCCACGCCTGGTTGAATACGGCGTATGCCGCGCGGACGCGAATTAACGTGAAGATTCCCGTGGAAAAACGGCTGAGTCTGGATCGGGAACACCCGCTCCGACCGTCGTTGGTGCAACCGGTGCGGTGCACTAACGTATTTCTCGAGGGGTTCACGGCGGTCGACAGTCCGATGTGGAACATAAGTCCGATGTATTGCGAAAACCTCGTCATTCGCGGGTTGCAAATGATCAACAAGGGACACAACGGAGACGGGATCGACCCTGATTCCTGCCGGAACATCATCATCGAGGACTGCACGCTGGATACCGGCGACGACTGTATCGCCATCAAAAGCGGCCGCGATGCCGACGGACGGCGGGTGGGCATTCCATCGGAAAACATCATCATTCGTCGCATTCACACCAAGCGTGGTCACGGCGCGGTGACGCTGGGCAGCGAAATGTCCGGGGGAATTCGCAACGTGTATGCCTACGATTGCGATTTTGACGGCACGAATGTCGGCCTGCGTTTCAAGACCGCCCGCGGCCGCGGCGCATACATCGAGAACGCCTATTACGAAAACAT
>Ga0007854_10000525_pt1 | contig 24804 bp, 19 predicted proteins | sample CryBogCBH12Aug08_FD_60382 | JGI IMG/M metagenome (GOLD analysis project Ga0007854, IMG submission 60382) | Freshwater microbial communities from Crystal Bog, Wisconsin, USA - CBH12Aug08 | ecosystem: Environmental > Aquatic > Freshwater > Lake | place: Crystal Bog, Wisconsin, USA | collected... | reverse complement strand
ATTTTGACGAGACGAGACAGCCGTTTGCTGGGCATGATGCGGACACGCTAACAAAGCGCCGGGGCAGCGGCAAGGTTCTGCGCGGAGGATTGCCAATAAAAAACGAGTCCGGTTTTCACCGGACTCGTTTGTCGGATATTGGAAATCGCCGGCCGAATTATTTCATCCGGTCGAAGGTCTTCTGGAGAATCTGCCAGTCTTTCTGGCCGGCGAATTTGCCCTGCAACGATTGGACGATCTCGTTTTCCCGCGCGTTCTTGGTCGGCTTCTTGACCTGATAAAGCACGCCGAAGTTGCCGGGAAAATCCGCGTTGGCGAGCTTGTAGGCCGCCATTTCGTCCGTCACGTCGTGCGTTTTCGGGACTTCGTTGAACGCGCCGCCCTTGCGGGGATTCGCCGAATCGAACGCGCCTTCGTAAAACTCGACGCATTCGCTCAGGCAATGCACGAAGCTGAAACCGTCGTGATCCATTGCCGCTTCCATCATCGCGAGGACGTGGTTCGGATTCGAGGCGGAAGTGCGCGCCACAAACGAGGCACCGACGGCGATGGCCTGTTTCGCGGGATTGATTGGATAATCCACCGCGCCCCAGATATCGGTCTTGCTCTTAAAACCGAGCGGCGACGTGGGCGAGGTCTGTTTCTTTGTGAGGCCGTAAACCTGGTTGTCCATGACGACGAGTGTCATCTTGATGTTCTTGCGCGCGGTGTGCGTGAAATGGTTGCCGCCGATGGAAAACGCATCGCCGTCGCCGCTAAATGCAAAGACGTGCAAATCCGGACGCGAGAGCGAAACGCCGCTGGCGAACGGCAGCGCGCGGCCGTGGATGAAATGTGCGCCGTGCGCCTGCACGAAATACGGAAACCGACTGGAGCAGCCGATGCCGGAAATCGTGGTGATTTTCTCGTGCCACAGTTTACGCTTTTCGATCAGCTTGAAATACAGCGCGAGCACGGAAAAGTCGCCGCAGCCAGGGCACCACGTCGGGTGGTCGGCGGCGATTTCCTTTTTGGTGAGGCCCTTGCGTTCGCCGGTGGCGGTTTCAATCACACTCACGGGGACAACCGGTTTTTCAGTCAAAGTCTGGCTCATAAATTTTTCGTATTTGAAATTATTTCTTCGCTTTGGCTTTTACGAGTTCGACGATTTCCTTGACCTTCCAAGTGAGGCCGTCGGTTTTGTTGATGCCTTGGATTTTCGGGTCGGCATAGCGCGCACGCAGAACCGTGCCCAGCTGGCCGATGCCGTAAAGCCCCTCGTCATTCATTTCCACGACGAGAATGTGGTGGAAGCCGGAGAAAATATTTTCCAGACCATTCGGCAGCGGATTAACGTGGCGCAGATGAATCGCGGAAACGCTGTCGCCAGCGGCGCGGAAACGATCCACGGCCTCGCGGATCGGGCCTTCGGTGGAACCCCAGCCGACCAGCAAAACATTGCCTTCCGGCGGACCGTAAATTTTCGGGACCGGCAGCGTCGCGCCGAGCGCCTGCAATTTTTTGCGGCGCTTCGCGTTCTGCAGCATGTGGACTTTCGGCGAGCCGCTGGGATGGCCGTATTCGTCGTGTTCGAGGCCGGTGGCGATGGGATACTTGCCATCCAAAATGCGCGTGCCCGGCTTGACGTGCGGCGTGACACCGTCTTTCGCCGCCAAGTCGTAAGGCTTGTGCGAAGCGACCGGAGTGAGATCCGGCGTGATGTCCTGGCAAACTTTTTCCAGATCCGGCTGCGGAAACGCCTCAATGCGCGTGGCAATGCCCTGATCAGTCAGGAAAAACACCGGCGTATTATATTTGCGGGCGATGTTGACGGCCTCGATGGCCATGTAAAAACAATCTTCCACGTTCGCCGGCGCGAGGACGACGCGCGGGGCGTCGCCGTGGCCGCCGTTGATGGCGATGTTCAAGTCGGACTGCTCGATGTTCGTCGGCATGCCGGTGGATGGGCCGCCGCGTTGGACGTTGATGACGACGAGCGGCATTTCCGCCATGACGGCCCAGCCGATGGCTTCGGTCTTGAGCGCGATACCGGGGCCGCTGGAACCCGTCACGGCCACGCGACCGGCAAAGCTGGCACCCAGCGCCATGGAAACAGAAGCGATTTCGTCTTCGCACTGGATGAACGAGCCGCCGTATTTCGGCAGTTCGCGCCGGAGCAGTTCCATGATGTCTGTCCACGGCGTGATCGGGTAGCCCGCGCCGAAGCGCACGCCGGCGGCGATGAGGCCGTAGCCGATGGCTTCATTACCATTCATCACAACCTGCGGAACGCCGTGCTTCTGGCTGTCGGTGATCTGGAAGGTTTCCACCACGTTGCCGAGCGAATTGGAATAGCCCGCATGGAACGCCGCCAGCGCGTTGTTCAAGATGCTCGGGTCTTTGCCGGTGAAACGTTCGCCGAGAAGTTTTTCCAACTTCGGCACGTTCAGGTCAAACATTTTGGCGATAAGGCCGAGCGAATAAATATTTTTACCCTTGTCCTTGGCCGTGCCGCCGATGGCCTCGACGGTAAGCGAAGAAATGGGAATGCCGACGTGATGATAATCCGACTGCCATTCTTCCTTCGGCACGACATGGTCGCTGTCATAAAGCACGATGCCGTTTTTCTTGAGCGAGTTGATGTGACCTTCGTAGCTGTGCTGGTAGAAACACAGCAGCACGTCCGCGTCGTCGCCGGAGGTGAGCACCTCGCCGCTGCCGATGCGCACCTGGAAGATGGACGGGCCGCCGGAAATGGTGGACGGGATGGTCATGAAGGTCATGACTTCCTGCTCGCTGCGGCCCGCGAGCCGCGCCAGAAAACCGCCGATGGCCTGAATGCCGTCCTGCGAATTGCCCGCGATGCGGATGACGACTTCGTTGATCCGTGAAACTTTCTTGGCACCACTCGACGGTGCGCCCGCTGTTGCATTACTCATAAAAGGAACCTTGAAAACCAAAGATTACTGCAGCAAAGGTGATTTGACGAGCTGAAGACGTTTCAGCGCGACACCGATGCGATAACACGTTAAGCCACTTAAGGTGAACGTGTCAATTTCTAATACTACTTATATCTCATTGCTTTTCAACGATTTAAAATACAGCTTGAAAATGAATTTGAGGCATTAAAAAATCTGATTAGGTTAATTAATTAACACTCTAGTCAATATCAGTGGCGGGAGTCGCCCGGCCGCCTTCGGAAAAAAGTTGAAGCCAGCGTCCCGATGGTTGATAAACAGGCCAAGATGAAATCCGCCTACGAACTCGCGATGGCGCGTTTGAATAAAACTGCACCCGCCGCCAAGCTCACCGCCGCGCAGAAGAAACAGTTGGCGGAGCTTGATTCCCGCTACGCCGCCAAAATCGCCGAGCGCGAAATTTCCTTGAACAGCGAAATCGCAAAGGCCGCCGACTTTGAAAGGGAAGAGTCCCTGCGCGACCTACTCATTAACGCGCGCAAAAAATTGCAGGCCGAGCTGGCGGAGAAAAAAGACCGGGTGCGCGCGGGCAAATAAACCGTCGCGTGATTTAATTCCAATATTATTTTAAGGGGACGAAGCTGATTCCAATTCCCGCAACGGCTGGCCGACCGTTTCCCCCAGCCGGTTGCCGGCGAGATAGATGACCGCGCCAAAGCCCAGCACCGCCACCATCAAAATTAAAAATCCCCAGAAGTGATGTTTCTCCAGTTTCCGCAGTGAACGTGCAAACGCCACCAGCCCGAACAGCGCCGCGACCACGATCACCGCATCCACGCTGGCCCGTTGCCAATAGCTGCCGCCGAGGTGCAGCCACATCCCGAATTCATCAAACGTCAATCCCATAGCCACGCCATAAAGCAGCGCGGTGATTTCCGCCGCGCGGTCGGTGGGCCGGCGGAACACGCTGTAGCCCGCCACCACGGCCAGCAGGAAAATGCCGTAGTTCAGATGGTGCACATGGGTTCCCTGCACGAAGCAATACAAGTTTGGCATCAGCTTCGCCATGATGAGAAAGACAAAAACCCGCGCGAGGATGAACGTGACGAGAAAGCTGAACAAAGCAAGCCGCGCGAGCTGATGGGCGGTTTCGCGGTGCAGATGCGGTTCCTTGCCGTTCATGTCGTTGTCAGGCCAAAAAATGAAATGGTGCGCGCGAGAGGACTTGAACCTCTAAGCCTTGCGGCACCAGATCCTAAGTCTGGCGTGTCTGCCATTCCACCACGCGCGCATCATTGATTTGCAAGGACTTACGAAGTCAAAGACAGATAAATTTGACTTTGTGCCACTTTTTGTGCCACTATTGCCCTGTGAAACCGATTGAAACCGATAGCAATGCTACCATTCAGGACGAGGGCAAAAGTCAGCCCATTGCACGGCATTTAACCTACCAGAAGGTCAGGAACGGGCGCAAGCAGCCAATTCGCGGACTGTGGCAGCGGAATGGGCGTTATTACGCGCGGCTGGCTGTTGAAGACCCAAGCACCGGCAAAAAAGCCGTGCGGCGAATCCCGCTGGAAGTTGAAACGGTTGCCGAGGCTGTCGCGGCATTAAACAAACTGCAAACGCAGAGAGCGGACAACGCCTTGCCGGTTTTGAAGCAGACACCAAAATTTTCCGATTACGTCGAAACCTACTTTACCCATTTTGAGCAGCTAAAAGATGCCAAGCGTCCGCGCACGATTGAAACCGAGCGCGGCCATTTGAACCACTGGAAAGAGCACTTGAAAGAGACGCGCTTAGACAGAATCACCAAGCCGATGATTTCAGATTTCATCGCCAAGCGGAAGACGGAAGGCGTCAGCAATCGCACGGTGAATCTAGCGGTGGTATGTTTCCGCAATGTTTTGAAAAAGGCGATTGACGATGGCTGGCTTCAACGCTTGCCAACCGAAAATTTGCGGCCTTTGAAATGGACGGCCAAAAAGAAAAAACTCTACACCGCTGCCGACATTGATTCGCTTTGCCAAGCCGCATTGGAAGTTTCCAAGAATGGCGTTGGCTTTGCTGATTTGATTCGCTTTCTGGCTTATTGCGGCACACGCATTTCGGAAACCCTGCGTTTGAAGTGGCAGGACGTGGACTGGCAGCAAAAGCAAATTATCATTGGCGCGGATGGACTGGCAAAAAATCACAAGTCGCGCCATGTGGATTTCAACCCCAAGCTGGAAACACTCTTGAAAGAAATGTTCGCCCGTCGCGCGCCTGATTCGGAATATATTTTCCCGTCACCACAGCGCGGGAAAAACGACAAGCCAGCCAAGACATTTAGGGAAAGTTTGAAACTGGCGCGGAAAAAAGTTGGTTTCAATGATTTTGGTTTTCACCATTGCCGCCATTTTTTCATTTCGTTCTGCGTGATGAGCGGAATTGACTACATGACAACCGCGCAATGGGTCGGCCATCAAGACGGCGGAATTTTGATTGGTAAAGTTTATGGACATTTGAACAATGACTACAAGAAACGCCAAGCGCAGAAACTAAGTTTTGAACCAGTCACGCCAGAGGTAACAGAGACCGAATGATTCAATTTCTGCGGGCGATGGTGGCGGCATCGTCCATTTCTTCGGCTCTGGTTCGCTTCGGGGCGATATGCTCTTTGGCAAAGTCGCCAGCTTCCAATCTGCGATTAAATTCGCGCAAGTCCGGCGCGGTGATATAGACACGCCCCAAAATGTTTTGGGTTTTTAACCAGCCTTTTTTGCGCCAACGCCAAGCGGTTGTATCAGTGACGCCGATTCTTTGAATGAAGGAATCAAGGGAAATTGGAACTTCTTCCAACAGGTTTGCGGTTGTTGTAGCGGGCATCTTAGTCGTCTTTCTATTAGGCTATCTACTTTGTTTCCGGCTTGCCGCCTCTGGACGCTCGCTTTGCAGATTAACCAGCAAAGACAGGCTATTCCAGAGGCTTTCGCCGGATGCTACGACGCGTTTTTTGCGCTAGGTAAAGTCTCTCAATCATGTCAACATTGTATTAGTTACTTCAATCAATGTCAAGGTAAAAACCAGCGGGGAAAGGTGGTTTTTTCGTCTGTAAGTGGTTGGTTTTTCAAGGGTTGCGCGCGGGTGGTTTTAGCGGCTTTACTATCCGGCAGAGACGGGGCGAGAGTGATTTTCGCGGGGCATATTTATTTCGATATAATTCGGCGCGGAAGTAGAGACAGTCTGCCCCTGCCAACCCTATATTTGAAAATTATAGTTGTTTAGCTATGTCCAAAGCGAAGCGGGTAGGGAAATTTCTCTCTACCCGAAAATTTCAGAATTTCTTGAAGGGATACGTTTCTTTCCAGACGCCTTGATTTCATTGGCCTTTTGAACGGCGCGGGTCTGGCCTGAAAAACAATTTTGCCAGCAAGGGTTAATTTTCACCTTACAACCAATACGTTCCTGCCATCCTGCTTTGACCTTTGCGCGGTCATTTCATTCCAGAGGGTCAATTCAGCCGTTGGCACACGAAAGCCTCGCTGCTCCCATGTGGCAATCGCGGCCTTGGCGTCTCTGCCGTCTTTGAACAGGCGGGACTGCCAGACTTTTTGCAGGTTGGAATGATTCTTGGCCGAATTGACGCAGAGAGACGTTTTGAGCATCCATCCGTTAGCCGACGCCGTGCGGATGCACGCGCCCGTCACTTTCACCGCGTCAAATTCCGTGAATCCGCTGTCGCGCAACTTTTGGTAATAAATGTCAGCGTTCAGCGCGGGGAGTTCGGTCAAAAGCTCCTTGAGGATGGTGAGAGCCAGTTGTCGGATTTTCTGTTTTTGATTTGTGTCCATAGTTGTTCAAGGTGTTGTTCGTATCGCTTGCGTTTGTTTTTCTCGTATTCCAGCGCGGCACGAATCTTTTCTTTCGGCTGCGAAACTTGCGCGGCTCGCTGTTTCTGAATCGCCAGCCATTCACGGCGGCGAGCGAGTGATAATTGCGTCAGTTCGTTCCACTTGGCTTGACTGTTTTCGGCAATGAATTTTTGGGTGTAGCTGCGCGACGTATAGACGACGAAATTTTCATCGCCATAGCGCGGGTGAAGGATGAAGCCGATACGCAGATAAAAAACCACAAGTCCCTCATAAACGATTGGCTTCAATGAATCATCCCAGCCGCAGAAGACAGGCAACCAACGCCAGTCACTTTCAATGTCTGGTTTGTCTGGCAACGCTCGAATCCTAGAATTGCTGCTCCAAACTGCGCGGCCATAGATGAAAGGATAGCCGCAATGTTCAAGTAGCAAGGCGGCGACTTGCTCGAAAAATCTTCGCACGGCAAAAAAGCTGCCCTGCTTTTCGGTTTCACACCTCAGCCAGATTGCATGAATCGGCAGTTTCCCGTTGTCGCAATCCATGTAGAACTGAAACTCAAAGCCGTCACCGTTGGCGAGCTTCCAAACCTCCAACTTTTCATCCGTGGGTTTGTGGTTTTGGTATGTGGCTTCGCCGACAAAGAGCTTCAACGGCAAATTCAAGGCGCGGATGCCATTCAAAATTTCTGCGATGCGCGGCTTGGGATGCTCGCTTATCGGATGCGCTTTGAAAATTGGTTCGTTTATCTGGCGTTCTTTGTCTTCCGTTTGCGGGGGCTTGAACCTGTTTCCCGCGTTGCGTTCCTTGGCGAGAATGGAGTTCAACGAAGCCATTGCCCCGAAATTTAACGGGGCTAAACCAGAGCCAGAGCCAATGACAGAGAGGGGCATCAAAAGTATCTACACCGCTGGGAAACGAATGGGAAATTTCTGGCGAAAATTTAGTGAATAAAATTTGCGCGGCGGTGGTCAAGTTTGATGTAAAGCATAGAGGCGAGAGTGTTCGCCCGTCCCGCTGCCGACGAAAACCGCAGAGCGTCAAAATCCGCGTCAAGGTTTCGAGTCGTCTGTATCGTCAGCCACACATGGCACAACAGACTTTGCGTGAGGCGAGAACTTCACACAGTTCTGGTGACAGTGGTATCAAGTGAGTCCGTCCACCGCGACGGATAGCAAGCGCGAACCATTAGAACCTGATAATCCGTTGAAAAACTCTTGGTGAGTCCGTAATGGATAGGTGACTTCGGAAGCGTGCCGCCTCTGAGCCAAGATGCCGTTGAATATGTTGAATCAAACGGTCTGAACAAGCCCACACCTCACCCGAAAGGGAGCGATAGGCAGGAACAGAGAAAAGAAGTTGGCTACCACTCAAGCCCAGAACTGGACATAGCAGCGTAAGTTACCCAGCGTGCAGGGACGATGAAAGAAACTCCACGCGCCGCCAAAGAAGATGCTTACGAACTGCGCCGAATCAAGAACCGCTGCGATATGCGGTCACAGTATCGTTTTGTCCCTCCCTTCCCTCAGAGAGCAATTTGCGATAGGCAGGAATGCCAAGCAACGCAGTTGCGCGGCAATGAGATTTAGACATGATTTCCCCTCACGATTTGCGCGGGGCGTCACAAGGTCAACCAATCAGTTGCTATCTAGCGAAGCATCCAACTTCAAGGCGCGCTTCATGTAGTCATCATTGGTCAGTGGATTGTTTCCGTCGCCGTAAAGAGCTTCGTCTTTAGCTCGCAACTCGCAATCATTGTTCAGCTCGATTGTTTCCGAACGGCCAGACTTGCTGTAATCGGCTTTGGCAAACCAGAAGTATTTTTCCGTCTTGTCAATTACTACCCTTTGGCCGGACGAAATGAAAATGTAGCTGCCCTTTTTGAGCGTGACGTTGAATCTGCCGTCGCCGTCCGTTGTCACGGTAGAGGCGGGGATTGCGAAGTGCAAAAGGCCACTTGTGAAGGCTGACCATTCCGCCCGAATCTTTGACGCTTCGCCTTCAACATCCACGCCGGACAACTGACTTTCAATTTTGGCGGCTTGCACTTCAAGATTGTCGCTGACTGCGTTATCTATCGGTTGCGTGGTTTGCGTCTGCGGCATACTGGCTTTCAGGTCTTTGACCTTTTGCAAACTCTGTTGGTAGGTCTTGTATGCGTCGGCCAGCGAATCCGTCGCCTGTTGAAGCTCGTATTTCTGACTCTCACTCGGCTCGTAGCCAAGCGCAATCGTTTTCCTAGCGGAGCAATCGGCGTATTGCTGCTTTGCCACCAGATAGGTTTGATAATTTTGTTTGCACTCGTCTTCGGCGGTGGAAAGTGCGATGGCATTTACTTGCTGGCTTGAGGCGGCGATTGATTGCTGTCTGACTTTTTCCGCGTCCATTTTTAGCTGTTTTTTCTTCGCTTCGTCATTGGCTTTGGCCGTGGCATATCGGCTTTGAAAGTCGGGTCTTTTTGCCGCAATCTCGGCGTTGCATTTTGCCAATGCCTGCTCCAACGCAGCTTCATCATAAATCACAACCTCACACGCGGGCATATTTACCACGGCGTCGAATCTGTTAATCACATAGACGCGGCCTGAAACTTTAACCTGCTTGACCCCGCAGCCGGTCAAGATGCCAAGCAAAACAACGGCGGTCAGAATCCCTTTGAAAGTTTTCATGTTGGATGGATGTTTTTTTGTGGTTTGTGCGTCGGCACATTCAAGCGAGTTTCCGGCGCGGCTTCAAGGTGAAACAAGACAACTGTCTTATGCGGGTGCGGATTTCATGCGGGCAATAATCCGTGAATGGCGAAAACACAATCTGCGTTATCCGATGCCTTTTCGCGCGTTGTCAAAAAACACCGCGAGAAACAGGGCTTGAGTCGCGCGGCGTTGGCGGAAAAAGCTGGCTTGCATCAAACCTACATCGGACTTCTGGAAAGAGAAAAACGCAGCCCGAATCTCGACACCGCGAAGGCGATTGCCAAAGCGTTAAACCTGACGCTGGCGGAGATTATCAAACAGGCGGAAAAAGTTGGCTGAATCAGTCGGCTTGCGCGGGCAAGCCCGGCGTGCGGCCACGGCGCGGGCGCGGAGTTGCGGCGGCAGTTGTCTGGCGACGGCCACGCGCGGCGGGTGTCGCTGGTAACAGTGGCGCGGTTAATTGCTCGTAAAGGCGGAAAAGAAATTCCACCCGCTCGCGGTCACTGGTGAATCTGTCTGCGCGATAGCAACGCTCCACGGCGCGGTCTAGTTCCGTGTGTGCGCGGTGCAATTCCGGCGGCATTGAATTCGGGTCGTAAAGGTCTGCCAGCGTGCTCATGCCGCGCGGCGGCAAGTGCGGGGCGCGCGCGTCGAGAACGGCTTGCGCTTTTTCTTCAACTCGCTCGCGTTGCGCTGGCGTAGGATTCGGCCAAGGGAAATTGTTATAGACGATGTTGGACGAATAGCGGTAGCGCGATTCCAAACGCCCGCATACCGTGCTCATCCAAGCCATGTGCATAAGCGATGATATGACGCCGAAGTGAAACAAGGTTGCATCTGGCAAACACGAACAACTGTCATGGAGAATCACGTCTGGCTCAAAGTAACCGAATGGAATATATCTGCGTGTTTCGGATGAATGTCTTGGAATGACGATATAACGCGAAGTAGGCTGGCGAATTTCCGCGAACAAGGTCGGCTCGTTCGCCTTATCCCGCGTAGGAGCTTTCTTGCTGGCGAGACGGAATTCGCGCACGGCTTCAACCCGTTGGCGGATGCCTTCAATGTTCCGAATGTCAGCGGGGGGAGCATCCTTGAGCCACAGACACCAGCGAGGAATTGAGTGCAAGTATTCTTCCGCGCAAAGCAGCGGGCGAACATAGCGGCGAGCCTCAGGATTTTCCGCAAGAAACCGCTGGCGGTCTTCTTCTTCGATGATTAAGTGCCCGCCATCAGTCGGCTTGTTTCCGTATTCGCACGCTGGCACGTCGCAGATTGGCTTGCTGCGGGACGCAACTGCAATGTCCGCGCCTTCGACAAGATACGGGCTAATGTTTCGCGCGGTCGTCATCACTGGCACTTCGCCTTCGTAGTCGTAAATTTTTTTGTTCGCAGAATCAAACGCCGCAAAGCCGATGATGACAACGTGAACGTGTGCTTTGCCCCTCGCTTCGCTTTGCCATGTGAAAGTGCGGTGTGCGAAGTGGATTTTCAAACCGAACCGTTGAAACAACGGATTCCACAATGCTCCTACCTGTTCGCCTTGTGAGATTGAGTTTGTGGAGACGAAGCCGACAACAATCCGCGTGGCGTGAATGTATTCTGCGGCTTTCCGATACCAGCCCGTAACATAATCCAAAACGCCGATTCCATCTGTCTCGCCCCAGACATTTTCCATATCCTGCCCTTGCTCGCCATTCATCAAGTGCTTGCCGACAAATGGCGGATTGCCCAGAACGTAGGAACATTGCTCGCGCGGTAAGACAGTGTTCCAATCCGTGCGGAGCGCGTTGGCTTGGACAATGTGCGGCGAGGCGCGGAGCGGCAACCGTTCAAACCGTTGGCCGAATAGTTCGGCGGCTTGCGCGTTTAGCTGGTGGTCAATCAGCCACATGGCGACCTCCGCAATTCGCACCGGCCATTCGGAGTATTCAAGGCCGTAAAACTGGTCAACATCCACTTTGCACAAATCGCGGACGTTCAAGGCTTGCTGTTCCGTGCCGTGCAATTCGGCAATGGCGTCAAGTTCAAGCTGGCGCAATTCGCGGTAGCCTAGCACAAGGAAATTTCCGCAACCGCAAGCGGGGTCGAGAAACTTCAAGCTGCGAAGTTTATTTTGAAACGCTTCCAGATTCGCGCGGCGACGGGTCGAGCGGTCTTGCTTTAGTTGTTCAAGCTCCGCGCGTAAGTCATCCAAAAAAAGCGAGCGGATGACTTTCATAATGTCGCGTTCGCTGGTGTAGTGCGCGCCTTGCTGACGGCGGGCGCGGTCGTCAATCACGCCTTGAAACAGTGAACCAAAAACGGCGGGCGAAATTTTTGCCCAGTGAAACTCGCAGCATTCAATCAGCGCGTCACGCATGGCGCGGTTGCAACGCGGGAAGCCAAGCCGCTCCGCGAATAAGCCGCCGTTCACATAGCGGAAACCGTAAAGTGCGTCAGTGTCTTCAAGCCGGTTTTCCGCCTGCGGATTATTCAGCCAGTCAAAAAGCTGGTTCAACTGTGCGCCGATGTCCGAACCGTCTTCGCGCGTTTGCTGGCGGATAAAATTGGTGAAGGATTCCGGCTCGAAAATGCCGGTGTCTTCCGCGAACACGCAAAACAGGATTCGCACAAGCAAGCGTTCAAGTTCGTGTCCGGCAAAGCCGCCAGCTTTCAGCGCGTCGTGCAACTCGCACATTCTGGCGTAGGCTTTTTCGTTGGCAGGGTCTTCGGGGTCAAGCCGCACGCGCGTCTGTCCAAGAATGAAGGCGAAGGCGCGGACATGGCGCGGAAAGTCTGCCAGCGGGAATTCTACGCGCGACAAAGGCCGTCCGGCGAACAATGGCAGGTTGCGCTGCTCTTCCGGCTCTAGGTCGTAAAGGACGATGCTGGCGAAGTCTGACACCATGACAAAGCGCGGGACTTCATCAAACCGGCCTTCGCGCGTCAGGTCTTCAATGTAGGTGAACGCCTGCGTTTCGGCTTGGTCAAGACTCTCGCCACGGCTTTTGTGTTCAACAATCAGCTTGCCACGCCAAAGCAGGTCAATCGCGCTGGTGTTGCCTTGCAGGTTGCGGACGTTGGCTTCAAAACTGGCTACGGACGCGCGACGGATGCCAAACACGTCAAAGAATTCGTTGTAGAACGTCTGCTTGTCGGCGCGTTCGGAAGTGGCGTCGCTCCACTCGCGCGAAAAGCGAATGGCGCGGGCTTTGACTTCGTTCCAAGACAGGCGCGGCATGACTGGCGGGAGATTATGCGGCGAACGAACTGGCGGCAAGCGCGGGAATCAGGGGCAACGGCTGGCGGGTGAATTTTTTTGAATTTTATTTTGCGCGGGGGGAAAGACTGGCAGCGGGACGGGCAAGGCTTCAAGTCTGACAGACAGATTGCCGCACAGTCAAAAGCATTGATTTCATGGGCTGTTTTTTATTGTTTTGTTATCTTTTTCACTTGTGCCACTTTTTGTGCCACTAACGCAAACTCAATTCCGAGCCAAAAACCACGGCTTAAAAACGAAGATTAACCAATGTTTTCAATGTTATGCGTGATTTGTGTTTATCCGCTTGAAACCGCATGAAGTCTTGAAAGAACGAATCCTAAGTCTGGCGTGTCTGCCATTCCACCACGCGCGCTTGATATTCAACAGCTTACAACTCAGGTTTCTGAGTTTTCTATTTTGTATCCCAGTTTTGTATCCCGCACAAGCAAAACGGTTCGTTAGATATCAAAAATAGAACGTTAAAAATTGGCGAATAGTTAAAATGATTTTCTGTCACAGACTAAAAGTCTGGCGACGCTACCACATTATGGATCGTTACAGGGACAACAACTTTGAATCACTGCTAATCAGCGTGGCCTAGATAATTTGATCGCATAATGTCGTGGAGTTTATCCTTCGCCACCAATCGCTGTGAAGCAATCCCCATTCACTCTCAACACGGCGGTGCAAGGTGTAGCCGGCTTCCTCTAAAAGTGAATCCGGTTTGGTCAATTTGTGCGCCGGCAACCGGGTCGTCGCTCGAAAAAAGCTATACAGCATCCAAAGAATGAGTCGGCTGCGAATGAGTCTCAATCCTTCATCGGGGATTTGAAAATCCGCCAACAACCAACTGGCATCTGGGGTCGCGCTGGCCGCGACCTTGGAAATAATCGCTTTAAGCTGGTCGGAGCGGAAGCAATCGAGGAAAAAGTTTGTGACCACCAAGTCGTAATGATGTGGTGCCGGCACCCAGTTCAAGGCATCGGCGTTGATGAATTCTACATGGTTTGCTTCCAGATTTGAGCGGGTCAGTTGTTGTCGTGATTGGGCAAGCATACCAGCGCTCGCATCCACACAGGTGATTTGCGCATCCGCAAAGCGGCGGCGAAATTCGACCAGGCTGCGACCATGGCCTTCGCCCAATAGCAGGATGTTTTTTGGCTTTTGGATTTGCCCCAGAAAAGCCGTGCGGCAACGGTGCATCTTTCCTCCTGCGAGGATCAATTCCATCCAGCGGTAATATGGCGCGAGGCGATCAAAGCTCATCTGACTGCCAGCCGGCAGATGAATAGTTACGATGCCACCAAAGCCACGCCGCGATTCCACCTCCCCAATAGCAGAGGACATCCCACGGGTCAGGTGTGGCATAAGAACAAATTTGCGGGCCGATCCATTTGAATAGCAGCGACCAGAAAATGAGGTGCGGCACAATTTCAGAGAATCGGGGCGGATCATCTTGCTGGCGCAGGCCGAGCCGCCGATGTGACCAGAGCACCAGCGGTAAGGCGCAGGGAATCAGCCAGCAATCATTGAAATGGTCGTGAAAGAATCCTGAATGCACATGTGGCTTGATCAGCCAGCGGTTGACGGCATAGGCCGCGCAGCCAATCAGAAAGAGCGGGTCACTATAATAGCGGAAGCGCGGCATGGTCAGAGCGCGTAAAGAATGATCGCGCCGGAAAGTGAGGCGATGATGATCTTTATCAGGGCGATTTTGAGGATCATGTGAGTTTCGGTTTTATGTAATGGTGTTCGGAAGCCCAGCCTTTCTGGCGGACGTTTTCCTCATCGTGCAACTTCATCCGCGCGGAAAGAATGGCGGCCCGTCCCAAATATCCAATCACCTTTGTCCGGTGGTTGCGTTCCACCACCGGCAAACGGCCAACGTCCCGATTCAGCATTTTCGCGAGGGCGGTTTGCAGCGGTTCGTCAGGAAAGGCGACCGCCAGATCCGTGCTGCCGGCCTCCGCCACGGTCATTTCCTCTGATTGGCTCAACCTCAACGCGCGGACAATGTCGCCGCGCGTAATGATGCCGACGAGCCGGTTTTGTTCATCCACAATCAAAGTTCCCTGACGCCGGTTGAGATTGGCATCGCCAGCGGCAATGCGATCCGAAAGCTCTGATAGTTTCATCGTCGCTGAAATTGTCGGCACATCCTTGTCCATCACATCGCGCACGCGTGCAAATTCAAACGGATCAATGCTGTATTCGCGGGTGACATGGTGGCCGCGCCGGGCAAGTTTTTCGGTGAGAATGGACCGGCGCATCAGCAAAACCGTGACTGCGAGCGCAGCCACCGAGCCGACGAGCAAAGCCGGAAACAGATTGAAGTCGCGGGTCAGTTCGACGGCGAAAACCATCGCCGTGAGCGGCGAGCGCATAGTGCCGCCCATCATCGCCGCCATGCCGATCAAAGCCCAAAGTCCGATGTCGCCCACCGGAATCCATGAGCCAACCAAAGCACCGAGCGCACCGCCCATGATGAGCAAGGGTGCCAGCACGCCGCCGGAAGTTCCCGACCCCAACGCGATTGACCAAACGAGCGCCTTGGCCACGAGCAAACCAATGATTGCGGTTCCGACAAGTTCGCCGCGCAGCAAACTATGAATCGTGTTGTAACCGACTCCCAGCACCCGTGGATCAACGATGCCGCCAATACCTACGAAAATCGCACCCATTGCCGGCCACCACATCCAGTGCAATGGCAGCTTTTGAAACAGGTCTTCAAACGCGTAAACCAGCATCGTCAACAGGCCAGAACCAAAGCCGGCCAGAATGCCAATGCCGGCGGCAAAGACTAGTTCCATGCCCGACACCGGCGCATGGGCAATTACCGGAAAGATTGGCCCGGCACCCAGCAAAGGCACGCGCAACACCGAGGCAACGATTGAGGCCACGGCCACCGGAATAAAACTGCGCGGCTTCCATTCAAATAAAAGTAATTCCACCGCCAATAAAACAGCAGCTACAGGAGTCGCGAACACAGCGGACATGCCAGCCGCCGCCCCGGCTACCAGTAGGGTCTTGCGTTCGGCCGCGCTCAAATGAAATTGCTGCGCGAAGATTGAACCGAAAGCTCCACCGGTCATGATGATTGGCCCCTCCGCGCCGAACGGCCCGCCGGTGCCGATGGAAATGGCCGAAGAAAGCGGCTTTAGAATCGCCACCTTGGGCGAAATGCGGCTGCGACCAAGCAGAATGGCTTCCAGCGCTTCGGGAATGCCGTGCCCGCGAATCTTTTCCGATCCGAATCTTGCCATCAATCCGATGATGAGCGCGCCGGCCACCGGCACCAATGCCAACCAATAACCCAGATGATTTCCCTGCGGAATTGCCGGGTCGGCGGAAAGACGATGGTAAAAAGCGAGGTTGGTAATGGCGGCAATCAGCCAGAGCAGCGCATAGGCGACCAGGGCGCTCACCGCTCCGATGGCCAATGACATGACGGACAAAAGCAGCACGCGATGGTTGGTGCTGAAATCCGCCAACTCGTCGGCTGGGACGGGCGGATGACTGGCGGCAGGCGGCACTTCAAATTCAGTTGGCATTTATCGGGCGTATATTATATCGTAATACGATATTGTCAAATAAATGATGGCTGTGAAGGCCAGGCCCATGTTAAATATCAACCCGATGCCCAGTCCCAAACAACTCAGCAAGACCCAGTATGAGACGCTCGCGGCGTTTCGTTATTCCCTGCGGAAGTTCACGCATTTCAGTGAATCCGCCGCGCAGTCGGCCGGGATCACGCCGCAGCAGCATCAGGCGCTGCTGGCCATCAAGGGCTTTCCCGGCCGCGACTGCGTCACCGTCGGCGAGCTGGCCGAGCGCTTGCAGCTTCGTCACCACAGCGTGGTTGGGCTGATTGACCGGCTGGTGCTGGAGAAACTGGTGGTGCGCACGCCCTCACTGGAAGACCGCCGGCAGGTATTGATCAAACTCACCGGGCGGGGCGAAAAAACTCTGGAAAAACTTTCCGCGCTGCACCACGAACAACTCAAGCGCATCGGCCCCGAACTCAGCCGATTGCTCGAACAGCTTAACTCCATCGAGAAATAGGCGTGAAATTTAATCCAAGGCCGGACACGGCTGGGAATTTTACATCGCCGAAAAAAAACGACGGGCCGCCTCGGAAATCACCACCACCGCATCGTCATTTGAAACGCGGTCGGTATTGATCGCCAGATCGTATAGCAGTTCATTGTCCAAGCGGGCATGAAAGTGCGTTTTGAGAAATTTATCACGTCTCCGATCCTGCGTTTTGACGAATTTGGATGCCGCTTCCGACGTCAGCTTTTTAAGTATTTGCACCCGTGCGGTTCGCTTGGCCAGGGAACCCGTCAATCGCACATGGAACACATTCGCCAATTTCGCAGTGACCACCGTCGCCCCATGTCCGATGAGGATGGCGTGACCAGCCATCGCCAGATGTAACGTGGTTTCGACCACTTGCGGCATGAGCACCCACGAAGGCGGGCGAATATCCAGCACATCATCAATCAATTCCTCGATGAAGTGGCGTTTTTCTTCTGTGACTTTCTCCGCCAGTTGCTTTGGCCACCGCTGTTCCTCCAAGGCACGTTCGATGATCTGGTGGTCGAAAACGGCCCAAGGTTGAGGCCCCTTGAATTCTGTCTCCTGAAGCGAGCGAGCCAACTGCTCCGCGATTTCAGGGGCGCCGGCTCCGGTCTGATGTGAGATGGTGATGGCTGGGCTCACCAATCGCAGACGTGTAGCCGATACACGCTCATACCGGTCGCGACCTTGGCTGATGCAGTAGGCAATCGATTTATCTATCGAGTTTTGATGGTTCATGATGGTTCAACGAACTGGCAAACGGAATGTATGTCGCATTACGATATTGTCAAATTTAACGGGGTTGCCCAAAATAGAATTAAACAGGCCAATTCTTTGTATCCTTTTTTGTATCCCGCGCGGTCAAAAAGGGGGCCAAAGCGGGCCAGAGCAGCCCCTAAAAACCGGAAATCATTTTGGGCGGGCCATTGCATTCCAAGTGGTTCCAAGTCAGTCCACTGCAATGAGTTAATCCTAAGTCTGGCGTGTCTGCCATTCCACCACGCGCGCAACCTAAATTACAAGGCATTTGTGCGTGATTTCATGAGCCACTTGACCGTCGCTACACTTTTCGCCACAGATTTACGGCGTGAAACGCTCTGCACCACTGCGGGCATCGGATACGCTGGCTCATTCGTCTGCACGCGCTCATACATACCAGAAGGTCCGCGATAACCGCAAGCAGCCGATTCGCGGGCGGTGGCGGCGCAACTGGCCTTGCCTCGGTTTGGTAGACAGGAGTCATGCGATTGTGTGAGCTAGGAACAACACACATTCAGCGGGCATTCAGACCGCCGCTCGAATATGGGGTTCAGTTGGGCGTTGACGCCTCGAGCGGCAACACCACATAGGTGTAGTGATTTCTGGTCACGGTCACGGCGGCGGAGGGTCCCAAAACGATGAACATCGGCATTGGATGACCCGGGGTGGGCGGCGGCGGCGTGCCGATGGGCGTCAGCAAATAATTTCCGGGCGGCAGGTTCACCGCAAAACAACCGTTGGCATCCGCCTGCACGTCCGCAAGCTCCTTGCCGGTGCCGGCGGAAAACACTTCGACGTTCCAGTCCAAGGCTGGCGCATCTATCTGACCAACAATGCCGGACGGAGATGACCACGCCGCCGGTGCGCCGACAGGCAACAGGCAGACAGCCAACATGCCCAACCAAAGGGCAAAGCTTGATTTCAGGTGATTCATATCGTTCCTTTTTTATGTCATATCATCTAACCGTGCCAGCGCTTTTCTGTCAAGTCCATGATGGTTAAACCGAGGCAAACCATCGCGTTATTTAGAGGTGGTAGAACCAAGCAGGATGGAAAATTATTTTATGGCGAGCACGTCGTTGATTTCGGCGATGGCTCGTTCCACGTGCTTGGCCGCCTTGCCTTGGAGGCCGGTAACGCCTTGAAGCAGACCCTGCGCGGATTTGAGCTGGGCATCGGAGGTGCCCTGCGGTTCGCGCCCCTTGCCGTGGCCGCTGATGCTGCCGCCCAGCTCCTTGACCGCCAGATCGATCTGTTTTATGGCCTTGACGCGATGGCCCTTGTAGTCATGGTCGGCCTGGGCCAGCGTGGCGCAAGGTATCATCGAGCGTGGAGGGATTGTTGCCGGCCTGCGCGTGCCCGCGCGTCACAAGGCCAAAGGCCAGCAGCACGGTGGCCAGCAGGGTGGCATAGCGGAGATAAAGATTTTTTGTCATGGGCAAAAACTGGTCACGACTCTGGCTTTTATCAAGCGGTCAAACGCGGCCATATTTTTGAATTCGGCGGCAAAGTGATTGCTGGCACCAGCGCAAACTTTAGGCGGCCGAACGGAAGCACGAAAACATAAACCTCGCGCCTATCCCAAAAGATTATGAACTTGCTTCAGCTTGGCGAGGATGTTGATGTCCGCGCGGCAGCCCGGCAGACAGTCGCCGCAGGCGATGCACGCGGTGCCGTTTTTGGTGAGCGCCTGATATTCGGCCCGCGCGCGATCCAGCTCGTGATAATCCAGCGCGTAGCGTTCGTAGCGGAAGATGTCGGCGATGCCAATGTGCTCCGGGCAACTGGTCACGCAATCCGCACACAACAGACAGGTGAGGCCTTTGTTATAGCCGGCAAGCAGATCCAGCGCGTGCCGGTCGTGCGCGCCAAGCGTTGCGGCCTTCGCGGCGGCGACGTTCTCGGACAACTGGTCAAAGTTTTTTGTGGCGATGACCGCCGCCGTCAGGCCGGGGTTGCCCATCAGCCATTTCACCATCGCCGTGCCCGGCGTGCTGCCGGCGAACTTCGGCTCGGCGAGCAGCGTCTGAAATTTTTTGTCCGCCGCCGCGCGACCCACGCCGCCCATGGTCTTCATGGCGATGGTGCCAAAATCCTTTTGCTTTGCGAGTGCGATCAAGTCCTGCGTCTCCTTGCGGTCGCCGTAGGTGTAGAAAAATTGCGCCGCCGCGAACGGCGTCTGATCCATGAGATAATTCAGAATCTCGAACGCCATGTCGCCGCCGATGTCGTTGTAATGATGCTGCGAGAGCGCGAGATGTTTCACCAAGCCTTCCTTCTGCAACCGCTCAAACGCGCGCACCACGCCGGCATCCGTCTTCGCTTCCAACACGGAATGAAACCCGAAATGGAACTTGAACACGTCGTAATAACCGACGCCGGAATTGGCCACGCACTTTTTGACGTATTGGTAATGCTGTTCCTCGTCAATGCGCCCGTGCTTGTGGTCGCCGCCGACGCGGTCCACGGTGATTTCCAGGTGATACGCCTCGCGCGGCTGGCTCTTGATGGCGTCGGGAAGAGTTTCCTTCGTCCAGCGCTGCGCCTTGTGCCAGTAATTTACGCCGGCCTTCACCGCCAGCGGAATCACGTCCGCGCTCCAGTCCGACGCGCCCACCAGCGTGCTGATCTGCAAACCGGTGCGGCCATAGCGGCGGCGCGGCAGCAAAGCGATTTCGTTACCGCCGGCAAAAATCTTTTCCGGCCAGCCGCCCAACGCCACCCCGGCGGTGCCGGCGGTGCCGATGCGGAGAAAATCACGGCGGGTGAAGGGATGCGAACTGGCAGATGTTTTTTTCATGATGCCGTAATGGTTGGGGTTTGAATGATGAGGTGCTGCTCAATTCCATAACACATTTGCCACTGCGGTCAATAGCATGTTTTGCCACGGAAAGTAAAAATCACCGGGGGTGATTTGAATCTATCCGCACCAACCGACGGAAGCGTAATCGGCCAAACGCGTGCCGAATGGAGCCGCTCGAAATGGCTTTTGGTCTGTGTCACTTGGCCAACTGCGCGCTTTTGTTGATCTCAGCTGCGTGGCTCAGGCCAAGAGTTCCTGGATTTCCTCCCAGTTCAGCGACGCGGCAAATTCCTCCTCGCCGCTGAGGGTGGCCTGGGTAACCGCGCGCTTGCGGTTTTGCAGGAGCAGGATTTTTTCCTCCACCGTGTCATGGGTGATGAGCTTGTAGCTGGTCACAACCTTGGTCTGCCCAATCCGGTGGGCGCGATCCGTCGCCTGATCTTCCACCGCCGGATTCCACCAGGGATCAAAATGAATCACCGTGTCTGCGCCGGTCAGGTTCAGGCCCACGCCGCCGGCTTTCAGGCTGATGAGGAACACGGGAATCGTGGCCTGCGTTTGAAACCGCTCCACGACGGCGGCCCGGTCGGTGGTGGAACCGTCGAGGTAGCAAAAATCAATTTTCTCTTCCGCCAGCCGTTCTTTCAGCAGCGTCAGCATCCCCACAAATTGGCTGAACACCAGCACGCGATGGCCACCGTCAATCACTTCCTCCAACAGTTCGCCAAACATCTCCAGCTTGCCCGAGGCGTTCGCCGGATTCACGTTGTCCAATTTCAACAACCGCAGATCGCAGCAAACCTGCCGCAGCCGCAGCAGCGCAGTCAGCACCACCATCCGGCTCTTGGCGATGCCTTGCGCGCCGACCGCTTCCAGCACTTCCTTGCGGCTGGCCTCAATGACCTGCTGATAAACACCGCGCTGATCCGGCGTCAATTCGCAGAAAGAAACCTGTTCGATTTTCGCCGGCAAATCCGCCGCGACTTCTTTTTTCAAACGGCGCAGCATGAAGGGCCGCAGCCTCCGCGCCAGTCGCGACTGTGCTTCCGCATTTTTCTCCTTGGCGATTGGCAGCTCGTAGAGCTCGCGGAAATCCTTCGCCGTGCCGAGATAGCCGGGCATCAGGAAATCGAAGATGGACCACAAATCCAAAACGGAATTTTCCAGCGGCGTGCCGGTCAGCACGATGCGATGCTTCGCCCGCACCGCTTTCACCGCCTGCGCGTTTTGCGTCTGACGGTTCTTGATGTGCTGCGCCTCGTCGAGCGCGACGGTGTCAAATTCCAGCCCGCGATATTTTTCCGCATCGCGGCGGATCAGCGCGTAGCTCGTCACCACGATATCGCTGGAGGCAATTTCGTCAAAGCGCGCGTGCCGGTCTGGCCCGTGCAGCGCGAGAATTTTCAATTCCGGCGTGAATTTTTTCGCCTCGGCCACCCAGTTGGAAACGAGGCTCGTCGGACAAACGATCAAATGTGGCTTCGTAACAGCCGAGGGGACGAGGCTCTGATTGATTGCGGATTTTGAAATCTGAGCCTCCTCACGTCGGCTGCTACAAGTTTTGATAAACGCCAGTGTTTGCAGGGTTTTTCCCAAACCCATTTCGTCCGCGAGAATGCCGCCAAAACCATTCGCGCGCAAAAAGTGCAGCCACGCCACGCCTTGTTTCTGGTAAGGCCGCAGCACGCTTTCCAAATCGCCGAGCGGCGGGCATTCCAGTGTGGCCTCGCCGCTCTGCTTCGCCGCGCGGTCGCGCCACGCCGCCGGCGCCTGCACTTTCCAATCACCGTGCTGCCGCAAAGTGGCTTCAAGGAAACCGGCCTGCGTGTTGCTGATGCGATAGCCCGCCGCGTTTTGCTGCGGCGCGCAATCCAGCAGCACTTCCTGCAATTCCTCGACCGCGCCGGAATCAATCACCGCCATTTTACCGTTTTTCAAACGCGTGTGGTTTTGCCCGGACAAGATGAGCCGCTGAATGTCCGCCGCTGAAAAAGTTTCACCGCCGCCCGCCGCAAACACGACGCCGAGTTCAAACCATTGCACGCCAGACGACGTGATTTGAAACTGCGGTTCGACGCGCTCGAGGTTTTTCAGCGTGCGGTTTTCCAACTGTTCGTCCAGCGTCACGCTCCACTCGCGCTGAAGTTTAGGAAATTCCCGCGCGAGAAAATTCAGCACAGCATTCTGCCCGACCAACTGCAGCTTCCCGCTGGTGTCGGAACCGGCAAATCCGCTGCGCTGCAACCGGCCCAGCGCCGCGCGTTCGGCGTTGAAATCGCGGGTGGAATAGCGCGTCGGCACATCGGGATCAGGCAGCCAGATGTTTTCCTCGGCTGCCGTGACGCCGACGGTCATGATGCGCGCACCGTAGGCGCATTGCAGCAGCGCGCTTAACTGCGTGAGGCCGCCCTTGAGCGCGAGCAGGAAGCGCGGCGCTTGCGGTTCTAGCGAAAAATCTTCCAGTTTGAAATTTGCTTCGACGCCACCCGCCGCCGATAGCTGCGGCCAGTGCTGGCTCAGGAACTGTGGCACCAGCGCGCGCGTCACGCGCACGGGCGCGCGAAATACTTCTTTCAGTTCCACCGGCAGACCGAGCGGCTGCAGTGAATTGTTTTGCCAGACCCAATCGCCTGCCATCGTGAGAACCGCCGGTTTGTCTTTTAACGCCAAAACAATTTCCCCATTCGCCGCCAGCGTGGCGGTCAGCGGCAGCTTCAAGGGTTTATTTGTGACTGTGACCGCGCTGGATTTTCCGAGCGTGATGTTTTCGTGATTCACCAGCAGCGGAATCAGCATGGCGAAATCTTTCGCCTCCAGTTGCAGCAGCGCGGGCGTCTCGCCATTCGTCAAGGTTTCGAGTTGTTCGATGAGGGCGTTGTCTGGTGACGAAAAAGCGAAGGTGCGTCCCTTCGGCAGCGCGTTTAGCGGACACCGGCCACCGCCCCATTTCGCTTCCAGCACCAGCATCACCTTGCCGCGGGCGAGTGCCTGTTCAAAGTTGGGCGAGAGAATGATGAATAATTCAGCCGGTTCACCTGCCGTCGCACGTAACAGGGTTGGGGATTGTCTGGCCGGCGGCGTGGCGCGCGTCCGCGCCGGGGCCGGGATCGGTTCCGGTTTCTGAGCCTTCAGCCAATGCAGTCCGACCGCGACGCCGTGGGCGCAGATCTTTCCCCATTCACGCGCCTCGCGGCAGTTGCAGAGGTTTTCGATATCCACGGAGTTGTGGATGACCAGCGAGCCGCGAAAGGTCATGCCATCGGACTGCACCACGCCCCGCAATAATGGCGGCGCCCAATACGAGCTGGCAACCTGGCCCAGCGCGAGATAGGCGCGGGCGCGCTTCATCACGTCCCAGCCAGCGATTTCGGCGAGGAATGGTTCCGTGAGTTCGACAGACATTGGCGACAGTATGCCGATGCCCGGCGCTGATGAAAATTACGAATCGCAATCCCAATGCTCCCCCTTGATCACCCCGCATCTTCTCAATTAATACCTGATAGATTAAAAATCGCATTCACACATTTCTGACACCCACGAAGAAATACGCCGTTCCACGTCTCTGTTTGTCCCAAGGCTGGCCATTACAGAGGTTGATTTAGGGCAGCGTTGCACCGAGGATATAAGAATAAAACGGATAAAACAGGTGCGGGAAGTTTCGCTACACTTTTTGCTACAGTGTTGCCATTTGGATGAAGGCTTTGTGTTTAGGCACAAAAAATGATTTTCACATAATAGAATCAATGCAATCGCGACACTTTTTGAAACTGGTTTAAACCCCCTGAAACCGGCATTGTTCGTTTCCCAAGTCTGGCGTGTCTGCCATTCCACCACGCGCGCAACCCTGCCGGCTTGCGCTGCCCGGCCCGCAAGCTCAAGCCGCTTTTGCAGCCGGCATTGCACGCGGCGGCAAGTTCGTTTAGTTTCGCGGGATGCAATTTCTAGGCAAGTTCGGTTTGGTAGCCCTGACAGCGGCGGCTTTGCTGTCTGTCAACGGCTGTCTGCCGGCCGATTCCGGTCCGCTGGACGAGGAAAAGGAACCGCATTTTGCGCTGGGCAAGAGCCGCGTCAACGCGATGGATTATGCCGGCGCGGTCGAGGCGTTCAACGAGGCGCTGGAGGCCAATCCGCGCTCGGCGGCGGCGCATTTTCAGCTCGCGTGCCTGTTCGACCAGAAAGAATCCGACCCCGCCGCCGCCGTGTATCATTACCAGGAATTTCTCCGGCTCAATCCCAAGGCCGACAACGCCGAGGTCATCCGCCAGCGCATTTACAGTTGCAAACAGCAACTTGCCGCCGACGTGCTGCCGTTGCCGAGCGCGCCCGCCGCGCAAAAACAGCTCGAAGATCTCGCGGATAAAAACCGCCGCTTGCAGGACGAGGTGGAAAAATGGCGCGCGTATTACACCGCCCAGCAGGCCGCGCAAAAAAATCCCCCGACCCCGGCGCAAAATTTTTCCACACCCGCATCCGCCGGCAG
>Ga0007854_10000524_pt1 | contig 24805 bp, 23 predicted proteins | sample CryBogCBH12Aug08_FD_60382 | JGI IMG/M metagenome (GOLD analysis project Ga0007854, IMG submission 60382) | Freshwater microbial communities from Crystal Bog, Wisconsin, USA - CBH12Aug08 | ecosystem: Environmental > Aquatic > Freshwater > Lake | place: Crystal Bog, Wisconsin, USA | collected... | reverse complement strand
AAAGGCCCCAAGGACCAAAAGCGAGGGTAAGGCTAGGCTGAGGTTAGGGTTAGGGTAGGGCTAGGGTGCTCGCCGTATTTGCAAGGGCGGATCACTCATCCACGCTAGTCGGCGTTAGCAGGCCTTGAGCTGTAAAATGAACGATGTTTATTAAAGTGAGCTTCCAAAATGTGGAAGCAGTCTTTTTTTTGAGTTAAATAGTGCTGAGTAAAAATATTAATGCTAATAAATAATGAAACTTATATGATTGTGAGCTGATGTGGGTAAAGACTCTGTAACATATTGGAAAAGCCTAAAGTTGGGAAACGGCTCATCTTGTCCAAATGTAGCTCTGTTTAGACTTTTTGGTTTTAGTGGACTCAATATTGAAGGTAAGCGAGTCTTAGAAATTGGTTTTGGGGCAAACAGGGGGGCAGATTTAGTTGAATGCAAAACTCGGGGCGCAATTGCTTACGGTGTTGATATAAATGATTCATATATAGAAAGTTTTAGAAGAAATTACCCCGATATACACGTAGCTACTATGAATGCTGGTTTAGACTCCTTTCCATTTGATACTAAATTTGATCTCATTTACCACAGGGATGTTATCTATTATCTATCTGATAACCAAATATGAATTTCATATTCGAAATTCATATGATGCATTATCCTCTGGTGGATTCTTAATTTTTCAATTTATTGAAAAAGACCTCTACCTAAATCGTAAAAATGATAAAAGACTCTCTTATAAATTTAGTTTTAATGAGTTGCAAAGTGCAAGTACTGAAATGATATATGGTGGAGAAGATAATCCAATACGCCTGCTTGATATAGATTGGCTAATAGATATAGGTATTAAAGCGGGATTTAAAATAAAATCGTCTAAGACTGTATTGGAATCTTATACACTTGACGAGTCTTTTTATCGTATAGATAGGTACTTAATGTTTCAAAAATAGAGTTTATTTATTTGTGTGTATATTAAAAATATATTTTGAGGTTGTTATTTATGTTTTTTTCTAATTTGATTTAAATATAGAATATGAAAAAAGTATTGGTTACTGGCGCAGATGGTTTTATTGGGTCCCATTTAGTTGAAGCATTGGTTAGGCAAGGTATCGCCGTGCGTGCTTTTGTTCTTTACAATTCTTTTAACTCTTGGGGTTGGCTCGATAAGTGCGCAAAAGATGTCAAGGGTGGTTTTGAGGTGTTTTCAGGGGATATTCGGGATCCTCATGGGGTAAAAGAAGCAATGAAAGGTTGTGATGCAGTGTTGCATTTAGCCGCATTAATCGCCATACCATATTCATACCATTCGCCCGATACTTATGTGGATACTAATATAAAAGGTACTCTAAATGTATTGCAGGCTGCAAGAAATCTAGGGGTTGAACGGGTAGTACATACCTCTACGAGTGAAGTCTATGGGACTGCTCAATTTGTGCCGATCACTGAATTGCACCCTTTGCAAGGACAGTCCCCTTATTCAGCAACAAAAATTGCCGCCGATCAATTGGCGTATTCATTTTACGCATCGTTTAATTTACCGGTAACAATTATTAGACCCTTTAATACCTATGGCCCAAGACAATCTGCTCGGGCGGTGATTCCAGCCATCATTACTCAAATTGCAAACGGCCAACGCCAAATTAAATTGGGGGCGACATCTCCAACGCGTGATTTTAATTATGTGAAAGATACTGTTGATGGATTTATTGCTGCGCTCAATTCTTCCCAGGGTTTAGGCGAGGTAGTCAATATTGGCAGTAACTTCGAAATTTCAATTGGCGATACAGTTGAATTAATTGCTCAAGTAATGAATGTGGACATAGAGCTTATATCGGATGAAATGCGTTATCGACCTGCGAACTCTGAAGTAGAGCGTTTATGGGCAGATAATAGTAAGGCCGAAAAAACCTATCAATGGAAGCCAAATTATGCAGGACGCGAAGGCTTCAAAAGAGGATTGATTGAAACGGCTCAGTGGTTCGAAAATAGCGAAAATTTAATTAGCTATAAGTCTGATATCTACAACCTATGAAGAATGAGAAGCCATCTGATCATTTTGTAGAGCAAGTCACCGCTGCAATACGCACAGTGGTTGGGCCAGTTAGCGCCACACTCCATGAGCCACACTTTGGTGGAAATGAATGGCTTTATCTCAAAGAGTGCCTTGATTCAACATTTGTATCTTCAGTAGGCAAGTTCGTTGATCGCTTCGAGGCTGACTTAGTGGATTTTACTGGGGCTAAATATGCTGTAGCTGTAGTTAATGGCACAGCAGCCTTACATATCGCGTTGCTATTGGCAGGCGTGAAAAATGGGGATGAAGTATTGATCCCTACCTTAACATTTGTAGCAACCGCCAATGCAGTGAAATATTGTGGGGCTACCCCTCATTTTGTCGATAGTGATGAACAACACTTTGGGTTAGATGCCAAAAAACTAAGAGACTACTTAGTCAGTCATACGGAGCAAAAATTAGGCCTATGCATCAATAAATCGACTGGTCAAGTAATTAGGGCGATAGTGCCCATGCATGTCTTTGGTCATCCAGCGGACTTAGAGGGTCTTTTGTCCGTGGCAAGTGCTTTTAATATTGCTTTGGTTGAGGATGCCGCAGAGTCTTTGGGAAGCTATTACCAAGATCGGCATACTGGAACGTTTGGTTTGATGGGGGCATTGAGTTTTAATGGAAATAAAACAATCACTACTGGCGGTGGCGGCGCTATCTTAACAAACGATGAGGCAATAGCGCGCCGTGCAAAACACCTCACCACAACTGCTAAATTAGCGCACCCGTGGGAATTTAGGCATGATGAGGTAGCTTACAACTATCGAATGCCCAATATCAATGCTGCCCTAGGTTGTGCGCAGCTAGAGCAATTGCAGAGCATGCTTGGTTTAAAAAGGGAGCTATTTCATCGATATGAGGCATCATTTTTACAGTTAGACGGAGTTCAATTGGTGGCAGAACCAGCAGCATGTAGGAGTAACTATTGGCTACAGACTTTATTGCTTGATGATGGGTATGAGCACTATCGTGAAGAATTATTAAAATCGACCAATGCATCGGGTTTGATGACCAGGCCTGTATGGAGACTCATGCATGAGCTTGAACAATTTAAGGGCTGCCCTCGTATGGACTTGGCAGTGGCAGAAAGTTTAGAAAAAAGACTGATCAATATTCCTAGTAGTGTCAATCTAGCGAGTTGAATGAGGGCTAATGGATACTAAAGGAATCATCCTAATTGGCGCAAGTGGACACGCTCGCTCCTGTATTGAGGTAATCGAAAGTGCCGGCCAATATCAAATACTAGGGGCGGTAGGATCTTCCCAAGAAGAGGTTCAGCCAGAGTCTCTGAGCGGACACGCAGTTATTGGTGTTGATACAGACTTGCCGTTTTTCGTCAAAAAATATCAATATGCATTTGTTGCCATTGGTCAAATTAAAACACCAGAAATACGAAAGCGAATTTTTAATCAATTGGTGGAATTGAAATTTGAAATTCCTAGTATTTTTTCTCCGTTTTCAATAGTATCTAAAAAAGCATTGGTAAAACATGGAACTATTACGATGCACCATTCAATGATTAATGCTGGCGCTCAAGTTGGAAATAATTGCATTATCAATTCAAGGGCTTTAATCGAACACGACGTGATTGTTAATGATCATTGTCATATTTCTACGGGCGCGATACTGAACGGAGGGGTTGAAGTAGGTGAAGGAACTTTTATTGGTAGCGGTGCGCTAATTAAGCAGGGCGTCAAGATCGGCAGAAACTGTATCGTAGAGATGGGGGCCAAAGTTTTTGAAGATCTCCAAGACGGATTTAAATTTAGTAATTTTTAAATTAATGGAGAATTTAAAAAACATCAACCTGCTGTCTGATCCATATTTTAATGAACGATATGTATCTGCATATCTTCATAAATTAGAAGGGGAGTCCCTATTCTCTTTTATTTATAGCAGTGGCCTAGAGGTTTTTAAATCAATATCTATTAAAAGGCCGCTGCCAAAGGAAGTAAGTAAATTATTTGAACAAGAATATTTTGATCTGCAAACTGCATATGGGTATGGCGGTTATTACTCAAATTCGAATGATTCTAACTTTATAAAAAGTGCAGTTAAAGCATTAAATGAGCGGTGCCAAAAAGAATCAATCATCGCTGAATTTATTCGGTTTCACCCTTTTAATAATATTTTAAAATTTAAAGAATTAGAGTTAGACTTTTCGTCTGTAGATAGAAAAACTGTTTTTATAGATTTAACGAAAAGTAAGACTCAAAGATGGTCTGACTATTCGCCTACAACTAGAAATATACTAAGAAAGTCAGAGTCATCGCTTGAAATAAGTGAAACAAATGATTTGGATTCTTTTATCAGAATTTACCATGAGGCAATGACAAGAAATAATGCATCTACTGAGTATTTTTTTAAAAGAGAGTATTTTGAAAGACTGCTTGCAATGCCCCAAGTAAGGTTATTATGCGTTCGCAATGCAACTAGCATTATTAACATGAGTTTTATGATGTTTGGCGACAGTGTAGCGCACTATCATTTGTCAGCCAATGTTGCCGAATATATGAACTTGGGTGGAAATTATTTTTTAATTGATCGACTTTGTGATTTTATAAAAGAAAACTTTCCAAATATTTCCGGAATACATTTAGGTGGCGGTAGGACAAAATCTGAAGAAGATTCTTTATTTAAGTTTAAGAAAAAGTTTTCGAAAATTGAGACTAATTTCATTATTGGAGGAAAAATTTTTAATCCAACTATTTATGAATTAGCATGCAAAAATTTCATGAATACTAGCAATCAATTTTTGAGCTATAGATCTTCTTCTTCATCATACTTATTATGAAAAACGTATTTATCATTGCTGAGGCTGGCGTAAATCATAATGGCGATATAGGGCTGGCTAAAAAACTTGTTGATGCTGCAGTTAATGCAGGGGTGAGCGCGGTAAAATTCCAGACTTGGAAAACAGAGCTTTTAGTAACTAAGCAGGCTAAGCAAGCTGAATATCAGATTACAAATACCGGCATTATCGAGTCGCAATTTGACATGCTAAAAAAACTCGAACTATCTTATGATAATTTCCGCGAGTTAAAGAAATATTGTGACGCTAAAAATATTATCTTTCTATCAACGCCCGATGAAATCGTGAGCGCAGATTTTTTGGTGGGGCTTCAGGAGATATTTAAAATTGGTTCTGGTGAGTTAACCAATTTGCCATTTTTACGCCACATTGGGAAATTAAAAAAGAAAGTCATTCTATCGACAGGAATGGGCAATTTAAGTGAAATCAAGAGCGCACTGGACGTTTTAATTTTAGCTGGTACTGCAAAAGAAAATATTACCGTTCTACATGCAACGACAGAGTACCCTTGCCCGTATGACGAGGTTAACTTAAAAGCAATGCAATCGATTAGTGAGACATTTCAGATTAAGGTTGGATATTCAGACCACACAAAGGGTATTGAAGTTCCTGTGGCTGCGGTTGCCCTTGGTGCCACTGTTATAGAAAAGCACTTTACTCTTGACCATACCATGGAAGGTCCAGATCATAAGGCAAGCTTGGAGCCTGAAGAACTAGCGGCAATGGTTAGGGCAATTCGTAATATTGAACAAGCAATGGGTGATGGTGCGAAGGTTCCAAGTAGCAGCGAAATAAAAAATATAAAAGTGGCGCGAAAAAGTATTGTTGCATCTTGCCCTATCCAAGCCGGAGAGTTATTCAGCGCCGACAATCTTGCAGTCAAGAGGCCGGGGATAGGCTTAAGCCCGATGAAATGGGACGAAGTTATCGGGCAAGTTGCCCAAAAGAATTATATGCCGGACGAATTGCTCTGAAGTTTGGATATTAATCACAATACAATATAAATAAAATATTTAACATGAGAAAAATCTGCATTATCACTGGAACACGAGCTGAGTATGGATTGCTCTATTGGCTCATGAAAGAGATTCAGTCTGATCCGGATTTAGAATTGCAGCTAATCGTTACTGGGATGCATCTCTCGCCAGAGTTTGGTTTGACATATAAAGATATCGAACAAGAATTCAAAATTAATAAAAAAATTGAAATATTGTTGTCGTCAGACACACCCATTGGTATTGCTAAGTCAATGGGCTTGGCACAAATCTCATTTGCGGAGGCTTTTGAAGAGCTGGCGCCAGAGATAATTGTTGTTTTGGGTGATAGATTTGAGATATTTTCTGCAGTCTCATCCGCTTTGATTGCACGAATTCCTGTTGCGCATCTCAATGGTGGCGAGTTGACAGAGGGCGCAATTGATGAATCCTTAAGACATTGCATAACTAAAATGAGCCATTTACACTTTACAGCCAATGAAATTTATCAAAAAAGAGTTATCCAACTGGGCGAAGACCCGCAGAGAGTTTTTAATGTGGGTGAAGCTGGACTCGACAACATCTTCCGCCTGCAGCTACTTAATAAAAATGAATTTGAGGACTCGATTAATTTTTCTCTGGGAAAAAGAAATATTCTGGTGACCTACCACCCAGTAACGCTTGAAAAAGAAACTGCTCAATTGCAGTTCCAAGAGATTCTAAACGCAATAGATGAACTTGCAGATACACATTTCATCTTTACAAAAGCAAATGCAGATACAGGTGGACGCATCATCAACCAGATGATTGACGACTATGTTACTCATAACCCTAAAAAGTCTGTGGCATTTACATCGCTTGGGCAACTACGCTACTTGTCTGCGTTGAAATATGTTGATTGCGTAGTAGGAAATAGTTCCAGCGGGTTAATAGAGGCGCCTTCGTTCATAATTGGCACACTCAATATTGGAGATAGACAGAAGGGTCGCATTAAGGCATCTAGTGTGATTGACTGCTTGCCGACAAAAGAAGGTGTGCTGCTGGGTCTAGATCAAATTTATTCAACACCGTTTAAGGATCAGCTCCAATCAGTAGTAAACCCATACGGAAATGGCGGAAGCTCAACTAGAATAAAACGGATTCTCAAAGAGTTTGATTTATTTAACATAATAAAAAAACCGTTTTACGATTTGGGTGGCTAAATGTTTCCTTTTGGTGGAGAGCTTGCGCTTGAACAGAGTCAACTGAATTATTTTTTCACGGATTCCGGTAGATCGTCGTTGAGATTATTTTGCAGAAACTTTAGTGATAAGAAATTTTTGATACCAGATTTTTTATGTAAAGTTATTGTAGATGTATTAATTGAAAATAATATTGAATTTGACTTTTATCATATTGGAGAAAATCTTAATATCAGCATAACCGATATTCAAAGCAAGTCCTTTGATATTTTATATGTGATAAATTATTTTGGATATCGAAATGAATCATTATTTAGACTGAAATTAGATGCAAAAATATTGTTAGAAGACAATGTATTTTTTGTGGACTTTAATAATACTTATCAAGCAAAAAAATGGTTTAGCTTTAATAGCTATAGAAAAGTGACCGCATTGTCTGACGGAAGCTTAATCAAAACCAACTTAACAATTCAAGATTATCGAAGTGATGGACAGGCGCCATTTGTTCTTAAAAAGACTCAAGCTAAGCATTTAAAATTTATCTATCAAGGGCATGGCCAAGGGTCAGAATCTGATTATTTAAAGTTGTTTAATGAGGCTGAAGAAGGGCTTGAACAGCAAAATACGATTTATGCTATGTCAGACTATTCTCAAGCTCTACTCCTTTCTTTCATGAAAACTTATGAAGCAGAAAAAATAGCCAGGAAAGAAAACTATGAGACTTTAAATGATGAACTGAGTGAATATGCATTAAATATTGATCATGCCGAATACTCATTTTTTGTTTTTAAATGCCCAAGACGCGATGAGCTACGCCAGTACCTTTATTCAAAAAAAATATTCTTGCCAATTCATTGGCCAGCCTTTAATTCAAATAATCCTCTCTATACCGACCTTCTATCAATACCACTCTTTTCAATTTATAAGCCTAAAAATTTTAAATTTGTTTCAAGTTGTGTGAAAGAATTTTATGGGGAATAGCTATTCACCTGTATGTGATCAACTCTTAAATAATATAAAACAAAATTATGACTACGATAAATGAGGTTTGGCGAAATGCCATTCTTCCGCCCGGCTCAAATATTGGGGAGGTGGTGCAAAATCTTGATAAGGTTGCAATTAAGATTGCATTAATTGCTAATGAATCAGGAGTACTTGTGGGGACAATATCGGACGGTGATATTAGGCGCGCCTTACTTAAGGGGCTAAATCTTGATAGCCCAATTGATAGTCTGATAAACAGAAGCCCATTTGTTGTACCAGCAAATCTTGTGGAAGATGTGGTGACACAGATGATGACGCTAAATAAGATCCAGCAGATACCAATTGTTGATGAAAAATACAAAATAATTGGCCTTCATCTTTGGGATAACTTGACTAGACTACCTCAGCGCTCCAATGTGATGGTAATAATGGCTGGTGGAAAAGGTACCCGCTTATATCCACACACTCAAGAATGTCCCAAGCCTTTAGTCCACATTGCGGGGAAACCAATGCTTGAGCACATTATTGAGCGAGCTAAATTGGAGGGTTTTAACCACTTCATATTGGCGGTTTACCATTTGGGGCACATGATTAAAGATTATTTTGGTGATGGAAGTCGTTTACAGTGTGAAATAGAGTACCTTAATGAAAAAGAACCTTTAGGAACGGCTGGTGCTTTAAGTTTAATTAACTTATTGCCGAGCATGCCTTTTATCGTTACTAATGGAGATGTAATTACGGATATTCGATATGGTGATTTACTTGACTTTCATACTCTTCATAATGCAACTGCAACAATGGCTGTTCGTTTGCATGAATGGGCCAATCCTTTTGGCGTTGTAAGAACAAATGGAATTGAAATAACTGGATTTGAAGAAAAGCCAGTGAATCGAAGCTATATCAATGCTGGTATCTACGCGCTAGAGCCGAGTGTATTGCATAAACTAGTATCAAAACAACATTGCGATATGCCAACTTTATTTGAAAAAATTAAGAGGGATGGCGAGAGTACTATAGTCTATCCGATGCATGAGCCGTGGTTAGATGTTGGTAGACCAGAGGATTTAAGAAGCGCTCAGCAAAAACTAGATCAAGTATCAAGATGAAAATACTAGCATTAGTTCTTGCAAGGGGCGGTTCAAAAAGATTGCCAGGAAAAAATCTTAAGTTGCTTGGAGGCAAGCCTTTAATCGTATGGACTATAGAATCAGCCATGGGCATACCCAAAATATGCGACATTCTCGTTTCTACAGACGATGCAGAGATTGCTAAGATCTCTAAAGAAGTAGGGGCAATGGTTCCATGGTTAAGGCCAAAAAATTTATCAAGAGATGAGACTGGTTCTGCTGAAGCTGCAATACATGCGTTAGATTGGTATGAGGCAGAGATTAATAAAGTTGATGGCGTTCTTTTATTGCAGCCTACTTCTCCATTTAGAAAAAAAAGCACTATTCAAGTTGGTATTCAGCTATTTCGAAAGGATGGGAGCGCAATTGTTGGGGTTTCTTCGTCAAAAGAACATCCTATGTGGAGCCTAAAGTTGGAAAGTGGATTCCTTGTGCCATTTATCGCTGGTGCAGGTACGGAAGTGAGGTCCCAAGATTTGCCAGACTCATTTTTTATTAATGGAAGTTTTTATTTGATAACGCCTAAAGAGTTAAGATCTACAAAAAGTTTTCTTGGCGACAAGCTAAGGCCATTAATTATTGAAGATCCAATAGAAGGGATCGATATAGACACCCCTTGGGACTTCAAGAACGCGCAAGCTGCCCTTGAAATTAACAAAATAATAGAAATTTAACATATTAATAAAAAATAAATTTCATAATTAATTGATAAATGTTAAGAATAAATATTCGAATAGTATTATGAAAAATAGCCAACTCACAAAAAATGCTGGGATGGGTGTTGTGCACGCACTAATATCTGGATGCGCACTTTTTTTGCTATATAGATTTTTGTTAAAAAGTATTGGTGCAGAGGAATTAGGGATTTGGTCAATTTTATTGGCCACAGCATCAATATCTAGAATGAGTGATCTTGGGTTTTCTGGGAGCGCTTCAAAATATACTGCAAAATACATATCAAGAGGCAGAAAAGATATAGCAGCTGAAGTAGTAGAAACTACTGCAATTAGTGTAGCCAGTGTAATTGGGTTAGTTTTTATATTGGCTTACCCATTAATTCCATTAATATTAGGCTACATATTAACCTCTGATAAGATGCAAATTGCATTAGAAATATTGCCATATGCAGTATTTTCTGTTTGGATTGCCTCTATATCTGGAATATTTCAGTCGGGTCTAGATGGTTGCCAACGTATTGATATTCGTTGTTCAATATCAATTGGAACAATGATTTTCTATCTAATAACTGTATGGTATTTAGTGCCAGTATATGGATTAAAAGGATTGGCTTGGGCGCAAATATCACAGAATTTATTAATATTTGGTGCAAACTATATTTACCTAAAAAAAATGTTACCAAGCTTGAGGTTTACTAGATTTAGATGGAAATTAAATTTATTTAAAGAAATGATGAATTATGGTGCAAATATACAAGTAATATCATTATTTATGCTTTTACTTGACCCTATAACAAAAATGTTACTGACTAAATTTGGGGGGTTATCCTCGGCGACTTATTTTGAGATGGCCAATAGACTGGTTAACCAATTTAGATCAATATTGATTTCCGCTAATCAGGCAGTCATACCTACAGTGGCAAATTTACAAGAATCAGCGCCAGATAAAATCAATGCCCTATATAGAAAGTCATATGATGCAGTGGGCTTTTTATCAGCACCATTATATTCTTCAATAGCCATTGCATCACCAATAATTAGCACATTTTGGATTGGTTCATATAATAAGTTATTTATCATATACTTAATTATTCTTTGCATCGGATATTTCATAAATACAATTTCTTCACCAGCATACTTTGCGAGTATGGGAACTGGATATTTGCGTTGGAATACATATGCTCATATCTTAATAGGGCTACTAAATATAATACTAGGTTATGCATTAGGTAAATCATGGGGGGGGGTTGGCGTCGTATTGGGCTTTGTTGTAGCGCTATCAGCTGGAAGTATTTTACAATTGTATGGATATTATTATCATAATAAAATTGAAATAAAAACAATAGTATTAAACAAAAACTCTTATTTATATTTAATATCATTAATTGGTATGTTATTCGAAATTATAAAAATAAATATGAAAGATAACAGTGAATCTATTTTGATAGACATATTTATAGTGATACTATACTTTTTTATATTATCATATCTTGTATATAAAAATATTTTAACAAAATTAATTATTAATAAATTAAGAAATAAATACAAAATATACAATGAGTAAATATACTATATACATAATATGGTTGATGTTGTATTTTACAGCTTTTGAAGGATTTGGTATAAGATCAGAATCCTGGGGTGGGCTAGGAAGCTCTTTTATTGGCTGGTACGGTATATTACAACTTGTTACTTTATTATTGGCGCTCATAATACCATTAAAGTATAACTGGAAAATAGAATTACAAAAATATAATGTTATATTTAATAGTTATAAATATATAGCAATACTATTGATTATAATTATTATTCAAAGTTATTTTGAAACTTTATTATATAGGGATGTAACTTTATATAATATTATAACCAATTTCATAAAAATGAGATATATATACTACTACTATATTTTTATTGTACTGATAGGATATAAAAATGGAATTAAAATTGCAATAAATTCTCTGCTATTTTATTCAATAATTTCTGCTTTAATAGCACTAGTACTAATTTCTACTGGTGGAAATGATTTGGTTACAAAGGTCTCTAATTCTAGTGACATTGGTCGTGAATTTAGAGTTATAATACCAACAAGTATGCTGATTATTGCAGGGTTATATTTTTTTATAACAAAATCTCTATTAGAGAATAAATTAGTCTATATTTTTTCAGGAATATTATGTTTTATTGCAACTGTATTACAGATGCATAGGACGCTATTGATAACGACGGCATTAGTTTCTGTCTATGCAATACTCTTAAATAGTAAGATGAAAATTCTAAATTTATTAATAGCGTTTATATCGCTTGCTATTCTGAGCGTAATATTTTATTTAATACTTGGTGAAGTTGGCGTAAGTTCGCATGATTTTTCCCAAAATATTAATTTGAGTTTAAATGAATTTTTAACGCTAGACGGAACATTTGGATTAAGAGTTTTTTTGGTAACAAATGGACTTTCATATGTAATTAAAAATTACTTGATATTAGGTACTGGCTTAAATTGGGAAGATAACTTCTATTTTGAAGATTACTTTGAAAATAATTTCGTTGCTGGGCCAACATATGACTCGGGATATTTTAGTATTATTATTGTTTTTGGTATTGCAGGACTCCTAACATATGCGTACTTGTTTAAAACAATATTTTCAAGTTTGAATATATCAATAAAATCAATGAATGTTGAAACTAAAATTACATCAAGAGCATTAAAAGTAATATTAGTTTACATCCTAATATCAGCCATAACTTCCGATAATTTTTTGACCTATAATGCTACATTCATATTTACATTGCTGGTTGCTCTTGCTACATTTCAAAAACTCAAATGAGGTTTATTATTCTTAGATTAGAGGGGGGGCTGGGAAATCAACTATTTCAGTATGCATTCGCTAGAAGTATGCAAAAAAAATATAACGGAAAAATTATATTCGATACACATTCATATAAAAAAGATCCTCAAAGATCTAAATCATTAGATAATTTCATATTAAATGATAATGTTGTAATTAAAAATAATAATTTTATTGAATGCATTATAATTATTATAAGAATTTATAAAAACATATTAGTAAGGATATTAAAATTTATTAGAGTTAAAAGTATATATAGGTTAAAGATATTATTATTTTTTGGATTATATGTGCAAGAATCTAGCAATTATGTTAATAATATTGGATTCTGTGCATCACCATTTATATACATACATGGTAATTGGATGTCTGAAAATTATTTTAAGGGCTTTAGTGATTTGGTTAAAGAGGATTTGAAAGGTTTAACGAAGTTACGCCCTAGAAACCTATCATTAGCCAGGAAAATGAAAAATGAAAATAGTATCTGCATACATATTAGAAGGGGTGACTATACAAATTCTACCTGGTCAGCAAAATTGCTTGTATGTAATTTTGAATATTATAAAAAAGCTATTGAATTAATTGTTAGTTGCTTGAAAGAACCAATTTTTTATATATTTTCAAATAATTCCGAGGATATACAGTGGATCAAAAATAACTATAGATTTAACAATTCATTAAAAATAAATTATATTGATTTAAAAAATTCAGATTACCAAGAATTAATGTTAATGAAGGAATGTAAGCACTTTATTTTATCAAATAGCAGCTTCAGTTGGTGGGCATCATATTTAAATGAATATAGCAAAAGTATAGTCGTAGCACCTTCTAGGTGGAATAACAATATCTGGGATCTTTCTGATATTTATAGGCCAAACTGGAAAATCATAACTATATAGGCGTATGAATATAAAAATATTAACTCTTGGGCACTTGCCAATTTCTATTGGAGGAAGGCAAACTAGCGGACTTTCTGAGGTAATATGGTCTATAGCAGATGGGATTAATTCTCTTGGAAATAAAAAATATATTGATGTAATTGCTTCAACTGATATTAATGTTTTAGATCAAAATATAGAAAATACAAGAGTACTGGGCTGGAGCAGAGCTACTATCATCAAGTATATGCTTTTCCGTCCACATCTTTTTTTATTTTATGGATATACAGCTATTAAATTAAAATCAACTTATGAGATTAGCCTATCTAGGTTAGCTAAGATATTTATTAAATTAATTTATTATCACAAGACTATTGATGAACAGAATCCTAAAATATTACATATGCATGGATGTGATTCAATCTTATATTTAAGTTTATTAAATACCTCAAATTTAAATATAATTGTCACCATACACGGAATATGTGGCAATGATAAATTGATACCAGATTACAAAAATTTAAAGAACATGGAATCAAGCTTATCTAAATCTAATAAAGTCCATTCCATTATATTTATTGCAAATAGTCTAAAGGAGGAGTGGATAAATTTATACAGTAAAAGTCCCATTAATCTTTTAGTAATTTTAAATGCATATAATAAAAGTAATTTTTATTATACAAAATCTACTAAAAAAAATAAGCATTTAAGGTTAGTAACACTTGGTTCAATTTCAGAAAGAAAAGGGCAAGTAAGGGTTCTAGAAGCGCTTTCGGCAATAAACAGGGATGATATAGAGTATGTTTGTATTGGTGATGGGGATTTTAATTATGTCAATAAGTTAAAAGATTATTCTAAAGATAATAACGTTCATGTTGAATGGTTGGGCTTTAAAAATCCAAGTGAGATAAGGGTGATTTTAGGAAATGCTGATTACATGATACTGCCAAGCTCGTCAGAAGGATTCGGTTTAGTCTACATAGAATCTATAGCATGTGGAGTGAAGGTAATTTTACCTAAAAATTTACCCCTCGCTTTGGAGAGTCAATTAATAAATAAGAGTAATTCTATTCTTTTGAATGACTCAAGCTCTGATTCAATAATTGAGGTTATTAAATCTTTAGAAAGTGATAGTGCAAATAGAGAGGTGATATCAAATTCTGTTGCTACACTAGATTGGTCATCTGTATCATTAAAATATATAGAATTATTTGACTGGATTAACAATGATTAAAATTAATTATGTAGAAAACTTGATAATAGGTTCTGGTATTACAGGGTTGAGTTCAGCTTCTTTTATTAAGAATAAAAACTATTTAATTATTGAAAAAGACTCTGAAGTTGGTGGTTATTGTAAGACTATAAAAAAAGATGGATTTACATGGGACTATAGTGGCCATTTTTTTCATTTTAAAGATGATGGAATAAAAAATTATCTTCTAAAGAACATGGTAGAAAAAGATATAGTCGATATTAATAAAAAATCTCAAATATATTTAAATGGTATATATGTAGATTTTCCATTTCAAAAAAATATACATCAGTTACATCAACAAGATTTTATAGATTGCTTGTATGATTTATTCAATGTTTCAAAATTTGATATTATTTCATTTAAAGATATGATTATCAATAAATTTGGAGCATCTATCTGTAGATTATTTCTTATACCGTATAATGAAAAACTGTATGCATGTAACTTAGATCATTTAGATAAAGATGCTATGGGAAGATTTTTTCCTATGGCGGATAAATATGAAATAATTAAAAATTTTAAGATTAAAAATAATGAATCATATAATAATAAATTTACCTATCCAATTGGGGGGGCTATTGAGTATGTTAATTCATTGCTAAGCTATGTTGATAAATCAAAAATTTTGTTTAATCAAAAAATAAAATCTATTAATATGGAAACTAAAACTGCAATTACCTTAAATGGCGAAATAAAGTTCAAAAGATTGATTTCTACAATACCATTGCCTTCATTATTGGAGTTATTGAATTATAAGTATGATGAGGATACATTTTCATCAAATAAAGTACTGGTTTTCAATTTAGGATTTAATAAAAAAGGTGGTGATAAAATAAATCACTGGGTTTATTTTCCAGAAAATGATATACGATTTTATAGGGTCGGCTATTATGATAATATATTTGGCGATAATCGTATGTCACTATATGTTGAAATAGGGTTTGATAAGAAAGAAATTATAAATGTAAATAATGAGCTTGAAAGAGTGATGGCTGACCTCGTAAAAGTAGGAGTAGTATCTACAGACCAAAAATTAATATCACATCATTCTGTGATTATGGACCCAGCTTATGTTCATTTGTCAAAAAAATCAAATAATGAAACGATTAAGATTAAAGATGCTCTTAAGATGCATGATATTTACTCGATAGGTAGATATGGTAGTTGGACTTATTGTAGTATAGAGGACAATATAATTGAAGCTTCAGAATTAATAAAAAAAATAACATGATAAAAATTGCAATTTTCTATCCATATGCAACAGGTGAAAATGCATTTTCCGGTGGAGTAGCCAAAGTTGTTATTTCGAATATAATAACCTGCATTAATTCCGGTATGAAACCATTTCTAATTTTACCGATAGATAATTCTGGTTTAATAATATACGTAAGAAAAAATTATCCGCAATGTCAAATTTATAAGGTTAATTTTCAAACTTTAGCATTGTTTAGTGATACTACTGGTGTTCTTAAATACTTTAAGATTTTTAGTATATTATTTAAATATATTATTGGATTAGTTTATATCAAACTTGCTTTTTTAAAGATTAAACCAGATATTATTCATTTTCATGAAGTTATAAATTTTCCGTTATTTATTCTATGTAAAAAATCAATAATAATACTTCATTTACATTCATACAGATTTACACAGTATAAGTCTATTTTGAAAATTATTTTATTTTTCTTAAATAATTATGCTAACTTGATAATATCCCCAACGAAGTCTATTGCAAACGAAATTTCAAATGAGCTAAAACCCCCTATTGAAATTTTAAAAACCCCTTTTTTAAAAATTTTAAATAACAATAGTATTAATTTAAATGATAATTTACACAGAAATAATTTTATTAATATAAAATCAAATAATAAAATTATATTTGCATTCATTGGAAGAATAAGTAGGATTAAAAGAATAGATCACTTTTTAATTGCTATTTCAAAGTTACCACCAGAATTAAAAAATAAAATTAATTTTTCAATTATTGGCGGCCCGAATGATGAGGGTGATGAAAAATATTTATTTGAATTAAGGAAGCTATCAACTTCTTTGGGGTTAGATAAAATACTAGTATTTCATGGTTATATCAATCCAATTGATGATATTTTAGACCTTATAGATTATGGTGTTATATTATCTGAATCCGAAGCAATTCCAATGGTTGGGGTTGAGTATATGAAATACAATATACCCATTGTTGGATACGATGCACCAGGTATAAATGACTTTTTAGTTGATGAATATAATGGCTATTTATTATTTAATGGCTCAATCTCAAATTTAGTTTCAAAAATAATTTTTATATTAGATGATAATATAATTAAACCGAAATTTAATGATTTAATACCAACCATCTATAATTCATACAATATTGATTCTTTTTCTAATTCTCTATCACATATATACAGCAAATTGCTAGTTAATAAAAATGCTTAAATTCTATAATTTTTATATATATATAGTAGAAAATATTGCAAATATTATTATTGTATTAATCTATAATTTAAATTATTTTTTTATGAAATCTTCATTGCCTATTGCAAATAAAGATACTATTAATGTAATTGGAAATGGACCTTCATTAAAACTAGATATTGATAAAATAATTATTAATAACTGTAATGATGATAATTTAGTTGTAAACATGTTTGCGGAATCTTCGAATTACGAAATACTTAAGCCGTCCTATTACCTCTTAGTAGATCCTGCATATTTTATTAATGACTTAAAATTGTATGACCTACAAATTAATTTAGCAAATTTTTTGATAAATAAAACTACTTGGCCAATTAATTTTTTAGTGCCACATAGTTCGCGAAATTCTAATTTTATAAAAAAAATTAAAACCAATCTTAATATTAAAATTTTTTATATTCTTAATATTCCTATAGTTGGCGGTTCTAATATTTTAAATTCATTATTATTTAAACTTAAGCTAGCAAATCCACTGTATCAAAATGTATTGATTGCTGGAATTTTCCTTTCACTTCAACTCAGATATAAGAATATTAATATTTGGGGTTCGGATCACTCGTGGCATGAACAGCTTTCTATTGGTAATAATAACGAAATATACATTAATGATTTGCATTTTTATGATTTAAATAGGTCAAATGTTTTTATTCATAAAAACTTTGAAAATAAAAATTTAAAATTACATGAAATTTTTAATACATTTAGTAGGGCGTTTAAAACTTATCATCTTCTTTACTTTTATTCCAATAAGTTGAAAATTAATATATATAATATGTGTGGCACCTCTTGGATAGACGCATTTAATAGACAAAGTAAATAATCAGATAAGTTTTTTATCAATTCTTTAAGATGTTTCTATAAATCAATTTAAATAATAAATGAAATTATCAATAATTACAGTATCATTTAATTCAGAAAAAACAATTGAGCAGACAATTTTGTCGGTAATATCTCAGGACTATACTGACATTGAATATATTTTAATAGATGGTGGTAGCACAGATTCAACATTAGAAATTGCAAATAAATATCGTGATTTTATAAAAATATTTATATCTGAGCCTGATTTTGGAATATATCATGCTATGAATAAGGGGTTAAGTTTTTCTACTGGCGATATTATAGGTTTTTTAAATAGCGATGATTTTTATTTGAATGCTCATGTTTTGAGTCAAATAGTTAATACTTTTTCACTTAAGGATGTAGATTCAGTATTTGGGGATGTTAGGTATGTAGATAGCGTGGATACTTCAATGATAAAACGTTATTGGACTTCCACTCCTTATGTTCTAGGAGCTTTTAAAAAAGGCTGGCATCCTCCTCATCCTGCTTTTTTTATTCTAAGATCTGTCTATTTGAAATATGGTGGTTTTGATTTAGATTTTAAAATTTCTGCAGATTTTGAATGGATGTTAAGGCTAATTGAAAAAAATATGATTACTACTGCTTACTTGCCTTCATTAATTGTAAATATGCGCACTGGTGGAGAGAGCAATAAAAGCCTTTTTAATATATTAATTGGTAATTTTTTTATTTTTAAGGCTTTTCATAAAAATAAAATAAAAGTTAATATATTTACATATCCATTTTATAGGTTTATTCCTAAAATAATATCTTTATATAAAGCAAGGTTATGATTACAGTTATTGGCGGTAGTGGTTTTATTGGTACAAGACTTTGTAATATTTTATCTAAGGAAAATATTCATCCTTTTGTTATCATAGATAAAGCGGAGAGTTTAAAACATCCTGATAAATTTTTATTTTGTGATGTTAGATCCTTTGATAAATTAACAAATTTAATCCCAAATGAATCTATAATCATAAATTTAGCTGCTGAGCATAAAGATGATGTTAGGCCTAAAAGTTTATATCAAGAGGTAAATGTAGATGGTGCTAAGAATATTTGTGATGTAGCGAGATTAAAAAATATTAATACAATAATTTTTACTAGTAGTGTAGCTGTTTATGGTTTCTCTGCGAGTGATACTGACGAAGATGCACTTATTAATCCTTTCAACGATTATGGTAAGTCAAAATATGCCGCAGAAAATATATATAAAATATGGCAAGAGGAGCTTCCTATGGAAAGAACATTGGTTATTATTCGCCCAACAGTTGTTTTTGGTGAAGATAATAGAGGTAATGTTTATAACCTATTGAGGCAAATTGCTAGTAAAAAATTTATTCCCATTGGTCTAGGTAAAAATAAAAAGTCAATGGCCTATGTAGAAAATATTGCTGCGTTCATACTTTATTCATTAAAATACAAAAAAGGATTATTTATTTTTAATTATGTTGATAAGCCAGATTTTCAAATAAACGAATTAATTTCTCTGGTCAATTATACAATTGGCATTAAAAATCCCTCTTCTTTCAGAATTCCATATTTTATTGGAATCAGTATTGGTTATATTTTTGATCTTTATTCTCTCATTTTTAATAAAAAATTAGTAATAAGCTCTATTAGGATAAAAAAATATTGTTCTGATTCAGTTTTTAATAGCTCTATTGCTAAAACTGGATTTTCCCCTCCTGTAACTCTTGTTGATGGTTTAATAAAAACCTTAAAACACGAATTTATACAAGATTCAAAATCTTTACCTCATTCTAAAACTAAATCACTCTCCGAATAAAGTATTATGAAATTAAAAATTCTAGTAGTTAAATTTTTTCGATTATTAGGCTTTAATATTTCAAAGATAAAAAAGCCACAAGACCTAACTCCCTTCTTATTTCATCATTTTAATATTGATCTTTTATTGGATGTGGGTGCAAATTCTGGTCAATACTCATTACTTGCAAGAAGAAATGGTTACTCTGGTAGTATAATTTCCTTTGAGCCACTTTCTAGTGCCCACAAAAAACTTATCGTTAATGCTAAGAATGATAATTATTGGAAGGTTTATCCTCGATGTGGTATTGGGTCATCTATTTCTGAATTAACAATTAATATTTCTAAAAATTCTTATAGCTCTTCATTATTAGATATACTGCCTTCACATACAGATGCTGCCCCAGAGTCTAAGTATATTGGAAAAGAAACTGTCAATATTAAAACTCTTGATTCCTTATTTGATGAGAACTTATTCAATCTTCACCATAAAAGTATTTATTTAAAGATCGATACGCAGGGCTTTGAGAAAGAGGTTTTAGAGGGCTCGTTAACATCGTTACAATATATTAAGTGTGTTGAGCTTGAATTATCTGTCATTCTGCTTTATAAAAATCAAAATCTCTATGATTTCTTCTTTAAATTCATGAGGGAGAACGGCTTTGAGCTATGGACTTTATCACCCGGTATATCAGATCCAAAGTCTGGACAATTACTTCAATTCGACGCTATCTTTTTTAAGAAATAAATTTTTAATTCTTAGTTAAAATTGCCTATTTATTTTTTTCTAAATGTTATATTATGTTTCGGATTATTTTCATAATTTATTAATCGAATCACTTCTCCTCTATTTTATCCCTTTAATTTATTTAAATTATGTTTACTTTTTTAAAGAAGACAGCGCTAGTTTGTACTTTAGTTTTACTTGAGTTACTTATACTTTGGTATTTCAAGCATATTGTTAATTATCGCCTTGGTTCATCTAGTTTGTTATTCAACGATATATTAAGACAGCATGGTGACTACCAAATCATGTTAGTTTCTAATATCCATAGAATTTTTTCAATTGGATTGCTCTCATATTTTTTAATGTTAATTATTATTCTTAGCAAAGAGATAGGTAAGTTAGAATTTTTCACAAAATTAAACAAATATAAATTTAATTTTTCTTTAATTCTAAAAAATATTTTTTATTTTTTTATTTTATTAATTTTATTTTTCATTTTCAATAATCCAGAATATTTAATTGAAAATCCTTATTCTTGGCAGTCTTTAGTTTTTAAATTAAGCCCCATAATATGGATTCTTTATCTCCACAATATTTGTAATATGATTTTTCCTATTAATATTTTTATTAAAATTGTTAGTGGAAATATAATTTTATTATATATAGTTTCAATAATTAGCCTGCTTTTTTTTAGTAATGATTTAATGAATTTCTTGGCTAATTTCTGGTCAAGCATGCTTTTAATTCCAACAATTAAATTAGCCTCTGGCTTTTCCTATTTATTTGATTTAAATTATAAACTGTTACCTGAGTTTTTTGGGAGCTTTCCAGCATTCGGTACTAGCAAATTTTATGTGGAGATTACACCTGCCTGCTCTGGCTATGAAGGTATGTCTCTAATTGTCTTATTATTGGGGGGTTATTGCTTCATCCAGAAGAAAGTCTTAAAACTACCAAAGGCACTGTTAATCATTCCTATTGCTGGGATTATGATGTTTGTTTTAAATGGTTTTAGAATATTTGTCTTGGTAGCCATTGGCCATTACTGGTCTCCACAATTAGCAATTGATGGATTTCATTCTGTTGCAGGATGGCTAAACCTACTAGTGACATTCATTCTTGCATTATTAGCTCTGAACTTGCCATTTTTCCAAAAGGAAGCAAAGCCCAAAAGGCCCATAGAGTTTGGAGACACGGCTCTATTGATCCCATTAATGACCTTAATTATTGTTAGTTTATTAACTAAAGCAGTTAATCCGAATTTTGCCTGGTTCTATCCCGTTAATATTGTGATTGCTACATGGACTTTATATTTTTTTCTCAAACCCTTCCAATTGTTCTTAACTAGACCATCAGGCCTTTCGGTCGCTATTGGAGTTGTGGTATTCCTTCTCTGGACTATTCTGATTCCAGAAAATCTAACTCAAAGCGCTCATTTTATTGCGGAACTTAATACGGCCCCACTTTGGCTTTCGCTACTTTGGTTGCTATTTAGGGTGCTGGGCGCTGCCGTGGTCATTCCTATTGCCGAGGAATTTGCTTTTAGGGGATACCTTCAGCCGCATCTTCAAAATTGGTTTGGCCGAAAAGGTTTTAAGTCTGCTAGTGTGATTGCCTCTTTAGGAATAACGGCATTGCTCTTTGGTTATGTGCATTCCAATATGCTTGCGGGTTCTGTGGCTGGTTTGTTTTTTGGTTTAGCCTATTTGCAAAGAAGGCAGTTAATTGATGCGGTGATGGCTCATGCAGTTACTAATGCCTTGCTCGCAGCTTATGTGATGGGCTTTGGGTATTGGTCTTATTGGTAAAGACAAAGAGTTTCTGAGGTTCCTATATTTAAAGGGGGGTCGAATGTTGTATTTAGACTGCTGATTTAAATAAAAGCTGTGTATAATGACGATCGTATTTAACAATAAACCATTTTCTACTACTTTGAGTGAGTCACTGCTATGAAAAATAAATTGAATCAATTGAGTTTTATCATTGGTCTTGGATGCCTGGCGCTTGTTTCCTCACCTGCTTTTGCTTCAGTTCCCGAAATGGATGGAGACTTAGTTGGTCAAGTCGGCCTAGTAATTGCTGGGGTTGTATTAGTTGCCCGCGCAATCTCTAAAAAATAACTTGTCTTGATCCTTGCCGCCGGGGTATTCGCGGACAAATAGGATTATTAAAGCCCTCTCATTTCACAATTAGAGGGCTTTTTCATTGCCCCTCCTGAGTTTTAGACATTCATAAGGAGAAAAGTGGAGTCGCCAATATCTTCGATTATGCGTACTCCACGTCCCGAATAAGCCTAACTGTTTTGGTTTCCCCTACCTCTGTTCATGAGGATTGGCATGCACTCGATTGATATTAGTAAATCTTAATTTGATCCTGCGGTAATAATAAAAAAAGATATTGCCCTTAATTAAAAAGCCAGAGCCACGCAGGCGCCTAACTAAAATCATATATTTATCTACAATCTAAAAATGCAGATTCATCCAACTAGATACATATCTTTTAAAAAAGGTCAGATTGCTATCCAAGGCGCTGAAATTAATAAAAAGATTATTTTGTTCATTGGTAGAAGTAGCACTCAAAAACACTCCGCACCACTCGAAAAACTGTTTAGTGATTTGCAAATACGGGGATATACCCTAGTTTGGTATAAATCTTACTTCGAGGCTACTTCTGAGTTGTTGGATCTAAAGGCTCGGTCTTACCTAAACCTTATTCCTAAAATGAGGGAAAAGTCAAATGGTAGCACCTCGTCGATCTGTAGAAAGCTTCTTAAGGCGCTAATCTTGTTCGCCTATCCATCTCGATGGGAAAATTTTTCATGCATCGGTCAAAAAGGTTCCATTTACATGACTGCAAAGAAATATCGGGCGCTACTTAAACACTTAGGTGTCGATAAAGAAATTTCTATTCTTGCCCATTCGGCGGGCGGAAGAGTTGCCTCCATGTTGGAGGCTGAGAAAAATATAAAAAATCTTATTTGCTTTGGTTATCCATTTAAGCACCCCGAATATGGTGAAGATCTTAGGAGAACTAGGGGCCTAGAGCATCAACAAAAACCTTTTCTAATCATCCAAGGGCGGCAAGATGAATATGGCGGGGAGGATGTTATCAACCGTTATAAGCTAGCAAAAAGTATTACCATTCAATTTATTGACGCAACCCATGAGTATGATTTGATTGCTGAGAAATCATGGGAAGACGTGACTAGGGTGATAGAGAATTTCTTACAACCGCTTACCCGTAATTCATAATAATAAAAATAGCTTCGCTTAACTGTTTTAAAACGGTGCCCATGATATGTTCTGCAAATTACAGAAAATTCACCTTCTAAAATTTCTACTTTTAGTTGGCATTAAAGGCGCGACGCAATTTCAATTTAAATTCTTAGACTGGGTTTAATTTTTTTGTATTTCTATATGATAGATAAAAATTATTCCCTAATTTTATTGCGCGGAAAAGAGCATCGTCCATATCCTAAGTACGAGACGCTGCGCATTTTTCACATTTTGGTGGATGGTGGCAATGTTGTTGAGTTACTAACGGGTAGCTTTTTAGGCTCCTATTGCCGGCTGATGTGTGCATAGGCACCGAGCAGATCAATTGGGGCAACCTTTTCACAAGACCACCTGCGCATTCTCAACATATCGCATCACCGTATCCGTCTTAGTCCATCTTCCTCGGTTAAGCAACATTGGCAAGCTTACCCCTGAATTAAGTAAGTCTTGTGCAGACCCCACTCGCATCGAGTGACCGCTAATGTGCTCAACCATATCCTTATCTAACTTTGCTTCTGCTGCTATACGTTTATAGATACGATTGATGTGCCCGCCTGAAATACCTCTTAGCAAAATTCCACCATGCTTGGTTATTCGGCGAATCAGAAATCCCTCCCCTATTCCTGAAGCATCAATCCAATCTTCAATCGCTTTCTGGGTCCTTCCAGACAGATGCAACCATTTCCCCATGGCATTGGGATCAGTCTTGCTTTTACGCAGTCGAATCTGCAATCCTTTATCGGTATGCAGATTGCTAATATCTTCAATCCGAAGCGACACCAACTCACTGCGTCGACAAAGACTGTCATAGGCCAATAGTAGGAGCGCACGATCTCTGATTCCCCGTAGCGAATCATCCGTCACACTAATGAGCTTTTCCAAAACCGTGTGCGTGACTCCAGGAGCTTGCTTACTAGAGCGCCCC
>Ga0007854_10000523_pt1 | contig 24813 bp, 23 predicted proteins | sample CryBogCBH12Aug08_FD_60382 | JGI IMG/M metagenome (GOLD analysis project Ga0007854, IMG submission 60382) | Freshwater microbial communities from Crystal Bog, Wisconsin, USA - CBH12Aug08 | ecosystem: Environmental > Aquatic > Freshwater > Lake | place: Crystal Bog, Wisconsin, USA | collected... | reverse complement strand
AGCACGATGCCCCAGAGCGTCAGCGGAATCTGTCCGGTGTGCGCCCAATGCGCCGCCGGCGGGATGACGATTTCGCTCGGCAGCGGAAAGATGGAACTTTCCACCGCCATCATCAGCGCGACGGCAGGATAGCCGCCGGCCTGGAGTGCGTGGTTATACCAGTCGGCAAGGCTTTGGATAATTTGATGCATGGCGCGTGGTTATAGCGAAAAATTGAAATGGAGCAAGCGACAATCTGCTCTTGTGATGGTCAGAAAATAGATTCCAAAATCTTCTCCGCCGCGAGGCGCGGATTTTCTGCCGCGTAAATGGGGCGGCCAATCACCAGCCAGCTTGCGCCGGCTTGAATGGCTTCGCGCGGTGACAGCGTGCGTTTTTGGTCGTCGGCCTTTTCTGCGCCAGTGCGGATGCCGGGCGTGACAAGCTGGATTTCCGGCGGCAAAATCTGCCGCAGGTCGGCGATTTCCAGCGGCGAACAAACCAAGCCGCGCAAGCCGGATTTCACCGCCAAGGCAGCAAGCCGTTCGACTTGATGGCCGACGTTTGTCTGGCAGCCGATTTCCGTCAGCGCATTGCCGTCCATGCTCGTCAAGACGGTTACGCCGAGCACGAGCGGCGCGGGCTGGCCAAGCGATTTCGCCGTGTCCTGCGCGGATTTTTCCGCCGCGCGCATCATCTCACTGCCGCCACTGGTATGAATGGTAAGCATCTGCACATCAAGCCGCGTGGCAGCGGCGACCGCCTTGGCGACGGTGTTCGGGATGTCATGAAATTTCAAATCGAGGAAAACGTTCGCGCCGGTCGCGCGCACGCGCTTCACGATGTCCGGTCCGGCGGAGACAAAAAGTTCCTTGCCGATTTTGAATGCGCCGACGGCAGGCGCGACGAGTTCCGCGAGTTTCAACGCCTGTTCCGCTGACGGCACGTCGAGCGCCACGATAATGGGGTTGCGATTCATCAGCCATAGATTGAACACGGATTGAACACGGAAAAAAACAAAAATCTGTGTTTCATCCGTGTTTAATCCGTGGCTGACAATTTTGTGCGGATTGCTAATCTCATTCCATGAAGATTGTCCGCCACACCGACAAGAGTTTTTCCGCCAAGCTCCGCGAGGTTGCCACCGACTCAAGTTTGTTCGACGCCGAGATTGAGCAGCGCACCAAGGCGATTTTGCATGACGTCTTTGTGCGCGGGGACGAGGCGGTGCTGGAGTTCACGGAGAAATTTGACGGCGCAAAACTTTCCGCTGAACAGCTTGCCGTGACGCAGGCGGAATTGTTCAACGCCTCGCTCGCCGCCGATGAATCGTTGCGCGCTGCCGTCGCGGAAGCGGAGAAAAACATCGCCAGCTTCGCCAAAAAATCATTACGCAAAGGCTGGTCAGCGAAAAATTCCCACGGCGCGAGCGTCGGCGAGAAGTTTGATCCGTTCACGCGCGTCGGCGTTTATGTTCCCGGCGGCACCGCGCCGCTCGTCTCGACGGCGCTGATGACCATCACGCTCGCCAAAGTCGCCGGCTGCAAAGAAATCGTTGTCACCACGCCGTGCGGCAAGGATGGCTCCATCAATCCCGCAATTTTGTTCGCCGCACGGACGGCGGGCGCGACGGAGATTTACCGCGTTGGCGGCGCGCAGGCGGTGGCGGCGATGGCTTACGGCACGGACACAATTCGCCGCGTGCAGAAAATTTTCGGCCCCGGCAACGCCTACGTCAGCATGGCCAAACGGCTGCTCGTCGGACGCGTGGCGATTGATTTGCTGGCGGGGCCGAGCGATTTGCTCGTCATCGCCGACGACACCGCGAATCCGAAATTCGCCGCATCCGACATGCTCGCGCAGGCAGAACACGGCTCCGGCCACGAACGTGTCTGGCTGGTGACGAATTCAGCAAAGGTTTTGCGCGCAGTGGAAAAGGAAATTTCAAAACAGCTTCCAAAGCTCTCGCGCCGGGCGCTCATCCAGCGCGTGCTTGACCGCAATGTGTGGCTGATTCAAGTGGCGAACGTCGCGGACGCGGTGGCGCTGGCGAACCAGATTGCGCCGGAGCATTGCGAAGTCATCACTCGCGACGCGCGCAAGGTCAGCAGCGGCATCATCACGGCAGGCGCGATTTTTCTCGGCAATTATTCGCCGACGGTTTTGGGCGATTACATTGCCGGGCCGAGCCACGTTTTGCCGACGGACGGCGCGGGCGCGAGTTTTGCCGGTTTGACGGTGGACCAGTTCCAACGCCGCACGAGCGTGGTGGAATACACCAAGCCCGCGCTCAAGAAGGCGCTGAAGGGCGTGAAGAAATTCGCCGAACTTGAAGGCCTCGACGCGCACGGCAAAAGCGCGGAGATTCGAAAGTAATTTTCCCGCCACCCAACTTGCTGATGAAAACTGCCTTGTCTGCTCTGGCGCAGCGCACTGCGCCGCCGCCGATTTCGTGGCTGATGAAAACTGCGCTCGCGCGGCCAAAACTGATTTCGCTCGCCGCCGGGTTTACGGACAACGCCACTTTGCCGGTCGCCAGTTCGCGCAGACTGCTCAATGACATTTTACGTTCGCCCAAAACCGGCCAGCCCGCGCTGCAATACGGAACCACGACCGGCGAAAAAAAATTGCGCCAGCTCACCGCGACGCACCTGCAAAAACTCGACGGCGGACACGACCGCGCGCATTCGCCGGAGCGCGTCATCATCACCGGCGGCTCGCAGCAGTTGCTTTACATGACGCTCGAAGCGTTGTGCGACGCGGGCGACATCGTGCTCGTCGAAGACCCGACGTATTTTGTTTTCTTGAGCATTCTCCAAAGCCGCGGCATCCGCGCGCGTGGCGTGAAGCTGGAACGCGACGGCATTGATTTGGCACATTTGGAAAAACTTTTGGAGCGGCTGAAAAAATCCGGCGAACTGCGCCGCGTAAAAGCGCTTTATCTCGTTACCTATTTTCAAAATCCCACTGGCGCAACGACGACGCTGGCCAAAAAACGCGCCGCGCTGAAGCTGTTGAAAAAATACGAGCGCGCCGCCGGCCATCCGCTTTACATGCTTGAAGACGCCGCGTATCGCGAACTGGCGTTTGGTAGGGACGCCGCGCTGCGGCGTCAGTCGGCGCAGCGCGCCGACCCTACCCCACCGACGGCGCTGACGCTGCCCGGCGCGCGTGACCGCGTGATTTATGCCGGCACTTACAGCAAGCCGTTTGCGACCGGCGTGCGCGTGGGGTTTGGCATTTTGCCGGAGCCGGTTTACACCGCTGTTTTGCGCATCAAGGGCAACCATGATTTCGGCACGGCAAACCTGTTGCAACATCTGCTCGCGCGCGCGATGGCGACCGGCGCTTACGACCGGCAAGTCGTGACGGCGCAGAAAAATTACGCCCGGAAAGCCGCCGTGATGAAGCAGGCGATGGCAAAACATTTTCCGGCGAACGTGGAAATCTGGGAATCCGGCGGCGGGCTTTATTTCTGGGCGCGCCTGCCGAAAGGTGTTTCCGCCGGCGTGAAATCCAAAGTTTTCCAGACCGCGCTGAAGAACGACGTGCTCTACGTTCCCGGCGAACTCTGCTACGCCGAAGATTCGTTCCGCCACAAACCGGACAACGAAATGCGCATCAGCTTCGGCAGCGCAAGCGAGAAAAACATCCGCGAGGGAATCAAACGGCTGGGCAAGGTGTTGAAAAAGTTTTGTGACCTATCTGGTTGTTAGGCATTGGGGTTGTTTCCTTCGCCACCAGTGCCAATCCGCTTTTTCATCACTTCGATATCGTCCAACACCTTTTTGTCCGTGAGGGAGAGAACATAAAGCACAATGAAAAATCCAAAGCAAGGAATGAACGCAGGAACAGCATACCATCTGAAGCACCCCTTCCGGGGAGCAAGCCAAAGAACAATTGGAGCCGATAGAGCCCCAAGAAACAGGTCGGTGCGATCGTCGGCCAAACTGGCGGCGCATCGACTCTGGAAGCGTTTGGTGGTGCTGTCATATTGTGGTCTGGGAATGCCTAACGCAAAGGCCAGCGACGGGAGCCAGCCGCCGATGAGGTTCGATTTGTCTCTGAGCGAAACGGCTGGCTTCCGTTCGCTGGACCGTCTGGTTCGGCATCCTCAATGCTCCTCCATGATCTGACATACTCGATGCTGAAAGTGGAAGGCAGGCTCTCCTTATCCGGAAGCCCAAACCACTCCGGCATGGTCTCGCTGTCAAAATTCATGTTTAGAGGCTGATGCCAGTGTGTGTTCTTCAATTCACGCACCACCTTGCCGTCTACCCACCATTTGATCACCTCTTTGTCCCATTCCAAGGCGTAGACATGGTAGTCGTCAACAAAATCAAACGGCGCTTTCCATGTGTCGCCTCTTGACCAGTGATTCGTTTCTGTTGGTGTAAGAAAGACGTGTGCGTTCATGTTATACGTGTTCTTCCATTTCTCTCCCACGCCGCATATTTCAAAAACGTCAATTTCGGTCCATTCCTCCTTTGTGCGGCTGTAGAACCAGAACGCACTCGACGCCTTGGATTTCATTGGGCGACACTTGATCTCAAAATACCCGTATTTGACCAGGGCTTTGCTTTTGACCGCAGCTGTCGTGAAAGTGTGATATCCTTGAGGGAGGTCTTTCAGGTTCTCTGCTCGCGCCGTCAGGTGGAGTTTTCCGTCACTGACTGAAACATTGTTCGTCGAGAAGAAACCCGGCTCTCGCCCTTTCCAGCCAGGGTTATGATCGTGCCATTTAGTCGAATCCAGTTTGTCGCCCTCGAACTCGTCGGTAAGCTCCGGGATAGGCTTCCATTTGCCGCCCGGGGGCGGATCCGCGCACAGAGTCGCTGTGCAGCAAACGAAGACAATCAAGAGCACAATTGTTGGAAGTGCATCAGGTCTCGTCATAGTCTCTCCTGCTGCCTAACAGGTAATGAATGCCAGCCTGTGTAGCCTATTCTCTTTCATTATTTTCATGGTATTTTCAGGAAATCATTTTGTCCACAGCAAGTTGCAGTCTGAACAAAGACATTTCATCGTCGGGCAAACACGGCGCAATCATCCCGGCGGCCAGTTCATCTTGCGCCCGCCGAAGAAAGTGCGGCGGCGGCTTCAGTTCGCCTGCGGAAAACTGGCGAAGCGCAGCATCGTCGAGCCCATCGGAAACAGCGTCACCGGCTTGCGGGAATTGGGATTATTTTTGTCCGTGCGCATGGTGCCGGCGAGTATGAGACTCGGCTGCGCCCACGGAAAGTTGCGGTCGTAAAACCGGTTCGGCTGCGCCCGGAAGACGGCCTCCGGCGCGGCGCGCTCCAGATAAAATCCCGACGTGCTCCGGGGATTGATAGGCTTCACGTCCCATTCAAAATATTCGGGGACGCCGCCGCGCGATTTCTTGAGCACGACCCGTTGTGACGGCCACGGCAGGACGTAGAGCAGCGGCCCGCGGTTGAGGGAAATTTCACCGTTCACACATTTGCTCGGCGTAATGGGATTTTGGAAAGTGACAGTGACGATGTCGCCGGTCTGCCAAGTCTTGTTCAGCACGCGCAAATCCGGCGCGGTTTCCACGGTAGCGCCGCTGGACTCAACCGTCACCGCGCCCGCCCACGCGGGAATCCGGATGCGCAATGGAAATTGCACCGGCGCGGCGGCGGTGATGTGGAAGGTGATGGAATCGGAAAACGGATAGGCGGTCTCTTCCTCGATGGTCACGGCCACGCCTTTCACCGTCGTGCTCACTTGCGACGGGCCGAACAGCAGCGCGGCCAGTCCGCCGTCACTTGCTGTTTTCATCCACATGGAAGAAACGTAGTGCGGCATGAGTTTCACGGCGTTCGCCGAACAGCAGGAGCCGCCCACTTGGTGCGCGGGCGAGTATTGCCAGCGGCCGTTGGAATTGTGATTTTTTCCGAGCTTGAGATCTTCGACCGCCGCCAGCAGCGTCGAGGCGGAATTGTAGGCGATCATCTTGCCATCGGGCGTGCGCGCGCCCTGACCGGCGTTGAACACGAGCCGCTCGGTCATGTCCGCATATTTCATCGCGCCGGTTTTTTGCACGGCGGATTCCAGGCTCGTGGCCAGTTCGGTGGTGGCGCAGTATTCGTAGCCTTGCGTCGGCACGGGCGGAAAATCGTGGACGCCTTCGTCGCTGCACATCGCGCCGGCGGGGACGATGTAGCGCATGAGCTTGTCGTAGGCGGCGCGCGCGGCAGCCGGATACGAATCGCTCCCGTCAGCGTAGGCAAGGAAAAGCGGCACGCGCATTTGTTCGGCGATGTGCGCGCCGTGGCCTTCGTAGGGCGACGCGGGATTCAGCAGATTGGGAATTTTCATTTCATCGGGATGCACGTCGGACGAACTGCAATAATCGCCGTAGAGAAATTTGGCGTAATCCAAATAGGCGCGGTCGCCGGTGATGCGGTAAAGCCATTCGCACACGTCAACGAACATCAGGACGTGGCCGTTGATGCTGTGCGCCTTGTCCGGGGCGGGCTTGCCTTCGTCCACGTTGTCTTCCGTGACGGGCTTTTTGTTCGGATCAAATCCGGCATCGCCGGGCACAAAGGTGAACGGCTTGTTGGCCGGGGTGTATTTCGACATCGTGAGCCGGACGGATTTGACGACGGCGTCCAAAACTGTTTTGTTGCCGGTCAATTCGTAATCGGCGAGCAAGGCGTAGTTGATGCGGCTTTCGTTGAACAGTTCGCGCCCCACGCGCCGGTAGCGATCTTTTTTCGGATAGTTGCTGAGGTAGCCGTCCGGTTCGCGCGCCCGCAGGACATCCGCGACAAACGCATCGGCCTTCTTTTTTGCGCTCGGCACACCGGTGAGATACGCCATGCGGACGTAGCCGTCGAGCCAGTTGCCGCTCATCTCCGCCGCGCCGTCGCTGCCGTCCTTTTCCACCCAAGTGGCGCTGCCGTGCGTCGGGCGGAACTTCTGCAAATTGCCCGCCATGCCGGTGGTGGCGTCGTTGGTGATCTGGTTGAAAATCCAGCCGCGCGGTTTGATGTCGCCGAGCGGAAGCGGTTCGTAAGCTGGCGCGAGACAAAAGGCGCGTGTTGCGGCCAAGCACAAAAAAATTGCGGCAACAACACCAGCCCGGAAATGAAATTGTTTTTTCAACGCGGCAGGATGATAGGAAGAAATTAAAATTGAAACAAGCTGGCCGCGTCACAGCACGACGCGCTTGGAATCGTCAATCCAAATGTAATCAATCCGACACGTTCCCGTGACGGCTTCGCCGCCGGTCAAATCAAGCCGCAGTTGTTTGAGTTTGCCCGTCCAGCCGGGCAGCGTGGACAAATCCACCGCGTAATCGCGCAGGTCGTTGTCGTTGGGCGTCACCGCGAACGATTTGGCTTTGGCGTCGCTCCATTTTTCGTCGTCGCGAGTGATGAAACGCAGCGTCATGTGCGTGGCGGCGGTATGATTTTGCAGACGCAGCCGGACAATTTTGTTCCGCTTCAACGACACGTTGAGGTTGTCCGGCGAAAGCAAATGCGCGTTCGTTGCATTTTCCAGCGCGACAATGTAGTTGCCGCCGGCGACGTAATGCACGGGATAAGAAATGTCCGCGATGTTCGCCGCCGTCTGCGGCTTGCCGGCCATGAAATTGGTGCGGATTTGCGTGCCAAGGTTTGCGTCCGTCCAGCCTTCCTTGTCCAACGGCTTGTTGAATTCCCACGCCTTCGCCACGGGCACGCCGCGCGGCACGATGTGCACCGTCACCATGCTGCTCGTCCACAGTTCGCCATCGTCACCGACGAGCCGCAACAGATAATCGCCCGGCGCGGAAAACACTGCGTCGCATTTCGCCGCTGCGGGATTTTTGAAAACGACCGTGCCCGCGCCTTCGAGCAATTCCCAACGCACGGAAAGTTTTTTGCCCGCCGGCCGACCGTCATCGCTCACGCTGCCATGCAGCCACACTTCGGCGCGGTCGGAAATAATATCGTCGCCTGCGCTGACCACCGGTGGATTGTTCAGTGGCATTGCCTTGTCGAGCGCTTTGACGGAAGAGAAAGTGGCGTTGTTCGTCACCGCCCACCGCGTTGTCGTCGGGGCTTGGTTGGTGAAAAACTTTACACCCGGCAGCAACACACAGCCGTTGTCGTGGATGTCGCCGGTGCTGCAACAGACTTCCGGCGCTCGATGTTTCGCGCCCCAAATGAAAATTTCCGATGGGCCGAGTTTGCGCGCCCAGTTGTTCTGGATGAATCGCGAATTTCGGATTTCCACATTTTTCGGCTGAGGGCTGCTCAAGCCAAGAACTTCGATGGCTGCACCGGCGTTGTTCTGGAACGTGCAATTTTCCACAAGGCAATTTGTTCCGCGGGCCTCGAAGTCAATGCCGCCTTCGTCGTGGCAGCCGGAGTCGGGCTGATTGCGGAACGTGCAGTTGCGAATGGTAAGATTCACCGGGGCAACCAGCATGATGCCCATCGTGCCAGCGTGTGCGTGATAGCCGGACGCATCGAAAACGGAATTTTGCAGCACGACATTGGTCACGCAGACCAGCGCTGGATGCGGCGAGGTGTTGAAGGCAAAATTGTGATGGCAATAAATCCGGTCGAGCAGCAACTGTTCGCCTTGCGCGAAAAATCCCCACGAATTTTGAAACACTTCGCAATTGTGCAGCGCGAGGTCATGACCCTTGCCAAGAACACCGATTCCGGCGGAATGTTGGTAGCTGCCCATGCCGTCGGCGTTATCTTGCGGATGAAAATCGCGCCACTCGGGAATACCGCTGCTGTCCGGGCGATACAACCCTTCGATGTGATGCGCGATACAGTCAGCGATTTCCAGATGGCCGTGGCCGGGTTCGGTGAACGCCACAATCAAACCCTTACCCGCGTGGCTCACGGCAAGGCTGCGGATACGGAGGTAATCGGGATTCGTCACCAACACGCAGCGGTCGTTGATGTCGTGGTTGCGGCGGATGGTTGGGCGCGCCCCATCGCCGTAAGCACCGATTTCCGCCCACTGTTCCGCCGTGCCGTGCGCGTCGAGGCGAAGTTCCTGATTGATGACGCTGCCGCGTTTGATGAGCAGCCGGTCGCCGGCCAGCAGCGCGCGATTGTTGATGTAGGTGAAATCTTTCCACGCATCGGCGGGCGACGTGCCGTTGTTGGAATTTTTTCCGCCGACGCTGTCAACGTAATAGGTCGTCGCGGCTGATGCGGTGATGGCGGCAGCAAAAAAACTGGCAGCGAACCAGCGCGAAAGAAGTTTGAACATGAAAACCAAGACGTGGCGGAAACAAAAAGGTTTCCCGTTTCAACCGGGCGGCCAGGCCATGTGGCGTCCGCCGAGGATGTGGCAGTGCAGGTGCGGCACGGTTTCGCCGCCGTCCGCGCCGTTGTTGATGACGAGGCGGTAGCCGGATTTTTTCAAGCCGATTTTTTCCGCAACTTCGGCGGCCTTGAGCAGCAAATGGCCGAGCAACTTGTGGTCTTCCGGCGTGGCCTCGGCGATGCGTGGCACCGCGCGCTTCGGGAAAATAATCACATGCGTGGGTGCCTGGGGATTGATGTCGCGGATGGCGAGCACAAGGTCGTCTTCAAAAACGATTTGCGCGGGGATTTCGCCCGCGACGATTTTTTCAAACAAGGTTTTGCTCATGCGAGACTTTAGACACGAATTGCACGAATTTTCACTAATTATTTTCGGCGCTCAAGAACGCTCGCCCACCACGTTTTTAATTCGTGGTAATTAGTGAAATTCGTGTTTTTATTCCACCACAAGCGCGCAGCCGGGTTTTTCCGTTTCGCTATCCATGCACTGGCGGAGAAATTCCACGATCTGATCCTGAAGCTGTTCGCAGCGGCTGCTCCAGCGGCGCGCGCCGGCGATCTGCTTCACGCAACGGCGCAGACCACGAAAACGCACGACTCGCGGCGACTGGCGGAGCTGGACGCGGAGTTCGTCGCGGAGGCGCGGGAAGAAAAAAAGTTCCAGACTGCCGCCGATTTCGCGGCTAAGCCGAGCGAGGTCGGTGTCGCGGATGTCGGTTTCCGGTCCGCCGGCGTGGATAGTGTAGCCGAGGTGGTGCAGGACTTTTTCGAGCGCGAGGGAAAATTCGCCGACGGTGACGGTTTCGCGGTCGAGTTCGGCCTTGAAATAATGGAACACGCTGGCGGCGGCGTGCCGGAGCAGGTCGGGTTCGAGCAAGTGATGGTCGCCGCCGACTACTTCCACGGAAATCATCTCCGGCGAACACGGGATGCTTTCGCCGTTGGTGAGTTCAAAAAGGAGGCAGTCGGTGTGAAGGGCGATCATTTCGCGGCCTCCAGCTTTTTGACTTCATGCACGAAGTCCGTGGCTTCGGCGAAACGCCGATACACGCTGGCGAAACGGACGTAGGCGACTTCATCGAGTTCGCGCAAACCGTCCATGACCATGGTGCCGATGAAATCACCGGGCACTTCGGCTTCAAATTTCACGGTGACGGTGGCGACGATGTGATCCACGAGGTCTTCCATCGCCTTCGGCGAGACGGGACGCTTCTGGCAGGCTTTGCGTATGCCAGAAAGCAGTTTTTCGCGGGAAAATTCCTCGTGGCGGCCGTCGCGCTTGAGCACCATCAAGCCTTCGTGTTCGACTTCCTCGTAGGTGGTGAAGCGGTGCTGGCAGGCGGCGCATTCGCGGCGACGGCGGATGGTCGCGCCTTCACGGGAGGCGCGCGAGTCAATGACCTTGTCGTCCTGACATCCGCATTTGGGGCAACGCATAAAACCACTGCTAATGGTGGCTGGTCTTTTGTAACACACAATGATTTGGGGTGTCAAGGAATGCTCCTGCCCCAACACACTAAACAAATCAATTTGGTTTCAATGCAACTGCACTGGGAACAGTAATAAAATTGCGGTTGTGATTAGGGCTATAATAAGCCACTTGCGATAAATAGTTTTCATATTTACTTTAAGCGGTTTGTCAATTTACGATAGGTTTTCACCTCCTCGAAGCTGGGCGAAAAATTATGAATTATTACATCCTTCAGGATGACGAGACCAAAGGCCCATACACCATTGGTCAGTTACGTTCGATGTGGAATTCCGGGGCGATTACCGGTCAGACATTTTATTGTCAGGAAGGCTACAGCAAGTGGTTTCCTTTGATTCAGTTGCAATCTAAGCTAGAGACATTGCCTCAACCACTGATTACAGATCACAAAGTTCAGACTATTGAAGCAACCAGCAAAAAATGGAAAGCGATTCAGTTGGCCTCCGTTTTGGCGATTATTATTGGCGTATTGGTAATTATTGCAGCCGGAACAACTAGCTCATTTGGCGCTATGGGCATAGGAGCTCTTATTTTTGTTGGCGGGCTATTGGCATTTCTTTTCGCTAGAGTTGGAGCATGGTGGCATCACGGATGAGCAATTTAACCTAGGTAGGAATGCTGGCGAGTGACGTAAAAGCCTCTTGCCTTCACCGATTTTCCGGCTAAACTGTGCAACTCATTTTTTAGAGAAACAAAAAACGACAATTATTTTATGGCAACAGCAAACGACCTCCGACGCGGCATGGCGATCAATTACAACGGCGACATCTGCGTGGTGTTGGACTTCCAACACCGCACGCCAGGCAACCTCCGCGCCTTCGTCCAAGCCTCGCTCCGCAGCATCCGCACCGGCAAATCTTCGGACATCCGCCTCAGCTCGACCGAAAAAATTGAGCCCGTGCCGATGATCACCACTAAGATGGAATTCAGCTACAAGGACGGCGAAGATTATGTGTTCACCGACCCGACCACCTACGAAACCGTGACGCTCGCGGCTGAACTGGTCGGCGATGCCAAAAATTATCTCGTGGAAAACGGCGAAGTGACCGTGACCTTCGTCGAGGAAAAAGCCGTGACGGTGGAAATTCCCGCCAGCGTCATTCTGACCGTGACCGACGCGCCGGAAGGCGTGCGTGGCGATTCCGCGAACAACGTGCAGAAGGCCATCACCGTCGAAACCGGCATCACCATGCAGGCACCGCTGTTCATCAAGACCGGCGAAAAAATCCGCATTGATACGCGCACCGGCAAATACATGGAACGCGCCTGATCTGTTGATTTCAAATTCCAAATCTCAAATTTGAGATTTCCCCAAAGTCCGCCGTGCGCGGGCTTTTTTATTGTCACAAAGATTTTTCCGGTTTTTGAGCGGAAAGGCTTTGCAACTTCAGCAGGCTGGGTTATTTCTTGGTAAAATCTTATGTCAGGGCAAGTCAAAGGTGAAAAGATTTATCGCGGCATCCCCGTTTCGGCGGGCGTGTGCCGCGGGAAGGTTCTTGTCCTGCGTCAGGCACGTCACGTCATCGCGCGCCGCGAAATGCCCGCCGACCAAGTCGAGGCCGAGGTAAAACGCTTCGAGCAGGCGCTCGTCCGCACCCGCCAGCAGATTACCGAGGTTCAGCGCCGCGTCTCGCAGACGATGAGTTCCAACGAGGCGGACATCTTCGACGCACATCTGTTGATGCTTGAAGACCGCGTGCTCATCGAGGAAGTCATCAAAATCATCCGCGAGCAAAAAGCGAACGCTGACTACGCTTTTCACACCGCCGCCGACCGCTATATCGCCGTGCTGGAAGCCGTCGAAGACGAATACCTCCGCGAACGTGCCGCCGATTTGCGCGACCTCACCGGCCGCGTGCTGGACAATTTGCTGGAGGTGAAAGATGCCTTCGACCTGAAACATCTCAACGAACCGTGCATTCTCGTCGGCCACGATTTGAGTCCGTCCATGACGGCGCAGTTGGACAAAAAATTTGTCCTCGGCTTCGTCACCGACATCGGCGGCAAGACCTCGCACACGGCTATTCTCGCGCGATCGCTGGACATTCCTGCCGTCGTCGGCGCGCAGAACATCAGCGAGGAACTGGAGACCGGCGACTACGCGCTGCTCGACGGCTACAACGGCACCGTCATCGTCAATCCCACCGACCAGACGCTGTTTGAATACGGCCAGCTCGCAAAAATAAAAGCGTCGCTCGACGAAAAACTTCGCGAAGTCCAGCACCAGCCCGCAGTCACGCTCGACGGCAAGACCATCCATCTTTCCGCCAACATCGAGGATCAAAACGACATTGATGCCGTCCTCAAGCATGGTGCGGAAGGCGTGGGTTTGTTCCGCACAGAATTTCTTTTCATCAACCGCGACCGCCTGCCGACCGAGGAAGAACAATATCAAGTCTATCGTCAGGTCGCCGTCGCGCTGAAACCGCATCCCGTCATCATCCGCACCTTGGACTTGGGCGGCGACAAATTCGCCTCGCACCTCCAGCTCGCGCAGGAGATGAATCCGTTTCTCGGCTGGCGCGCCATCCGTTTCTGTCTCGCGCAGCCGGAAATGTTCCGTGCCCAGCTCCGCGCCATCCTCCGCGCCAGCGCCGAGGGCAATATCAAGATGATGTATCCGATGATTTCGGGTTTGGACGAATTAAATCAGGCCAACGCCCACGTCGAAGCCTGCAAGGCCGAACTGCGTGCGGAGAAAATTCCCTTCGCCGAAAATCTGGAAATCGGCGCGATGATTGAAATCCCGTCTGCGGTGCTCATCGCCAATACGCTGGCCAAGCGCACGAAATTTTTCAGCATCGGCTCGAACGATCTCATCCAATACACGCTGGCCGCCGACCGCACGAACGAAAAAGTTTCGCACCTTTACGAACCGACGCACCCGGCGATTCTGCGGCTCATCAAGATGACCGTGGACGCCGCGCACGCCAACGGCATCTGGGCCGGCGTCTGCGGTGAAATCGCCGGCGACCCGGTGCTAACGCCGCTGCTGCTCGGCTTGGGCGTGGATGAATTGAGTGCCGCGCCCGCCGTTTTGGATCAGGTGAAATACATGATTCGCCGCGTGAAATTGGACGAAGCGCGGCAACTGGCGGAATTCGCGCTGGCCTGCGAATCGCCCATAGAAATTGCCACCCGCTGCGTGGAGTTCGCCCGCCAGACCGCGCCAAGTTTGTTTGAGAGCAAGGCGTGATCGGCGGCGGAGATTTGAAGATTGTCTGGCAAAATTTCGGTGCTATCTTTTCATCATGAGTGCAACCGATGTGATTGAGGAAATCAAGCACCTGTCGCGTGCGGAACAGTCGCGTGTCCTTCAATTCGCTTTTGAACTGGCGCGCGAACGCCAGTTGCCCGGAAGACAGCTTTCCGACCTCGCCCAACGCATGGCGGATTCCGACCAGCCCGCCGAAGCGGAAAAATTGCGGGGCGAAATCCATCGCGGATTTTACGGCAACTGACCATGCCGCGCGTCCGCCGCCAGAATCTTCCCCCTCGATTGCTGGATCATCTGCTCGACCGCATCCGTTCCAGAAATATTTCCGCCGACCAGCTTGGCCTGCTCGCCGAATGGCTGGATTTGCAGCCTGAAGTTCCGGCTGGCCGCTGGTTCAAAAAGTTTTCCGGCATGACCGTTTGCGGCGAAGGCGAATTGATCAAAACCTTTCTGCAAGCCGGACAACTTCCCGACGGCGAAGAAATTTAATCCCTAAAATTCACAAACTGCACCGCCACGGGAAATTCGTGCGCGCGCACGGCGGCGATGACGGTTTGCAGCTCGTCGCGGCTCTTGCTGTTCACGCGCACTTCGTCGCCCTGAATCTGCGTCGTCACCTTGAACTTGCTGTCGCGGATGAAGCCGGCAATCTCCTTGGCCACCGCGCTCTCAATGCCGTGCTTGATCTTAATGCTCTGCCGCGCGTGACCCAGCGGCGAAATGTCCGGATCGCATTGCTCGATGCTTTTCATGCTGATGCCGCGCTTGGCGAGCTTGCCGATGACGATTTCATTCAGCGTGCTGACTTTGAACTCGTTGTCGGCGGACAATTTGATTTCCGCCTTCTCCAAAATGATTTCCCATTTGCTCCCTTTGAAATCAAAGCGGTTGGCGAGTTCCTTTTTGGCCTGGTTGACGGCGTTCTCGATTTCCATCGAGTTGACCTGCGAAACGATGTCGAATGATGGCATGGCGGCATGCTAGGAAATCCTGGCGCATTTGTCATCAAATCGTGACGGGTGGCGCGGGCAATTTGTTTGCTTTCGCGCCCTCAAACGCTTACAAAACTGAACCCTGAAAATGCCCTCGGCCGCTGTCATCTGGATCTGGTTCTGCGCTTATCTGAATTGCGCAGGCTGGACGCTTTCCGCGCTGCATCAACTGAATAAAACCGGTTACGCCACCGTCTTCGCCATCGGCCTCGGTGTGATGCTGCTTTGGAAACAAAAAACTGGCGCGCGGCTTTTTCCGAAAATCCATCTGCCAAAATTTCGCCGCCGGTTCAAAAAAACTTTCCCGCTCGCCTTTTTGCTTCTCGCCCTGCTGGCCTTTTTGGGCGGGGCGCTCCATGCGCCGGCCAATTACGATGCGCTGGCCTATCGCACGCCCCGCGTGCTGCACTGGCTGGACGCGCAACAATGGCAGTGGATCCACACGGAATTCGCCCGCCTCAACACCCGCACCGCCGGCTGGGAATGGATCACCGCCCCGCAATTTTTATTCCTGCGCACCGATCGTTTCGTTTTTTTGTTGAGCGTGATTTCGTTCCTGTTCCTGCCGGGGCGGGTGTTTGCGGTGCTCACGCGGCTGGGTGTCAAACCCCGCGCGGCGTGGCACTGGATGTGGCTGTTGCCCAGCGGCTACGGCTATGTGTTGCAGGCCGGCAGCGTCGTCAACGACCTGTTCGGCGCACTGCTAACGCTGGCGGCGTTTGAATTTGCCCTGCGGGCGCGGGAGAAAAATTCCCCGGCCGATGTCTGGACTTCCGGTTTGGCGGCCGCGCTGATGACAGCGGTGAAAGCCTTCAACATCGTGCTGTTGCTGCCGTGGTTCATCGCCATTTTCCCGACACTCAAAAATTTGCTCCGCCGACCGCTGGCCTCGGTGTCGGTCATCATCTTGGCCCTGTCGGTTTCAATGCTGCCAACCTCCATCCTAAACACCAAATATTGCGGTGACTGGACCGGCGCGAACATTGAGATGACCCCCATCGGTGGCGGCCACGAGCTGCTTCGGTTTGCCGTGAACGTGCCCAATCTGCTGCTGGGCAACTTCGCGCCGCCGGTGTTCCCCATCCGCCAACAATGGGAAGCTGCCGTGCAAGCCGCGTTGCCGGCCAGCGTGAAGGAAACATTGCGAATCAATTTTGAAGGCGGCCCGGCAAAATTTCAGATTCCCGAACTGCAAATGGAAGAATCTTCGGGCTTCGGTTTCGGCTTGAGCCTGCTGCTGCTCTGGCTGCTCGTGAAAAAAATCCGCGCCAAGGAATTTTTGACAACCCCATTATTCAGCGTGCAAACCCTCGTGCCGTTGGGCGCGTGGGCGGGCGTCGGCGTGTTTCTCATTCGCGTCGGCATCGCCGGGCCGGCGCGCTACTTGCTGCCGTTTTATTTTCTGCTTTTTGTGCCATTGCTGTGCGGCCCGGTGGCGGGAAATATTTTCCGCCAACGCTGCTGGCGCCGCGCGACTTGGGTTGTCTTTGGATTGGCGGCGATGCTGCTGATTGCTTCACCACCGCGGCCATTGTGGCCGGTGAACACCTTGCTCCAAAAACTGGATGCGGAACACTCGTCCAATTTTCTCCTGCACCGCACCTGGATGGTGTATTCGGTTTACGGCCACCGCGCGGAAAGTTTTGCACCGGTGCTGGCTGCGCTGCCCGCCGACGCGACCACGCTGGGCTTTTACGGTTTTGACGAACCGGAGGCGACTCTGTGGCAACCGTTCGGCTCCCGCCGCATTCTGCATCTGCGGGACAATGACTCGCCGGAAGAGATCCGCGCGCGCGGCCTCAAATATGCGCTGGTCAGCGACCACTTTTTTAGCCAGCATCACCAAATGAAATTTGAGGACTGGCTGGCGCAAACCCGCGCGACCGTCATCCAAAAATTTTCTCTGCAGTTGCTGGCCCGCCGCGAACCGGAAGGCTGGTGGCTGGTGCGGTTCGATTAAATTTTATGGCCGAGTTGAAAACCAAGCCCTCCATCGCGGTGGTCATCCCCTGCTATCAGGAAGCTCTGACCATTGGAAAAGTTATCGCCGATTTCCGGCGCGAACTGCCGGACGCCAAAATTTACGTCTACGACAACAACTGCACCGACGGCACCGGCGAAATCGCCACGAAAGCCGGCGCCATCGTCCGCAGCGAAAAACGCCAGGGTAAAGGCTACGTTGTCGCCGCCATGTTTGAGCAAATTACCGAAGACATTTTGGTGATGGTGGACGGCGATGACACTTACGAAGCCAGCCACGTGCACAAACTGCTGGAACCCATTTTGCGCGGCGATGCGGACACCACCGTGGCCACGCGGCTGACCAGCCACGGCACCGGTTCCTTCCGCCCGATGCACGTTGCGGGCAACCAGATGGTTTGCGGCATCATCAACTGGATGTTCAAGTCTTCCGTGGCCGACATTTTTTCCGGCTACCGCGCGTTCACCCGCGAGGCCATACGGCAAATTCCCATCACCGCCAAGGGTTTCGATGTCGAGACCGAATTAACCTTGCAGGCCTTGTATCGCGGCTTGGTCATCAAAGAAATGCCGGCCCCTTATCGCGCCCGGCCAGAAGGCAGTTTTTCCAAGCTGAACACTTTTTCCGACGGTTTTCGCGTGCTGCTACGGCTGTTCCTCATCGTAAAATCCTACAAACCGCTGACGTTTTTCGGCAGTTGCGGGCTGGGGCTGGCGCTGCTCGGCGCAGCGGTTGGTTCGCTGCCGGTCTACGATTATTTCACAGACCCGAACCATTTCGTTCACCGCGTGCCCAGTGCCATTCTCGCTGCGGCGTTGATGTTGCTGGCATTTTTCTCGCTGGGTGTCGGCCTGATTTTGAACAGCATCAACCTCCGCCTGCTGGAGATGGAAAAGTTCATCACCCGACGCTGACAAAACACCGCGCCGTCCCATGCCTGAATCTCAAAACCAGACCGGTGGTTTCCGGCTTCAACAGCAACCGGCTTGATTCATGACCGCCAATACCGCCTCAAAAAACTCGCTGGCGCGCGTGGATGAACTGGATGGCCTGCGGGGATTGCTCGCGCTGTGGGTGGCGCTGTCCCACATCTTTTGCTGGTGCGGATTTTCTCAATTTCCGCAGGTGCTACCGGGGCTGTTGCGACTCACTGTTGGCCGTTATTGGACACAATTTTCGTTTGCCGCCAGCGCGGTGGACACCTTCATCATTTTGAGCGGTTTTGCCATTTCCTACCTGCTGCACGCGCGCCCGCTAAACTATCGGCAATTTATGACCAACCGGTTTTTTCGTATCTACCCGGTTTATCTTATCTGCCTGCTGGCCGGGTTTGCCACCATATTCCTGATGTCAACGTTGCTGGACACTGTAAGTTGGCGGGACAATGAATATTTCCGGCTTTATGTGCATCCCAATCTGGCCGCCGCCCGGAGCTGGCCTGGGGTTCACCTGCTCGCCCATCTGACGCTGCTGTTCGGTTTGATCCCGGAAAAAATCCTGCTCCCATTCGCCCCAACCACCTTGTTGCCTCCCGCATGGAGCATCAGTCTGGAATGGCAATATTATCTATTGGCTCCATTAATCGCCCTATGGGTTCGTCGGCCAATCGGCATTTTGGCCTTGGGTTTGGTGAGTGCCGGTGAATTAGTCTATTCCCACTTCTGGGGTGGCGCTTTTCTGCTGGAAAAACTGCCGTTATTCCTCATCGGCATTGCCAGCTTTCACCTCTATGCCAACCGGGACAGCTTGAAAAATCTTCAATATCGCCCGCATTTGTTCGCCGCCGCCCTTGCCGGCACCGTCGTCTTGGGCTGGCACTCGCTGGCCTTGTCCATCTGGTTCACCGTGTTCGCCGGGGTGCTGGCCAACGAAGCCAACCCTGCCGAACGGCTGCTGCTTCTGCCGCGACGCTTTCTGGTGCGTCCCAGCCTGCAATTCATCGGGAAAATTTCCTACCCGCTCTACCTGGTGCATTGGCCGGTCATCATTGGACTGCTAACTGTTTTGATTTCCTTCTGCCCAAACCTATCCGCCGGCCAAACATTGTTGACCATGCTGCTGCTGGGGCTGCCGATAATTTTGCTGGCCGCGTGGTTGCTGCACAAATGGGTGGAGGCTCCCATGATGCGCGTGGGGAAAAAGTGGAGCCAATAGCCGGTTGGCGCACTACCGCATTTTCCTCAACCGGCCGGCTGTGTGTGACCATCTTGTTGCCAAAATTCCCTTTCTTTGTCACACGGCTTTGGCCAGCATAATCGCATGAACATCTCGCAGGTTCCGGTTTTCATCCTGTGTGGCGGCCTCGGCACGCGCCTCAAGGAAGAGACGGAGTTCCGACCCAAACCGATGGTGCCCATCGGTGACCATCCGGTGCTCTGGCATGTCATGCAGATTTATGCGCGGCACGGCTTCCGCCGCTTCGTGCTCTGCCTCGGTTTCAAGGCCGACGTGGTGAAGGATTACTTTCACAATTTTCATCTGCGCAACGCCGACTGCACCATCAACCTCAAGACCAACGCCGTCACCGTGCACGAACACCGCCAACAGCTCGACTGGGAGGTGACACTCGCCTTCACCGGCGAAAGAAACATGACCGGCAGCCGCGTGGCGCAGGCCGCGCGCAAATACCTCGGCGATGCAAAGCATTTTGCCGTGACCTACGGCGACGGCCTGACCGACGCAAATCTGGCGGAGGAATTCCACCATCACCTTGCCGAAAAAAAACTCGGCACCGTCCTCGGCGTCAACCCGCCGTCGCGCTTCGGCGAAATCAAGGTCGAGGGCAACCGCGTCGTCGAGTTTGCCGAGAAGCCCGACCTCGAAGGCCATTGGATCAACGGCGGATTCTTTTTCTTCCAGCGCGATTTTCTGAAATACCTTTCCGAAGACGAGCATTGCGTGTTGGAACGCGAACCCGTGGTGAAGCTCGCGCGCGACGGCCAGTTGAACATCCACAAACACCACGGTTTCTGGGGCTGCATGGACACGCAGCGCGACCGCGATTATCTCACCCAGCTTGTCGAATCCGGCGAGGCTCCCTGGCTCAAATAATTCCCCATGTTCGCCGGCATATTTCAAGGCAAGACCATCTGGCTCTCCGGCCACACCGGCTTCAAGGGTGCCTGGCTCGCACGCTGGCTCGTCCAGCTCGGTGCGCGCGTTCATGGTTTTTCGTTGCCGCCGGCCACGCAACCGGCGCTGTTCGAGGAACTGAACCTCGCCAAGCTGGTGGAACATGAAATTGGCGACGTGCGCGATGCCGGGGCGGTGAAAAAATCCATTCTCCGCGCGCAGCCGGATTTTGTTTTCCACCTCGCGGCACAGGCGCTCGTCCGCTATTCCTACGAGCATCCGCTGGAAACTTATGCCACGAACGTCATGGGCACGGCACACGTTCTTGAAGCCTTGCGTTCGCTGCAAAAAAATTGCGCCGCTGTCATCATCACCACGGACAAGTGCTACGAAAACCGTGAACTGGATTATGCCTACACCGAGGAGGATCCGCTCGGCGGCCACGATCCTTACAGCTCCAGCAAAGGCGCGGCGGAAATCGTCATCAGCGCGTATCGTCGCTCGTTCTTCGGCAAATCTCCTGTCCGCATTGCCAGCGCCCGCGCCGGCAACGTCATCGGCGGCGGCGATTGGGCGCTCGACCGCATCGTGCCCGATTGCATCCGCTCACTGCAACGCGACGAGGCGATTCCCGTGCGCAATCCGCACGCCACGCGGCCGTGGCAACACGTGCTCGAACCGTTGAGCGGTTATCTCTGGCTCGCCGCCACGCTGGCGCAACCCGAACTCGTGAAGCAGGACGCAAAAGAAATTTGCAGTGCATTCAACTTCGGTCCGGACAAAGAAGCCAACCGTAACGTCGGTGAACTCGTCCGCGAAATCCTGAAACATTGGCCCGGCAAATGGGACGACAAAAGCAATCCCCACGCGCCGCACGAAGCCAAATTGCTCATGCTTTCGACGGCCAAGGCGAAGAACGTTTTGCACTGGCACCCCACATGGAATTTTGAGTCTGCCATCGCCAACACGGTCAAATGGTATCGCGGTGTCAGCGAAAACGCGGCCAAGGCCGAGGCGCTGACGCTCCATCAGATCGCCGATTACGAAGCCGCTGCCCGCGCCGCCAAGATCGCGTGGGCGGTCAAATAATTTTCCCCATGCCGAAGTCACCCGCTGAAATCAAAGCCGAAATCCTGAAGCTCACCCGCGAGTTTTCCGCCGCCATGCACGCCGCGAACCGGCCGGGCAACGACGCCAAGCACGCTGCCTTCGTTCCTGGCCAAACGACCGTGCCCTACGCCGGCCGTGTGTTCACCGAGGACGAAGTTGAGGCCGCCGTTTCCACGACGCTAGACTTTTGGCTGACGCTTGGCCCGGAAGGCGAAGCATTTGAAACCGAACTCGCCACGCTGCTCGGCGTCAAAAAATCCCTCCTCGTCAACTCCGGCTCCTCCGCCAACCTCGTCGCGTTGGCGGCGTTGACCAGTCCTAAACTAGGCGACCGCCAGTTGCGTCCCGGCGACGAAGTCATCACCGTCGCCGCCGGTTTTCCAACGACCGTCGCGCCGATTTTGCAACAGGGTTGCGTGCCGGTGTTCATTGACAACGACCCGTCCACGCTCAACGGGCGCGCCGATCAACTTGAAGCTGCGTTCGTTCCCGGCAAGACCAAGGCCGTGATGATGGCGCACACGTTGGGCAATCCGTTTGACCTGACGGCGACAGTTGAATTTTGCAGGAAGCATAATTTGTGGCTCATCGAGGACAACTGCGACGCGCTCGGCTGCCGTTACGACGGAAAATTCACCGGCACGTTCGGCGATCTGTCCACGCAAAGTTTTTATCCGCCGCATCACCTCACGATGGGCGAAGGCGGCGCGGTGAACGTCGTCCGCGACATGAAACTGAAAGTGCTCGCCGAAAGTTTCCGCGATTGGGGTCGCGATTGCTGGTGCGCCAGTGGCAAGGACGATACCTGCCACAAACGGTTCGGCTGGAAGCTTGGTGAACTGCCGGAAGGCTACGACCACAAATACATTTACTCGCACCTTGGCTACAATTTGAAGCCGCTCGACCCGCAGGCGGCGATTGGCCGCCAGCAGTTGAAAAAACTTCCGGCATACATTCAGGCGCGCATGGACAATTGGAACACTCTCCGCACCGCGCTCGCTGACCTGGAGGAATTCATCCAATTCCAATTGCCGACACACGCGACCGGCTGGATGAAAAATGGTTTCACTTGGGACAACTCCGGCCATCGGACGGAATGCTCGTGGTTTGGCTTCATGATGCTGGTGAAAAAATCCGCGCCATTCACGCGCCGCCAGCTCGCGCAGCATCTCGACGCGGCGAAGATTGGCAACCGGATGCTCTTCGGCGGCAACCTCGTCCGCCAGCCCGCGTTCGTCAGTTTGAAGCAACAGCAACCCGGCGCGTTCCGCGTCATCGGCGACCTTGCGGGCGCCGACCGCATCATGAACGAGGCCGTGTTCATCGGCACTTATCCCGGCCTGACACCTGCCATGCTCGAATACATGGCGGACACCATCCGCACTTTCGCAAAAAAATTCTGACGCATGGAACTTGTCACCACAGAACTGCCGGGCTTAAAAATCATCCGTCCGAAAATTTTTCAGGATGCGCGCGGCAGTTTTGTTAAAACATTTCATCGCGATGTCTTCCGCGAACTCGGCCTCGACTTCGAGCCGCGCGAAGAATTTTTCTCCACGTCCGCGAAAGGCGTTTTGCGCGGGATGCATTTTCAACTGCCGCCGGCGGCGCACGCCAAGCTGGTTTATTGCATTGCCGGGCGCGTGCTGGATGTGGTTCTCGATTTACGAAAAAGCTCCCCGACCTTTGGCCGCAGCGTGGCGCGGGAACTGAACGCCACCAACCGCGAAATGTTTTTCATTCCGGTCGGTTTTGCGCACGGTTTTCTTGCGCTGGAAGACGGCGCGACGATGGTTTACCAAACGAGCACGGTGCATTCCCCGGCGCAGGACGCGGGAATTGCGTGGGACAGCTTCGGCTTCGACTGGCCGGAAAAGTCGCCCCGCCTTTCCGCCCGCGACACGGCATTTCCGACTTTGGAAAATTTTCAATCACCCTTCGCATGAAAGTTTTTGTCACCGGCGGCACAGGCTTCATTGGCAGCCATTTTCTCAATCAGGCCAGCCAGTCCGGGCATGAGCTGGTGGCCTTGCGGCGGTCGCCGCAAACCAGTCCCCGCGTGGCATTGACGGCAGCCCCACACTGGGTGGACGCCTCCATGGAAGCTTTGCAACCGGAACATTTTCGCGGTTGCGAAGCCGTGGTGCATCTGGCGGCGCATTCCGCCAATGTGCCTTACGACACGCTGGCCAATTGCCTGCGCTGGAATGTGCAGGCGCCGCTGCAAATGTTTTCAGCCGCACTGGCGGCAGGCGTGCGGAAATTCATCGTGGCCGGTTCCTGTTTTGAATACGGCCGCAGCGGGGAACGCTACGATTTCATTCCGCCGGATGCGCCGCTGGAACCGACGCTCTCGTATCCGGCTTCCAAGGCGGCGGCGGCGGTGGCCTGCCACGCTTTTGCGCATGAACAAAAAGTGGCGTTGCTCTACCTCCGCATCTTCCAGGTTTTTGGCGAGGGGGAATTGGAATCCCGCCTGTGGCCTTCGCTGCGGCGCGCGGCCCTGGCCGGACAAGATTATCCGCTGACGCCGGGCGAACAGATTCGGGATTTTATTCCGGTGGAAAAAGTTGCCGCCGCGTTTGTCGCGGCGTTGTCCCGGACGGATTTCATTCCCGGCCAGCCCAAGTTTGAAAATCTGGGCACCGGCCAACCGCAAACGCTGCGGGCGTTTGCCGAACATTGGTGGCGGGTGTGGAACGCCCAAGGCCGGCTGCTGCCGGGCGCGCTGCCTTACCGCGCCAACGAAGTGATGCGTTACGTTCCGCGGATTTGAGCCGCCATCCAAGTGAAAACGCCCACGCTGAAATTCGACCTCCGCTCCCTGCCGCACCGGTTTTGGCATTCGGCGGTAATCTGGTCGTTTCTGAACACGGCGTTGCGGGTGGGCATGGGCGTGCTGGTGTTGCCGCTCATTCTGCGCCGCCTGCCCTCGGAACAACTGGGGCTTTGGTATGTGTTCGGCACGATGGCCAGTCTGGCTTCGTTGCTGGATTTCGGATTTGAACCGACCATCACGCGCATGGCTTCCTATGTTTGGGGCGGAGCCAGCAAATTGATCGCGTTTGGCATCCACAAAGACGAACCTCAAGAGGAATCCCGCAAACCCAATCTCGCCCTGCTCAACGAATTGGTAGCCACGCTGCGCACTTATTACTTTTGGGTGGGCTTGGGCATTTTGATTCTGCTTGAGATTGGTGGCGGCGCGTGGGTTTGGCGACTGACCAACACCCTTTCCAATCCCTCAACCTTGCGCGCCGCCTGGCTGGTCTATGCCGTCGGCTGCTGCCTCAATTTCATCAGCGGGCGCTGGCCGGCGTTGCTGGCTGGCGTGGGCGCGGTCAAGCAAAGCCAGCATTTGGGCGTGATCAGCCTGCTGGCCTACTACGCCACCGCCATCGTGGGGCTTTCCTTGGGCTGGGGCATTTGGGCCATGGTGTCCGGCTTCATCGCCATGGGCTTTGTGTCGCGCACGCTGGGCAAAAAAATGTTCCTGTATCAAGCCGGTCTGTCGGCGGGCATGCCGGCGGCGCAGTTTCACCGGGAAATTTTTGCCGCCGTCTGGCCGAATGCCTGGCGCTGGGGACTGGTTTCCGTCGGCAGCTTCCTGATCAGCCAGTCCAACACCCTGCAATGCAGCGCCCGGCTGGATTTGGCCACCACGGCTTCCTACGGCATCAGCCTGC
>Ga0007854_10000521_pt1 | contig 24866 bp, 23 predicted proteins | sample CryBogCBH12Aug08_FD_60382 | JGI IMG/M metagenome (GOLD analysis project Ga0007854, IMG submission 60382) | Freshwater microbial communities from Crystal Bog, Wisconsin, USA - CBH12Aug08 | ecosystem: Environmental > Aquatic > Freshwater > Lake | place: Crystal Bog, Wisconsin, USA | collected... | reverse complement strand
TCGTACATTTAAGAAGTTGAGTTTTCTGTTGTTTATGGCAGTATTTACAACAGGAGAATCAATATGAAAAAGTCACGATTTACAGAGACCCAAATCGTTGGAATTTTGAAAGAAGCTGAGAGTGGCATAGCGATGGCAGAGATATTGCGCACGGATGGGATTAGTGGTGCCACCTTTTATAAGTGGCGATCCAAATACGGCGGCCCAGAAGCTTCTGAGCTCAAACGGGTTAAGGAGCTAGAACAGCAGCTATCAGAATATAAAACGATGGTTGCTGAACTGACCCACGATAACCGAGCGCTCAAGAACTTAATCGAAAAAAAGCTCTAGCGCCAACCGGTAAAAGAGATGCAGTCGATTACCTGGTTGGCGAAGAAGCAGTACCCATTACAAGGGCTTGCGCTCACATGGGGCTGGCCAGGTCATCGTATTACGAGCGCCCCACAAGTAGGGCTAAAGCTGATGAGCCCGTCATTGAAGTACTTAATCAGGTGGTCGCCAAGAATGGGCGCCGGGGTTTTAGGTTGTGCTTTGATTGGATGCGCAATCAGGGCTACGAGTGGAATCACAAGCGGGTATGGCGTATTTACAAGGAGATGGGCTTGAACTTCCCTAGAAGAACCAAAAAGCGTATACCCAAGATGCCAAGAGTTCCGCTCATTGCCACGACCGAAGCCAACTCGATGTGGGCCTTGGACTTTATGTACGACACCTTGCATTACGGCAGACCTTTTAGGACCCTCAATGTCATTGATGAATCCAATCGAGAAGTATTGGCTATTGAAATCGATATCAGCCTGCCAGCAGCAAGAGTAATCAGAACGCTAGAGCAACTAGAAGAGATCCATGGTTTACCTCAGGCGATACGCCTGGATAACGGAAGTGAACTACGGTCTGCCGTCTTTATGGGTTGGTGTGAATCTAAAGGTATTGAACTCAAATTTATCCAGCCAGGCAAACTGCAACAAAATGCGTTTATTGAACGCTTTAATAAAACCTACCGTCATGAGGTACTCAATGCGTATTTATTTGAAAACCTCAGAGAAGTTCGAGAAATTACAGAAAACTGGATCACGATTTACAACGAAGAAAGACCGCACAGCTCTCTTGGCAGAATGCCACCTAGAGAGTATCGAGCACAGGCAGAAAACAACACTTTAGGAATGTCGGCTTGACGGGGGATACTACAAATGCCAATATTTTGTGCAGCGGCTATCCCGCGATTCTCACCTAATGAATGAAACTCAATAGATCTCCCTTTAATAAAAGGATAAATCCATTAGACTGAATCGGAATGAGACCCGTTATCCACAATCAAAATCTTATCAACCTGTGGTAAGGCCGCTTCAAGCAAGCGCTCTAGCTGAATGTGCTCGGGGTTATAGGTGATGATGATTGCTATTACGTCTGTCATTAATTTAAATCCAAAGTATTTGACTACTTGTAGTCAATATAACCCTTAAATAAAGATTATAAAAATAAAGGGGCATAAGCCCCTTTATTTAGAACTGCTGCTAAATAATTAAAGCTTAAACCCAGCGTCAACAGCATCCTTATAGAACATTTTTACTGTATCTAAAGAATACTCATCAAGGTCATATCCAACCAATGATAATTTTTTAAGAATATCGTTTGTCACAGTAATAACATGACAGCCAACATCATCCGCTTGGAAAATATTAAGCAATTCTCTTGGACTTGCCCAAATCAGCTCAGATGCTGGAGCAGCTTTGAGAATCTTCACAGACTCAGCCATCATAGGAACTGGATCGAATCCTGTGTCAGCTACTCGACCAGCAAATACAGAAACATAACTAGGAACATTAGGGTCAAGTGATGCAACGACATTCTTAACTTGATCCAATGTCATTAAAGCGGTGACGTTTAATTTAACTTTTTGTGCGGCTAATCTTTTTACCAAGTCATAGCAAGTCTGTTGCTTTGTATTGGTAACCGGAATCTTGACATAAACGTTATCTCCCCAACTTGCGATCTCTAATGCCTGACGTTCCATTTCAGCAAAATCATCAGAAAAGACTTCAAATGAAAGGGGCTTGTCATTAATGGTGGCGAGAATATCTTTACAAAAAACTCGGTAGTCTGTAATACCCGCTTTTTTCATAAGCGTTGGGTTAGTTGTTAAACCCTTAATAAATGGCTTTGCGTACATTTCCATCATGCCAGCTTTATCGGCACCATCAGCAAAAATCTTTACTTTTAAATCTTCTACTTTTTTCATATTAAAACTCTCCAAGGATAATTTTTTTTGCCTCAAACAATGATGAGACGATAAAGTCAGGCATTTCAGGTTGCTGCTCGTTGTATCTGTAATTAATAAAAAAGGTTTTACAACCTGCAGAGCTTCCAGCCTCAATATCACGCCATCGATCTCCCACCATAAAACTCCTTGAGAGATCAATCTCATGTTCTCTAGCTGCGTCAAGCAATGCTCCCGGCAAGGGCTTGCGACAATTACAGCCATCCCCACTATCGTGATAACAAGTTCTAAACTCATCGATTGGCAGCTGAGCATCTAGAAAACTATTAATTTGCTCCACCGCCTCTTTGCTAGTTGTTCCACGAGCAACGTCTGGCTGATTGGTGACAACAATCAATAAGTAGCCAGCAGCGTGCAGTTTTTCAAGGGCATCCTCTACGCCAGGCAATATTTCTAATTCATCCATGCCTGATGGTGGGAACGGCTTACCTTCGCGCACAATGGCACGATTAATTACGCCATCCCGATCTAAAAATACAGCCCGTCTCATAGCCTACTTAACAGCAGATTCCCATTTAGTCTGGTTTGCTTTTAACTTAGGATGGGACACTAGCAGGTGCCATACAACACCCTGAAATGCTTCAGAGTGAGGAGTGATGTTTTCAGAATTTACTGTAGGAATAATGACGCAAGCATCGGCCACTTGAGCGGTATATCCGCCATCACGACCTACAACACCAACCACTTTTGAGCCAACAGATTTAGCTAGCTTTAATGCTTCAACTAAATTAGGGCTAATATTTTTCTCCAAATTACCACCACCAACAGAGAAGATAAAAATCATATCCTTTGGAGATAATTTAGAGATCTTCAACCATTCAACAAAAATTGTTGGCCAACCCTCATCATTAGTGCGTGCAGTTAATTCAGACACATTATCTGTAGGGGCATAAGACTCAATGCCTACAATTTTGCGGAAGTCATTCACAGCATGCGAGCAGTTACCTGCACTGCCGCCAACGCCCAAGAAAAAAATACGTCCACCATCTTTTTTAACGATAGCCAATAAATCCGCCATCTTTTCAATGGATGCAACATCAATCTTTTGAATGATTTCGATTGATTCATTTAAATGCTGCTGGGCGTAACTCATACCTATTCCTTAAACTTTAAATATTCTTCTGTCTCAACAATTCCCTGATGGGAACCAATTTCATAAAAACGATCTTGCACCTCAAACCCAAATAACTGCTTTTTAAGCGAAAGATCATTATAAACCTTGGAAAGGTCGAAGGATTCGCCCTCCGGGTAGGCGCCAAAGACATCCGCCCTTAAAATCCCTAAACCATAATCTATATAGCTCATATTAGGCTTTACATGCTCTTTGTTGTACTCAACTAATATGCCATTTTCATAAATTATATTGCTTTTATCCCACTGATTATTGTTTCTCAATACAGTCATTAATCCCAATTTATTACTCGAGAAATAGGCTTTTTCGACAGGCTCAAACTCAATTGGTAAATATGAATCGCCATAGAAAATGTAAAAATCAGCCCCCAACATAGGCAATGCTGCTTTTATGGCTCCGCCAGTTCCAAGAAGTTTTGGTCCGTCAAAGGAGTAATGCACCTGAAGCCCAAATTGAGATCCATTGCCTACAACTGATTTGATCATTTCACCTAAGTACCCAATACATAAAACTACAGATGAAATGCCCTGTTTTTTTAAGTATCTGAGTTGATGATTTATGAAAGGCTCTCCAGCAATTTCAATGAGAGCCTTTGGGATAGTTTCGGTGATTGGACGAAGACGGGTAGCCAAACCACCTGCAAGAATTGCAACGCTAAGCATTAGGAGGAGAGAACTACTTTTGTACCCTCAAAATCAAACTTGAAACGCACCTCTTCCAAGCCCGCTGCCGTCATTGCATGTCGTAACTTGTTACGATCCTTAGCCATGAACATTAGGAACCCACCACCGCCAGCACCAACCAACTTGCCTCCAACTGCCCCATTCTTCATGCCCAATTCATACCACTCATCTATTTGTGGATTACTCATTCCACCAGACCGACGTTTTTTGTGCTCCCAATGCTCATGCATCAACTCACCAAAAAGACCGGTATTTCCAGCCTCCAAGGCTTCTTTACTACGGAAACCTAAATCTTTGACATAGTCTAGATTTCCAATCATTTCGGAATTGTTTTGCTCAGACTTTACTTTTTGATCTTTCAGAATTCCGCTCGCACTTCTAGAGAAGCCCGTGAAAAATAAAAGGAGGTTATCCTCTAAATCAAACATCGTATCAATACTGATATCCAGCGGTTTTGCAGTTACTTTATCGTCGCGATGAAAGTCAAAGCAAGTGATTCCACCAAAGGCAGCAGCATATTGATCCTGCTTTCCAATAGGCTCACCAAGGCGGTCAATCTCAATATGACAAGCCAATTCCGCCAATTCCTCTTGATGCAAATGACGCTTTCGATGCGCGTACAAGCACTTTAATAATGCAGTTGTAAAGCTACCGGATGAACCCAATCCAGTGCCAGCAGGTATATCAGCTAAGGTTGTAATTTCGATCTGAGGAGTTTTAAGGTTTTGCATCCATAAAGCTTCGCGTATGATTTTATGCTCCACATCTTCAACATTTTTTCTATCTTCCAATTGGGAGTATTTTAAAAAAATACCTTCAACAAATGGTCGATTAAGAGTTACATAGACATACTTATCAATAGCTGCTGCAATTAAAAATCCGTCATGCCCGCGGTAATAAGAGGGCAAGTCAGTTCCGCCTCCACCTAAAGTTATACGCAAAGGACTGCGCACGATTATCATAACCTCTCCTTAAAAACCCAATTATTTAGCAAGGTAAATCCGACAATTACAGTAATAAAAATTCCAACGAATGCACTTATATATATATTTATACCCAGGAAACCATAGAGTAAATTTATTGCGCCAAACTGAATTAGGTAGTTAAGAAAAGCAACTAATAAATAATAATAAATTTGACGTTTATATTTTCCATTTCCCACCTTAAACGTCACATTGCGATTTGCTAAAAAGTGAAATGCGCTCGCGAAGAAATAGGCGCAGGTTACTGAAATTGCATAATTTAAGCTGAAAAAATCAAATAGACACCAAAGCAGAAAATAATACAAGAGAAAGGTAGTCCCGCCAATAATAAGGTAAGAACCAATTTTCCAAATTTCTTTTTTTCTATCCTTATTATGCAATTTTTTGCATACGCCTCTCTAAATCAAGAAGCAAGGTAAAAGAAAAGGTTTGAATGCTTAAGATTATCAGCAACAAGCCAAAAATAGCGGATTTAGAAAAGCTTACGACTTGAAATTCACTAGCGAGGTACCCCCTCATGAACCAAAAATCAATAATGAAGCCTGCGCTAAACAAAACGAACGAAGTCAACATACCTCTGTTGTATGTCAGCAGCTCAATTACTAATTCCTCAATACCCGACCTCAACTTATGCCTACATCTTGCCAGGATTCCTGCCTGAATTAATGCATACCCAAGCACTGATAGAGTTAAAGCCAGCATGGTCGTATACAAACCAAACCCTATTGGTCCAACTGATATTGTCCCCATCAATGAAAGTATAGAGAGAAGTATTCCCGACAAAAATATAACCGAACCCGGTTTAAGCAAAAATGAGTCCGGACTATAAACTAGCATCACTTTTAGATTAATCCAGCCCGCAATCCAAGGCGTTAAAAAGCCACCGCGCTTTAAATGACTCTCTCTTCCATCTCTGTCTTTATAAAATTTAACCGGAACTTCTGATATTTTTAAACCCGTTCTTGCGGCCTTAAGAACCATTTCCGAAGCATATTCCCACCCAGATGACGTTAATTGAATTTTATTCAACCCTATCTTTGTAATACCCCGCATACCGCAATGAATATCACTATATTTAGTTCGATATATCTTATTAAGCAACCAAGTCGTTAATGGCGTGCCAAAATATCGATGTAACTTAGGCATTGCACCAGCCTCAATCGTCCCTAAAAATCTAGAGCCCATTACGTATTCATTTCCTGCGCGATAGCTTTCTACGAAAAATTTGATCTCTCTAAAGTCATAAGTTAGGTCACAGTCACCCATAACTATAAAAGGCCCCCTAATGAAGGGTATTGCATCTATATATGCCTGACCCAACCCTCGTTTTGGAGTCCTTAAGACACGAGCTCCACAATTTAGAGCTATGTTTGGTGTTTCATCATTGGAGCTATCCACGATAATAACTTCACCACGTATCCCGCCTTTTTCAAGACCCTCCCAGCACCACGCAACAAATTCACGTATCGTTATTTCTTCATTTAATGCCGGAACGACAATACTGACCTCAGGATTATCGGAGGATAGGTCATTCTCAGGTATGTACAACTCTGTTTTATTCAAGGGTTGACGGATTACTTCATTTAAGCGATTGACTATATTCATTTGAAATCTGATGTATAAAATTTATAAAAGGCAATTGTCGTCATTGAGATCTCCAGTATTCAAGAATCTCTTTTAGTGCACTTTCTATGCCAATTTCTTGATTCCACCCAAGGGATCTTAATTTTGTGTTGTCGCCCACCTTTATTAATTCTTCGACGGGCCTTATTTTCGATCCATCAATAGAAACCTTAATGCTATTTGGTGAGGCATTAATAAACATATTCAATACATCCGAAAGGGCGATTCCGGACCCAGAGCAAATATTATAAGACTCTCCCGCCAAGCCTTTTGATGCAATTAATGCCATACCACGCACACCATCGTGGATTGATAAAAAATCTCTCTTGACTCCGTTTATCTGCCCAATTGATAATTCCTGACAGCGCCCCCGCTCTATATCAACAATATTTTTTGCCCAATCCGAAAAAACATCGCCAACCTTCATCGCTCCTATCAAAAAAAATGGTCTAGCATTAAAAATACGCATCCCATAAGCCTTGCTATATATTTTTGCTAGGCAATCAACGGCCAGCTTTGAAATGCCATAAGGGGTAGATGGATTGCATTTGCCTTCCTCATCAATTGCCAGAGATACTTTATTTTCGGCGTAAATAGAGCTAGAACTTGCCATCACTAATGCTGGCTTTAATTCAGCTTCAATTACTCCCTGAATAATATTGAGTGAACCTTCGTAGTTAACTCTCATAGTTTCAGCTGGCTGCAACCATGAAATATTTGGCGAGCTCTGTCCAGCTAAATGATAAATTTCATCAGGCCTAAACTTAGAAACTAGGGCCTTAATTTTATCTGAGTCCAATATATCAACAGCAACTCTATGCCGATTTTCATTAGGCATTTTAAAGCCTAGATTCGCTAAATGAAATGGGGCTGCATCATCACGAGACGATGCATTTACCAATTCAATTACACGATCTCCACGAGAGATTAAAAAATTTACAAGATGCCTGCCAATAAATCCATTTGCCCCAGTAACTAATGAAGTAGTCATGCTTATTAAATCTCTAGAACTTTCTTCTGCTTTTCTGCCTCATAGGCAGTAAGCGCAACCTTCATAGATCGATAGCCATCCACTCCATTACCAATTGGCTGTCTACCCTCCTTTATCGCAGAAGTAAATTCCACCCATTCATCCCGCCATGAATTATCTGCTCCTCGATACTGGATTACATTGTCTTGAAATGGTAAGTCAAACTCTCTTTTACCCAAATACAACTTTTCGACCCCATAGCCACCACCTAGACCCTCTATACGTGCATAACCATCCTCACCAAAAATTTCAAATGAGAATAAATTCTGCCATTGAACCAAGCTGGTATGAAGTGAGGCGGTACCACCTGAGGCGGTCCTGAATATAGCAAATCCGTCATCCTCAAGCGGCTGCTCTTTGAAGTAATGAGTTGAAGTCATACAGGCAACTTCAGTTATTTCCCCCATAAACCAACGAATCAAATCGATGGCATGCGTCCCCTGCTCTATAAATTGGCCACCAGCAGAGAGCTCCGAATTTGCCCTCCATTCCCTCTCATAGCCGGGACGACCACAAATACCATAACGACACCTTGCAAATAGCGGTCTTCCAAGATCGCCAGCATCGCTTCTTTTCTTTGCCTCCCATATGGCAGGATGATGGCGATGATTAAAGCCGCACTTTAAAACGCGCCCCGTAGCTGAAGCGACCTCCAGCATCTCTTTAGCCTCTGCCAATGATTTACTTAAAGGTTTTTCACATAAAACATGCTTTCCTGCCTTCATTGCTGCAATTGCAATTTCAGCATGGCTTGATGGGGGAGTGCAAATGATTACAGCCTCAATATCATCCCTTAGTATTGTGTGCTGCCAATTTTCATCTGCTTCGCAGAAATATTGCCTAGAGATTTCTTGCGCATGCTCAGGCAGCAAACTAGATATAGATACAAGCTCGTCCTCAAGCGAGTTAACAAGTACAGGAGCTCTCCTGCGACATTGAAGGCCGGCACCAATAATAGACACTCTCATGCCTTATCTCCAAATAGCTTTCCGCCACCAATATTCATATAATCCATCCCTACCCCAGTAATTTCAGCCTCTTGCCAAAGATTGGCCGTATCAAATACTAACTTCCCAGACATATTTTTTTGAGCCTCTATGAAGCTAAAGTTTTTATAATTACTCCAAGGAGTAACCAACAGTAGCGCATCTGCGCCGATTAATGCATCAGACTCAGACTCGTGAAATTGAAAATGCTTATATGATTTCAACTCCCCCCTATCTGCGAGCGGATCACTTGCGGTAACCTCAACACCCGCCGCAACAAGATCGGCAATAATTTCCAGTGCTGCAGATCGCCTTAGCGTACTTGTATCCGGCTTATATGTAAGGCCAAGGACACATATTTTCCTGCCAGCTAGTGAACCCTTAAAATATTCATTTAATCTACGCAACACCAACTTATTTTGATGCTGATTTACATTCCAGAGTGAATCTAACAGCAACATATCAAGGCTAAAGGCCTTACCTATGCCCCTCAAAGTCTGCACATCCCTGGCCAAAGTACCTCCAGAAAATCCTAATCCAGGCATTAACATGGCTTTTGCTCCAATGCGTGGCTCAAGTCTCAGTAACTGACCAAGTCTGTGGCCATCAACACCAATTTTGTCGCATAAGTTTCCCAACTCATTGGCAAAAGTAATGGACAAGGCTAGAAATGCATTTAAAGCATGTTTTAACATCTCAGCAGTCCGCAAAGAACTAAATTGCCAGTCTACATTTGCATGTGAATAAAAATTTTTCAAAACTTCAAAGGCATGCTTGTCATCAGAGCCGATGACCGGCAACATAGGGGTACGATATAAATTAATTGCCTGGCCTAATCTTAAATTTTCAGGGGAGTAGGCTAGGAAAAATTTTAGAGATGGTCTTTTTGATTTTATTAACTCTGATATTTCATCACACGTACCCACTGGAACTTGTGCAGTAATATGGATTACTACCCCATCAGAAAGGTTTGGCAAGATAAAGTTCACCGCCTCGAAAACACCAGAAAGATCGCTAATGTCATTCTCATCTACGGGGGTATCGTGAGAAATAAGAACTACTTGAGCGTTTTTGATTATCGACGGCTCTCCCAGACTAAATATTAGTCGCTTTGAAACAATCCCCTGGCAGAGTAAATCATTCAGACCAGGCTCAAAAATTGGAGCATTGGCATGGTTAAGCTCCATGACTTTATTTGAATCAGAGTCAATGGCTGTCACGTTATAACCCCAGTCAGCTAGACAAGCTGCGGCAACAACCCCCTGATGCCACAATCCAACTATCAATACATTTCTGATTTTATGCATTCTTACCCAATATTCGCCTAACAGCAGTTCTTACAGCTTCATCAGAGGAGTTTTTGCAATGCCACCCTTCGGAATTAATCTTATCGATACTTAGATGAACCTTGGGCTGATCACCAAGCCAAGCATATTTCTTGCCCTCGATTGAAATTTTAGTTTTTTCGCTTAAGCCCATCTCATCAACCACTATTTTAGCAATCTGAGTAACAGGTGTTACCGAAGCAGTACCGAGGTTATAGACCGCACATGGCGTCTTATCATCCAACTTGGAATTCAAAAACGACCACGCCATTCCATCTATACATTCTTCAGTTAAAAAATAATTTTTTTCCTGAGTACCATCTCCAAGTATCAAAAGCTCATCAGGGTTATCACGCAATCGATTTATAAAGTCAAAAAGAACTCCATGCGTTACTCTTGACCCTATAACATTTCCAAATCTGAACATCCAGCCACGTAAGCCATAAAGATGACAGTAGCAATATATAAAAGCCTCGCTACCAATTTTTCCAGCTGCATATGTACTCATTGGTGATAAGGGGCCTGCAGCTTCATTAACATGGTCCTCCAAGCATAACTTTCCATATACGGCACCAGAAGACGCAAATAAAATTGGAGTTATTTTATTTTGACGCATTCCCTCAAGTACATTAAAGGTTGCCACAACACAATCCTTCAAATCTCTATCAGGCTGCTCATGACTTCCTACAATATCTGTATTGGCGGCCATGTGCCACACCAAGTCATGCCCCGCCATTTCCTTGACAACGCGCTCTAGATCAAGACAATCAGCTTCCACCAGCTTAAATCTTGGATTATTTAAATGTTGAGCAGTAAATTCTCTTCTGCCGTTCGAAAAATTATCATAGACAGTAACTTCATAATCTTGACTCAAAAGAAGGTCGCAAATATGACTTCCAATAAATCCAGACCCACCCGTTAGAAAAATTCTCTGAACTTCATCCCCAAGAATTCTTTTAGAATTATTTTTCATAAATATTAAATGTTAACCTTTATCTTTCCAGCTTTAATATCAACTATCATACTTTTAACTGCATTCAAAACTGCTTCCCGAGAACCAAATTTATTGGCCCAGCCCTTAGATCGAATTTTTGTTGTATCTAATCGATAAAGTGGCACATCAGCCTTCCACCCCCTAGACCCACCAGAGTATTCGTATTGCACATCATTCAAGTGCATTTCCTCGCAAACTAAGTTTGCAATTTCAGTTACAGTCAAAAAATCGGTTGAGGCAACGTTATAGTACTCGTAACCTATTCGGGTTGCCTCGCCCCCATCCACAATTGTCATAAATGCTCCTATAACATCGGTTACGTGTATGTATGGTTTACTTTGCGTTCCATCGCCCATTATTTTTAACAACTTCGGCGTCTTAGTTAGCTTTAATAAAAAATCGTAAGCTACACCATGCGTTTGCTGAGGGCCCACCACATTAGCGAATCTGAAAACCATACCTCTCATATCAAACATAAAACTATAAGCAGAAATTAGAGCCTCACTAGCCAATTTTTGAGCGCCATAGGTCGATACCGGAATCATCGGAGAAAAATCTTCGGCAACTGGGACCGGGGGAACCTCCCCATAGACACCACTACCGGATGTGAATACAATCTGATGTACATCGTTTTTACGCATAGCCTCTAAAACACATCGCGTCAGTAGAGTGCCATTCGAAAAATCAATATCAGGATCCGTAACTGCTCTAGCAATATCTGCATTAGACGCCAAATGGAACACAACATCGTGACCAATAATTGCCTCATTGAGAGCAACTTCGTCACGCACATCAGCAGAAATAATTTTGAGATTTGGGTTATTAATATTCTCGCCAAAATGCCATCTATGTCCATTGCTAAAATTATCAAACGCTGTTACCGAATCTCCTCTTGATAATAAATAGTTTGCAAGATGGGCGCCAATAAAGCCAGCACCACCAGTAATAAAATATTTTTTCATATTATTTTTCGAAAGTATTTAAATTAATTATTGAAATGCAAAAGACCGGTTCATGCTTTAGGTTTTCTACAGTGAGCTATGTAAAAGAGATTTAAGTCATACAGGGGCACATTCTGCAATGGCCACCATTGCTCCGTTATATCCGAATAATAATGCCTAATTAAGGCTATCAAATTATGGCAAGGATTAACGTGATCCCGAGCCATTAAATAATCGTAAGGCTCCCCTCTCAATTGCGCTCTTTTTCTTGGGCCTAACGTTCTTCCGAATTTCCATAATAAACCTGGATCCGTTGGAATTAGAATTGAAATAATGCCGCCAGGCTTTGTCAGCCTGTTCCACTCCTTGAGAGCAAGATGAGGTTGGTATATATGCTCTAAAACATGGGTTGCTATAACACGATCAAATGATTCATTTGGAAAAGGCAGATCTCCAATTTCAACTGGTAAGAATGTTAGATTTCCCGAATAATCAGCGTGCTTCTTCTTAGCGACATCCAAAGCTAGAGCATCCATATCGGTAAAGCAATAATTGTTGGAATGGTGATTTATGAATGGAAAGTGCTCGCCAGTACCGGCGCCAATTTCAAGAACAGAATCAACCACATCCTTAGAAGAAAATATAGATTCCATTTTCTTCCTCCCAGCATTTATCACAAAGGATTGCAAAGAAGAGCCATTCATGACTGATTGATCGTAATCCGTCGCAAATGAATTTCTATATGCAATCCACTCCTCGTCTTCACCATACATATTCATTTATATGACTCCTCTTGTTTTTACTGGTTAATTTCTGATAATAATTAATTATGAATTTTTTATAAGGCACTCATTAGCAATCGATAGGTTACTAATGCGAAAATAATTCACCAAAAAATAATGGGTATAGATCATTTTTAATTTTATTTCTACAAATTTAATCAAATGTAATTTTTTAAATGCCAAAAAATAGTGTCTTGATGTTGAGAAAATTCATTGCTATCTCACTTTCATTTTTTTGATTTTATAAATAAATTTATCGCAAGCATTGAAGCAATTAACATTAGTTGGCCGGAGAACCCCAAATATGCGGGACTAATATCTGCAAAACCTACCTCACTCGCTATGCAGATTAAAATCACTCTTAAAAAAGCAACAGTCCAAATTGAGCTGAGCATCAGCAAGTATGTAATTGATATAACCCTGCCAATCAATAATAGTATTGTGGTCAACAAACCAAACAGCAATAACACCGGAGATATCAGCGAATAAAGATAGTAGATAAACTTTTTAAATGGGATAATCAATCTGTGATATTTAAATTCATACTCCGTATCAAATTGAATATTCTGACTATAGCTTGAGCTACCCTTTGGGGGCGTGTAATCATTCAATCCCAAAAAATTTGCAGCACTTCTTAACTCATCACTATTCCCCATGCTTGGCATTGCATACAGCCCAGGGGGACTCTGTAGGGTTATAATTTTTAATGCTAGCCAAAAATCATTCGGCAGATTTAAGGTTTGAGTAATTGTGAATTTAGGCATCGGTATTAATTTATGGTTGCAAACTACAGTCCCATTCACGCATAATTCACTTATCTCTTTATTTAACTGCCTATAGAAATTAATTGATTCCCGAGGGCTAGAATAATGCCCCGCTAAAAACACTGCATCCCTATACGCCCAAAAGAACCAACTACCGCCGTAATCTCCGCATACAGATTGATACCGCTCACAAGCAGGCCCCATCCAACCAGATAAAGGCGCATTCTCCACATCTAGAAAAGGGTACAACTCAGCAAATTTTGGACTTAATTTATAGAGCTTGAGCCTTACATCCCTCGAAACTGGTATATGCTCATTTTTATTTTCCCCTTCTATCGATTGCAAAAGAGATAGGGATTTCGTGTAATGCCTTTCAGTAAAGTCATTGTCAATGTAAACGCCATATTTATTATAATTTACATACGAAATTATGGCTTTAGGGAAATAAAAAACAGCTAAAAATAAGATAGTAATTATTACCAAATCAAGATTTTTCATTATTTTTTTCAAAAACAATGAAAATGTTATGAATAATAATATTGGTACGAGTATGGTTATACCCTCTTCGCGGGTAATATTACAAATTCCAAGCGCAAAGGCTATTAAAAAGTAAAGTAGCTTATTAAATTTTCCATGGATCAATTGACTGTAAAAATTGATGGAGCTAATTGTTACTAAAACTACAAGCCATAAAAGTAGTGGCTCCCTCAGTACTCTAGAGTAATCAAATCCAGGGTAAAACATTACCGCAATTGATGCGACTAATCCAAAAAGGCTGGACTCGGAAATTCTATTGAGCGTTAACCGCAGGTAGTTACATGAAAGCACTATCAACAACACATAGAACCATGCAACTGAAATTTTTATTGCCGCTAATACAGATAAAATAACCGGAAGGGCGGCCCCCTTCATTAGGGTGAAGTGATTAAAATCGCCCAGCCAATTTCCATCATAAATATTTTTACCCAGCCTTATAAAAAGTCCATCATCATGCCCAGCCATTGGCAAAAGAGCCATCGGAGAATTAATCTGATAAAAAGCAAATAAGGAAGAAAATATTAAAAATATAAATTCACTTTTTGATACAAAAAATGTTCTACTATTCATAATATTTTTTTAATACACTTTCAAGATAGTTGTCATGAAATTCCATGTTCATGATTTTCATTACATGGCTTATATTTGAAATATCAATCCCATATGAATCACCTCTATCAATAAGATTGTAATTGGCAGACTTACCTAGGATTTTCTCAAAAATTCTTACTATTTCAATGGTTCTAGTATTAAAAGGGCAGGCTATATTGATGGCGCTATTTTTATAAATATTTTTATTTATGCAGTAATCAACAATAGATTTAACGGTATCAATATCTAAGATATTTCTTTCGGATCGACCCCATAAATCAAAGCGAATATTTTTATTTATGCAGGAATAAATGTAATTTGTCAGAGTATGTGGATTCGAATTTTTACCAACTAATTGTGGCAACCTAAAGACTGTGCACTCGCATCCTGCATTTGATATTAATCTCTCCATTTCAAGCTTATGCTTAACATACAAAGAATTTACTTCGCCTGGATCGGAAACACTGCACGTACCAAAGTAAATGAGCTTCTTTTTTTTGTGAATCTCTATGGACTCCTTAAGAAGCTCTTTTTCCCTTTCAAACGCTGCAAAATTAGTTTCTTTTGAATTGGAAACTCCAGATGCAAAAATTAGAATTGATTCGTCATTCTTATATGACTTAAAGTTTTGAGCAAGGAACCCACTTCCTATTATCAATTTGAATCCCCAAGTCTTCTCAACTCGACCTCGACTTCTTGGCTAATAATATTTTTAAATTGATTCATTGAAAAATTCTTAGAGTAAACTTCCCCGCCCTTTAAACCTACGGATGGATATGAATCATTGGCTTTAAGTACTTGCTCAATCTTTATCGCCATTAATTCAGGCTCTAAGGATTCAAATATAAATCCATTAATACCGTCCTCGAGATATTTACTCGTTCCGGTTGTTGACGTACAAAAGAGTGGAATATTAAAAGCTAATGCCTGCAATGAAACCAAAGGTAGCGTATCGTCTCTAGACGGGACGATAACCATCTGTGAAGTACCCAACTTTTCAAGGTATTGCTTATAGTCAATATCTTCATACAAAGCGACAAAATCGAGATTTTTTGCCACTTCCTTTGATTTCTCGTAATAACTTGTGTCAAGAACTCGCCCATAAAATTCAAACCGAATTCCATTTAAAAGCTCTGGTGAAAGTTTCGCCAATGCAAGCAAAAGCTCGTACTGACCCTTCCTTTTTTCATAAGAGCCAAATATTCTAATGATTTTTATATCGCCACCATCGGCATCAGCCTTTAGAGTGGGTCTCACTGCATCGACGCCATAATTCACTATCCGGACGCGTGAATTAAATGGCGATAAATATTTCGCAGACAACTCACTTCCAGACCAAATATTTGGAAGATCGGAAATCAACTTACTCACCCTGGCATCACTGTTAATCATGTATTGACAATGCTCTGTTTCATGAATATACCAAATGCAATTTACAACCTTACTTAATTGAATGAGCGGCTTCCAACAATTAATAGTGTTAAAGAGAATTAAATCGAAATTTTTTGCAAAATCATAAAAGTTATGAGATTCACTCAAGCATAGCTGATCTATGATTACGCTGATTCCTAAATTATGGAATTCCGATCTCAATGGACCATCTAATGGTGAGGTTACAACAACAAAATATCCACACTCGATTAGCACTCTTGCGATATCTAAAACAACTTTAGGTGCGCCAGAATTACTTAGGTCATGAGTGACTAGTAGGATGTCATATTTTTTATCTAAACAATTATCATTCGATAACCCCATATGGATTTCATAACCCTCCTGGGAATCACGATAAAGCAATTCACGCATACTCTTTGGAAAAAATGGATCACGAGAAATGTATTCTGGCCATTTTTTTAAAAGCAATATATCAGCCTTGTCTTTTTTAAATTCTTTTTTCTTATTTATCTGATCGAACTCAGAAAGAGATAGATGTCCAATATGGGTTAATTTGGCGTGCGGTGTATACACGCAACTTAAGCCAACATCTCTTAACTTAAAGCAGAGATCTATATCAGAGTGGTTAATGGGGAAATCTATTGCATCAAAGCCACCAACTAAATCAAAATTACTTTTTTTAATTGCCAAGCAAGCTCCGCAAATGATTGAAACTTCTCGAGCAGACTGAGCAAAATTATAGTGAGCACTTGTTTCATCATCTAAACAATGGAACGCAGTGCCAACCAATCTCCTTACCCCGGTAATCATGCCCGCATGTTGAATTGTGCCATTCTCATACAAAAGTTTAGGTCCAACAATACCAACACCATCAATAGCTAAATACTCCAAGATTGACTCAATCCAATCTGTAGAAATGATCCTTACATCATCATTGAAAAATATTAACGATTTACCCGTAGCAGCTGCTGCACCAACATTACATTTATCTGAAAAGTTGTAAGGCTTGTCGTACTTTATAAATCTGACCCCTTCCTTGACCAAATCATCAGAAAATTTATCAATGATTCTTGAGTTAGTTACGACAATTATTTCTGTGCTTTTATATTCAGAATTGAGCAATATTGACTGAATGGTATTGCGAATATTCTCTTCATTATCTGATGGGATGATGATCGAGACTAAACCCAAGCTTTCTCTATCAATCTTTTTAATTCGATTTGCTGTTGGTAATGCGATAGCTTCAGCATCATAACCCCTTCGATTAGCCGCATCCTGTAACGCTGCTACATTAGATGCGCGAGCCCCCGGCTTTCCTCCCGCAGCTGCAGACGTAGAAAGCATACGCCATCCGTATAAAACTTTCTCCACATGTACCACACCAGAAGCAATTTCAGAACAACGTAAGGCAAAATCATAATCTTGAGAGAAATCAAATTCCGACCTAAAGCCCCCCACCTTTTTTGCTAAGTCGGACTTGTAAATACCCAGATGGCCTATGTACATACAGTTATGCATTAACACCGGACTCCAGTCAGGCTTACAAAAAATTTCTACAGGAAAATCCTCGGAATCAATCTTGCACTCATCTGAATAAAAAATTTCTGCACTTGAATTTTCTATGATGGCTTCATGCATGCATGCTAATGCATCATATGTAAGGAGGTCATCGTTATCCAGTAAAGCTATAAAATCTCCGCTAGCTTTGTTTAAAGCAATATTCGTTGTACCCGAAATTCCTATATTTTTCTTTAACTCGATAACTTTAATTCTCTGGTCGCAAAGCTGATATTTACTCAATAAGCTTGTTATCTTCTTTGAACTAGAACAATCATCAACAATAATGAGCTCCCAGTTTTGGTATGCCTGATTGATAACAGACTCAATACATTTTTCCAAAACCAATATTGGGGCTTTAAATACTGGCACTAAAACCGAAAATTTAATATTCCCACTAAACTTCTCTTTTTCTAGCTTGGCAGGTTCAATCCGAAACCGATTCAAAATCTCAGACCTTTGATAAGAGATTCGATCGTTAATTATTGCCAAGGGGTCTGACGTACCCACCATATATGACTTGACGGCGCCCTTGAAGATACGCTTCATCCGACGAGCAATTCGCCCCATTAGCCGCAAAGGTCTTGTTAGTCTCCAACTTCTTGAGCCATAAAGACCCATTATGCGACCATATCGTTCGTGAGCCACTTCTGACAGCGCTATTATTTCTTTTTTTTGCCTATCAACTGTGCTGTTCAGAGCATCTATCTCTCTAAGATATCCATTTATTTGCTCTACATGTATATCTTGAACCCTTAATAACTCATGCCTTGCTTTTTCCTGCTGACCAACATACGAAAAGTAGTTATTAATTAACTTCTTGACGCCATCATCAGCACTTAACCAATCTAATGGTTTAGCCTTACCAACATGATTAATTTGGATAATCCCTAATCCATGTGAATGGCTAAAGTTTAAGTGGTAAGGATATTTTTGAATTAACTCGTCCCATAACTTATACACGCCAAAGTTATTCTCTTTTACGCTTGTATCGTGAAAGAGAATAACTGCGCCAGGCGCTAATTTTGGTAGCCAAGTCTCATAGTCATGCTTAACAGCTTCATATGTATGCAATCCATCAATATGCAGAAAATCGATTGAGCCTTCATCAAAATGAGAAAGGGCATCATCAAATGTCATTTTTAATAAAGTTGAAAACGACTGGTAATGCTCAGAATTGTAGTTTTCCACCGTCTGAAAAACATCATTGCCATACCTGCGAGCATGCTCATCACCCTCCCACAAATCAATTGCAAAGCACTCTGTGTTTAGACCTGCCTCCTGAATAGCCTGACAGATTGCAAAGTAAGAGTGCCCATAATGAGTGCCCAATTCTACAAAATTTCTTGGTTTAAGCTGCTTAACAAGCCATGCGCCGAAAGGTATATGTCCAATCCAGGCGCTTTCATTCTTTGTGTAGTTAGTAACAAATTCAGGCGCTGTTAATAATGATTTATAAAAATCTTCATTCATACTTTGCATATGGTTTTTATTTTATTGAGTCTTCAGACTCAGATTAATTTTCCCCATTGGAATGCCTAGTATTCCCGCGACAGTTGAAGAGACCTCAGATTTAAAACTAACTGCATCATGAATCCAATGGTGCTGAATATGCTCTTCCTGAGTGCCGCTGGCAATGGCAACAGTTATTGAATAATTTCCAGGGGATAACCTTGGCATATCAAATGTAAATTTCGCTTCAATTGTTTCTCCCGCTGCGAATAATATTGGACTATCCATATAACTCAAGTAGGTATTGTCCCCAAAGAGACATTGGCCTAGTCGATCCTTAATAAAAAATCCAATGATGGGAGACTCTAAATCAAAGACAGCAATTGCTTCAATGCCAAGGGTGACTTGCTCACCGCCTACTATCCACGACAATGGATTGCCTGCAGCATCCATCAACTTGACAGCGCTGATTTGTGCACCACCAAGACCAAATGACGGTCCGTCAAGATCTAGCTCTACAAGTTGAATATCATTTCTCAAGTTACTCCCATTCAATAAATCTAGCCTTGGATCACGCGTAGGAATGGATGGAGCATCAGAAGCTTGAGCCTTAACTCGAGTTGTAGTTCCTTTGCCCTGTTGCGCCTCGTAAAAAGCCTCAAGATATTTTTCGGAAATATTTTTTGAGAGCCCCTTATCTTGCACAACTCCTTTTTCAAGCCAAACTGCCGTTTCACATAAACTTCTTATAGAAGCAGTATCGTGACTAACAAATAAGATGGTTCCTGTTTTCATAAAGTTACGCAAAAAACGCATGCACTTTTGTGTAAAGAAAACATCTCCTACTGCTAAAGCTTCATCAATAACAAGAATATCTGCGTCCACATGAGCAATAACTGCAAATGCCAGCCGAACCATCATCCCGCTTGAATAAGTTTTAGTTGGCTGATCTATAAAATCACCAATATCTGCAAAGGCTACGATGTCATCAAAGCGTGCATCAGTCTCTTCTTTAGTAAGCCCAAGAACGGAAGCATTGAGGCACACGTTTTCTCTGCCGGTAAATTCAGGATTAAATCCAGAGCCTAATTCAAGCAGAGCTGCAATACGGCCATTTGTCTGAACTCTACCGACTGTTGGCGTTAGCGTACCGCAGATGATTTGCAATAGAGTGGATTTTCCAGACCCATTTCTTCCAATAATTCCAACTGTCTCACCTCTTTTAACTTCAAAAGAAATGTCACTTAAGGCCCAAAATTCTCTAAAGTATTGCTTAGGCATTAAACCAAAAATCTTCCGCAGCCTTGGAAATATAAATTGTTTTAAACGATCTCCCGGGCGATCATAAATTTCATAGCGCTTACTAAGACCTTCAACTTTAATGGCGATTTCATTAGAGGACATCTGCAAATCCTTTCCTTGTCTTCTGAAACCAGGCATACCCAATCCACATTACCAATAGCGAGATCAGTGTATAAGCCCCAAGACCACCCCAATCTGGGGTCCGACCCAAAATCAACACTTCTCTCGATTGCTCAATAATGAATGTTAAGGGATTTAGCATCATGATACTTTGGAATTTTGGTGGCAGAGCGCTTACGGGATAAAAGACCGGAGACATAAACATTAGCACCGTTGTAAGGATGCCAATAGGTTGCCCAACATCGCGCATATAAACCCCAAGCGAAGCTAACATCCACGTAATGCCTAAAGTAAAAAATACCAGGGGGGCAAAGATCAGAGGAACAAAAACAAAACCCCAATAAAGATGATGGTTGATCACCAATATCGCCATGGTAAGAACTAAAAAACTAATAGCCGCATGAAAAAGTGCCGCACCTAGACTAATAATTGGCAATATCTCGAGAGGAAAAACTACTTTTTTAACGTAGTTAGCATTGCCTAAAATGAGACTCGGGGCTCGATTAAATGCTTCAGTAAAAAGACCTAAAATAATCATCCCAACAAATACCAGGAGCGCAAACTGGGTTTTGCTATCGCTACCATCACCCCCCCAACGAGCCTTAAAGACCACCGAGAAAACAAAGGTATAAATAGTTAGCATCAAAATAGGGTTTAAAAAGGACCAGGCTAAACCAAAAACTGAGCCCTTATAACGCCCAATCACCTCTCGCTTAATCATTTGCCAAATTAATTGACGATGAATTACCACACTCTTCGCCAAAGAAATTAGAGAGGTAGGCTGGGGGCGGTGAGGGTTTTGAAAATTCATAAAGTAAAAAAATAGCCTATTTTTAATTGCGGATTTGGCCTGAAAGGTTTAATTAAAAGAATGCTCTAGCACTGATAGACTAATTGTTAATTGTAAATAGGGTCTATGCATATTATTGCAGCCGCGGTGGCCATGAGTATGAAAAGTCTTCGTGCATTAAAGTCAAATTAGGGCTATATGCTGGGTCTGATTGAATCACGTCAATCCATTGATTTCTCATGTACCCCAGCTCCTCATTAAACCTAGCGACTTTAGATGGCGTATTTTCAGAACCCCTAGTTGCGGACTCATGATGATTAAGCTTAGCGTAAGGGGTCCATACATTTCGATAGCCTCGCTCTCTTAGCCTTAAACAAAAATCAACATCATTAAATGCAATAGCTAAATCTTTTTCATTAAACCCCCCCACATCCAGGTAGGCTGATTTTTTTACCACCAAGCATGCTGCAGTTACCGCTGAATAGGAGCTAATTAGCTTTAATCTGTAAAAAAATCCCGGGGCATCTCCATCATAGTATTTGTGCGAATGAGCGGCAACACCACCCAACCCAACTATGACGCCACCGTGCTGTAATGTACCATTAGGATAGAATAACTTTGCCCCAACCGCGCCCACCCCACTCTGGGAGGCCAACGACACCATTTCGACCAACCAATCAGGCGCAATAACTTCAATATCATTGTTAATGAACCCAATGATTTCGCCACCAGCATGGTTGACTGCAAAATTATTAATTGCCGAGTAATTAAATTCGCGTGGATACCGAATTAATCTTATAACTCCATCACTCGCTAACTTAGAAAAATATTCGAGGGAAGCGGGCTCATCCGAATTATTGTCCACCAAAATAATTTCATAATTTTGGTAAGTTGTTTTAGCAATAATACTTTCGATACATTGACGAACTAAAGCATGAGCATTTCTGGTGGGAATAATCAAACTGACCAAGGGGGGCTGAACGGGCAAGGCGTAATGAGCTCGATACCCACCTGGAACTGCCTCCACATACCCGTCAATACCCACTCTTTCAAAGTGCTCATTTAACGCTCGCTCACCAGCATCAACGGCATAATTTTTAGAGCTCATACATTGCGCTGTACTCAGAGCATGGCTACGCCAGTGGTATAGCAACCTTGGAATATGATGGATATTTTTAGAATCAATTTTTTCAATGCATCGCAGGGTCAAATCATAATCTTGCGCACCCTCAAAACCTTTTCGAAAGCCTTCAATCTGATCGATTAAATGCTTGCGATAAACCCCTAGGTGACAAAAATAGTTCTGAGAGTAAAACAGATCTTTATTCCAGTCTGGCTTGAAATACGGATCAAATCGTTTCCCGACTTGGTCAGCCTTATCTTCGTCAGAATAAATAATTTGGATGTTAGGATGCTTATTAATTGCATCAACTACCCAATATAAAGCTGCGGGAGATAATAGGTCATCATGATCAAGAAGCGCAACCCAATCGCCGGTTGCTAGCTCTAAAGCAGTATTTGATGCTGCAGAAATATGTCCGTTCTCTTGGCGAAAAGTGACTTTAATTCGATTATCTTGCGCTTGATAGCGTTTTAATACCTCAACAACCTGTGGATCGGTCGAAGCATCATCAGCAATGCACAACTCCCAGTTGGGATAGATTTGATTCATTACCGAATCGATTGCTGCCGATAAAAAAATCGGGTTGCTATTGTAGGTTGGCATAACAATTGAGATTAGGGGTTGGATACCCCATCCTGCAATATGTGCTTTCATTTTTACAATATCGCCAGGCCTCAGGCGATCATAGAGCTTGATCCAGCGATCATAGCTTCCATAATGTATTGTTCTTCTGAGCAATGCTGAAGTATTTCTTTTTAGATAGCTAAACCCAGCACCAACCCCATCCTGCCTAGATACCTCCACTATTTTCTTTAATAAAAATAGAATGCCAATCTCCCGAATTCTTTTAACGGTTCGGGCAAGACCTTTTACTAAATCATTTGAAGTAAGGGGGGTACTCATCAAGAGTCAATGGCGTCAGGCTTGGCGCCTGCTATGCCTTCTTAAACAGAATAGCTAGAAAAAGACTCAATGTTCCACGGCGCGTTTGTCGATACAATCCACAAATTTCCATCAAACGAAACCGATCTTTTACGGTAGCTCCCCTGAGAGTTTCAAACAACTTCAAAATCTCTTGGTGATTTTTCGCTAGTAAATGCTTGACCTCTTTCAAAGCTGTGATATTTTGACTATTCCAATCCTGAAAACGCCTTTGCCAGAGCATCTTCACCCGCTCCATTTTTGCCGAGAACGAATTATTCCCGCCCACCAAGGCGCCATCATGTTGACGATAGAGTAAATATGGCACTGGGTCATAAAACACATCACCCTCAGCACCTGAGATCAATTGATAGATCCACCAGTCATGCGAAGGCACATTCAGCGGCCCCGCTTTTTCAATCAATAGTTTTGCGGCCAAGTTAAACACCATCGTATTGCCCCCGGCGATGCTTTGAACTAAGGCATTGCGAAAGCTCGGTGGAAACACAAAGAGCGGCGAAATACCACAAGGCTTTAATTGTTCGGTGACGTAAGTCGTGCGTCCGCAATACACAAAGGGCACATAGATATTTTGATTGGCAATTATCGTTTGCAGGGCAACCGTGAGCTTTTCAGGGAGCCACACATCATCTTGATCGCAAAAGGCGTAGTAATCGGCCTTAATGTTTGAATCACACGCTAAAGATAAGAAGTTCTGACAAAAACCGTTCTGAGGGCCCTTACGAATAGTCATTTTCCCCTGTGGCCATTTCGCTTGATATTGCAACAGGATATCCACAGTAGCGTCGCTTGAACCGTCATCGCTAGCCACCAAAACCCAGTTTTGGTGCATTTGGGCCTCTAAAGAATCTAGTTTTTCGGCTAAAAATCGAGCACCGTTGTAAGTGCAGAGCAAAATTGCGACTAAGAGAGAGGATTTTGGTAACGCTAAAAGAACGTCTGCGCGAGGGTCAAAATTAGTATTATTCTCAATAAAATCAGTCACTTACAGTTTTTTCCTATAAATTGTGACCAATAATCAATGAACAAAACAACCCCTAAATAATGAACCATATATATACAAACATTATAACGAAGTGGGGGGGTAAAACACCAAAAGCCGCTTTAAATCATTGAAAAACTAGGAGAAGTGCGCTAATACCGTTTATCGTCACAGGATGAGGCAACGTTAGTAAAAAACCAGCGCATCTAGATTTTACCAAATACCCCCGCCGCCGCCAGCCCTAAATTACCTAACAGCGTCTGACGGTAAACGCCTGATTTTTTGAGGTGACATAAACGTGATATGAGCGAAGACTCTCTAGCCAGCATCCATTGATCTAAAGTCATTTTATTCTCCAGTGTCAATCGATCATTAATAGCACTTAATGCCTGAATATGTTGATCGTTCCAGTCTTTAAAGCGTCCTTCAAATAATTTTTGAATGCGCACAAAGCGGTTCGCCCACCCAGTATTCATCCCCCACAAATTATTATCATGTTGACGGTAGCGCACCGATGGAGTTTGGTCAAAATAGACTTGTCCACCGCAGCCAGTTAC
>Ga0007854_10000519_pt1 | contig 24895 bp, 17 predicted proteins | sample CryBogCBH12Aug08_FD_60382 | JGI IMG/M metagenome (GOLD analysis project Ga0007854, IMG submission 60382) | Freshwater microbial communities from Crystal Bog, Wisconsin, USA - CBH12Aug08 | ecosystem: Environmental > Aquatic > Freshwater > Lake | place: Crystal Bog, Wisconsin, USA | collected... | reverse complement strand
AGTCTTCTCTATCTCCGTCTGATTCCAGACGCAAAACACTCAGACGCCGCCGCCAACTCCTCCGAGCGGGTTCCGATTCTCAAGATGCTTGCGCTGCCTCCGTTTCGGAACTCGATTCTCTTCAGCCTTCTCTTTGCAACTGTGACGGGGGGGCTTTCTGTTTTTCCCGTCGAGTATCTGCGGATGCAGGCGCATTTTTCCCCGTCGTTGATTTTTGCTCTTTCTGCAGCGACATTTTTTGCCCCCTTGTTGATTCTGCAGACACTCGGAGGGATGGTCGACATGATGGGAAGCATTGCGGTGATCAGAGGTGCAGTGCTTCTCTTTGCCGTAGTGCTGGCCACCTGGTTCTCGATGTCCGCAGGTCTTATTCACCCCGGATGGGGGATTGTTTTGTGCCTGAACCTTACCGGAGGGGTGGGGCTTGCTGCCTTCAATCTCGCAAATCTGCATCTCGGGATGTCAGTAGTGCCGGATACTGGAAAGAACCATTACTTCGCCCTCACGACTGTGATCACCAGCTTGGGGTTGGGGCTCGTACCCATCATCTGGGGTTGGATTCTCGATCTGCTCGGTGGACTCGATCTTTTGATAGGCCCATTCCACCTGCGCCGTCACAGCATCTATTTTCTCGGAATCTGCCTTCTCTCTCTTGCGGCTCTGGTTATGAGCAGGATCTTGATTCAGCCAGGGCGCGGAGGCGGGCGAGCTGAAGGGTTGAAGAATTGAAGAGATGCAGCGAAGATCTATGACTTCGACCTTCTGATTGCTGATTCAGTCAGCTTACCGATCCATCCTATAGTCTCATTCATGACATCAAGTATTCCGGCACCTATTTTTCTAGCGGCCCGATATCTCAGACCGAAGCGTACTTTTCTCGCTGTGATCACTCTGATCTCTGTATTGGGGGTCACTCTGGGAATCACAGTCCTTATTCTTGTGATGTCTGTCATGACGGGATTCGAGAGGGAGTTGCAGCGCAAGGTTATAGGTTTCGACGCCCATCTCCTAATTACAAACAACGGCCTCATCGACCAGTGGAGGGATCTAGCGGAAACAGCGGGGAAGGTTCCAGGCGTATTGGCGGTGGCTCCATTCGTTCAGGGACCGGTCATCGTGGAGTTCAATCACCAGCGACTCGCGCCGAAAATCCGTGGGATTGACCCTGCCCTTGAGCGCAAGGTCGGAGATCTCTCCAAGTTCATCATTTCTGGGAAACTTGATCTGGCAGGTGACAATGCCGTGGTTGGTTCGGAACTTGCCCGCTCCCTAGGCATCCATGTGGGAGATGTCATCACCATCTATTCCCCCGGAAACCTCGGACAAGTCCTAGAGCAACTCGATCGCATGAAGGGGAATTCCTCTCGCGAGGAGGTCGAGTCACTGAGGCAACTTGTGCTTCCCACTGAATTGACTGTCTCCGGCATTTTCGAAAGTGGTCGCTATCTCTACGACAGCGAATTTCTACTGGTGCCCCTTCATATTGGGCAGGAGCTTTACGGACTTGGTGATTCCGTGCACGGGCTGGCGGTCAGAACGAGCGATCCCGATCGTGCAGCAGAGACGGGCGAAATTCTTAGGAAAAATCTTCCCCGGGATATCTCCTGCGTGACCTGGATGGATCTCAACAGGCAACTCTTCGACGCAATTTCCATGGAACGTCACGTGATGTTTTTCCTTCTCATGTTCATTATTCTGGTGGCCGCCTTCGGCATCATGAACACCCTCATCACCGTCACGGTTCAGAAAACCAGAGAAATCGGTGTGCTCAAGGCGCTCGGAGCACGTACCGGGCAAATTGTTTCCATCTTTTTGATGCAGGGGATGGTCGTCGGCATCATCGGGGTGGCTAGTGGCTTGATGCTAGGGATGACACTGATCCGATGGCGTAACGAGGTTAGCCAATGGCTAGCCTCGGTGCTCGGCGTCGAGATCTTTCCCCGCAGTGTTTACCAGTTCAACGAAATTCCTGCCGAGATCGTCCCCACCGATGTGGCTCTTATTTGCCTCAGTGCATTCGTGATCTGCTCTCTGGCCTCGCTTGTCCCAGCATGGATCGCCTCACGGCTCGATCCGGTCAAGGCGTTGCGTTGTGAATAGTTTCTAAGGAAGATGGTTGCAGGGAATCTACCCACATGGACAGGTAAGAGGGGAGGGGGATTAGCCGGCGTCGGCAGACAGATTTAATTCAGGAACTCCAGACGTACTCCGTCTATGAGCAGCAAGAGTCCGTAGAGGAGACCCACCCAGCAGGCCATGGTCCACCGCCAACGATTTGCTGTTATCCAGCCGATGAGATCACGGTGAAGATAAGGCATCCCGACCAGAAAGAGCCCCAAGAGAGCCCATCCGTAGGCAAGAATTACCATGGCCAGCTTCAGCATTCCGTTCTGCAGAAAAGTGGTTTCCAGAACGGGGTGAGCCGCAAGAAGAAGCAGCAGGCCAAGGGAGCGGGAGGAGAGAAAGTCGGGAACAAGCCACCAGAGTAAGGATGCACCGGCAACGATACCGATCATGATAAGGTTCCTCATAGGCGAGAACTCCCCCAAATCGGTGGTTGCGGCCAATGACAGTGCCCACATTGATGATAGAGCCAACAGAAAGGTTCCCCATAGCCGTGAACGAGGAAAAATTCGCGCAGTGGCGATACAGGCATCCGGAGCCAGAAGTGCAAACAGATGGGATCCTGTGAGGAGAGCCCCGATCAAGACGGCGACGAGTGGCAGGTTCGGAGTGGAGAAGGCCGGTGAATCCATAAGGGATAATGTGGAGAAGTAGAATGGGCGGAAAAGGTAAGGAATGGAAGGATTCAGGAGTGAGCAGTTCCTTTCGGTACGTGGAATTGCCAGAGTTTGTCCAAAAGCGCCTGCTGCGCCGCACAGACCTCGGCTTCTTTTTTGCTGTGTCCTTCTCCCTCTCCAAGATTGACTCCCTCCCAGAGTACGCGGCAGCGGAAATGCTTCAGATGCTCGGGGCCGCTCTCCTCCAGCACCTCATAGCTCGGGGCGCATGGCGCAAGAGATTGGAGGAGTTCCTGAAGTTTCCCCTTTGGGTTAATTTCTTCCGGTTCGGCAGCGACTTGTTCCAGATCGTCGGCCGACACTCCGAGGATGAAGTTTTTTGCCGCCGTCAGTCCGCCGTCTAGATAGATTCCTCCGACAAGAGCCTCAAAAGAGTCGCCGAGTGTCGAGGCGCGATTCCGGCCTCCGCTCGACTCTTCGCCTCTTCCCATCATCAGATGTTCCCCAAGGCGAAGTTGTCTGGCATGCTCCATCAGGGCTGGGCGGGAGACAAGTCGGGTGCGAATTTTGGTGAGTTGTCCCTCGCTGAAGTCGGGAAAACGCTGGAATAGTTCCTCCGTGATGACCAGCTGGAGGACGGCATCACCGAGAAATTCAAGCCGCTGGTTGTCAAAGGGGTAGTCTTTTCGCTCCAGCGAAATGCTGGCGTGGGTCAGTGCTTCCGCCAGGAGCAGGGAGTTGCGGAACTTGTAGCCAATCCGCTCCTCAAGCGGATTCATCAAATGATCGGCGGCCAGTGTGGATGTATCCATACAGTGCTCCAGTAATGCGATGGCTCTGTCGGCCAGCAAGCTCTTTTGAACAGCCTTTAAAGGAATTCGGGTGATTTGACCCGAGGCCATTTTCTAATGACACCAGGAACCGCGCCCCCGGCGCCAGTAGTTGTGCCGGTAGCCACCGTAGTAGCGCCCTCCGTAGAAGGCGCAGCCTGATCTATAAGGCCAGAAGCGTCCGCCATACCAATAACCTGTGCCCCATCCAGCATAGAAAGTTGGAGCGACCAATACGGGTGCGGGTGCATAAACGTAGGGATAAGGAACGGCTGGAACCGTTGCAATAATGCCAGGAGGATTAGCCGGTGGAACCGCCGCGCTGTAGGGAGCAGAACCGTTGTACGGATAGCCGGGTGAGACGCAGCCCTCAAGAAGCAACGTGGCAGAGGAAAGAATTGCTGCAATGCCACAAGAGAGTCGAGAGAGGGCGGGAAAGGACATAATAAGCAAAACAACATTCGGCGAGATTGGATGCCTCGTCAAGGAGCTGGAATTTTCATTTTGCACACATTCCATGGAGGGGTTAGGATTTCCGATCCTGTCCAGCAGGTGCAAGGATCGGTAGCTCAATGGTAGAGCAGTTGACTCTTAATCAATTGGTTGAAGGTTCGAGTCCTTCCCGGTCCACGCCCATAAATACTAGCTCCAGAGGCGATTGGCTTCGCTAGACATATTTTTGGTTTGCTGCTTGCTTGCCGCATTTTCGGCAAGCTTTTGTGGGCGATTTCTATATTCCACATTTCTGCTATGAGTTGATGTGGTGAAAAAACTGGTCCCCATTATCCCCATTTTGGTTGGTATGTTTCCAAAAACGAGGAAAAGAGACAGTCTTGCCTTGGGTTTCCCCCGGATTGTTGATCCGGTCAACGGATAAGGCACCAGCAGAAACCCAGCCTCCCGATGAAAGGAAGGTTGGGCTTATTGCGACTGTGAGGGGGACTTGTTAATAAACTCTATAGCTACCCTGCTTACTTTTCCCAAAAAGACGGCAGGTTACCTATATTTTTCTCCACGCACAATGCATGGGATTCAATAAGGTCAAGCGCCTCCTCCTCGCTTATCGACTTTGCCCAAACATACTGATCCTGAGGTGACATATTTCTGACCATGTGAAAGGGGCAATAGCAATCCGGCACTTTGCATTGCGCGAATGGGCAGGCGTCAATAACAGCGAGTAATTGCTCCCTGATTGTTTCTTCTTTCACATTGATGATTTTAAGCAACCGTGAGCATAAAAACTACTTGTGCATTGGGTTTTTCTTCTCTCTTGCTTTCCCTCGAAAAGCTCATGTGGTCGCGTCCGCGAACTAGTTGACTTGTTATTTTACGTTCCACCAACAGATGGGAACTGATTTTATCATATTCGTGCTTGGAAATTGTGCGTAATGCCGATTCTTGCCTAGTACTTGCTGGAACTAGCGAGTCCTAAATACCAAGAGCTTAGCGGACTGAGCGTTTCGATGGGGAACAGCAACGCACAGAGTCTCGAGTTCCGGTATGAAGAGTGAAGTTCGTGCTCCTGTGCCACACACCTTGGAGCGTTTTTTTCGATAGGTGTCGGGTCCAAGCTGCTCAATGACATCAACAGAACCGCTACCGCAGGAAACAAAAAGAGATTTTGAAAACGGATCGTAAAAAATGTCGTCAGCGTCCGCTCCGATATCGACGTCGGCAATGAATTTACCGGAAGAGGTGCTGTAGACAAGTACCTTGGCTGGATGGCGGCATCCGATGAATAGACGATGATTGGTTTCATCGAGGGCCATGGGAAAATTCATCGTTCCCCGGGGAACCCATGTCTCCGCAACCTTCTTTTTAGTCAGATCGACTTCGGCAACCGTCGCCATGCTGGGAATATTCACGAATAAATGGTTGCCGTTGGTCTCAATCTGGAAGGACTCAGGGTGTCCCGAGAGATGGATTTCATCCAACCTAGCTCCAGTTTTTGCATCAAAGATGGCCAAGGCGCCCCTTCCATGACCAATGAACACCCGATGGGAATTACTGTCATAGCGCACGTTGTCTGCATCCTCTCCCAGTGGGATCGTCGCAATGGTTTTGAAGGTCTGACCATCCAAGACCTTGCAATTCCCGTCACCTCCGCACGCAATAAAGAGCCTGTCCGACTCAGGATCATAGCAAATCCCCTGAGGTTCCGAAAAACCAGAAATACTCTTGGTTCTGGTTCCAGATGCAAGGTCGACAACTTCTATGGAGTTGTTCCCTAGAGCGGCGATAAAGACTCGCTTGCCGGTAATATCCGCAGCAAGATGATCAATTCGGCCCTCGACTCCCTGAAGGGGCACCGACATTGCCTCCGTGAGGGGGTACTCACTCGCAAGAACAGGAAAGTTAACCAAACTAACGAGGAGGGTGACAATAACCTGCTTCATGCAATGAATTTTTCCAAAAGGGTCGATAACAATGGAGAGTTTTATTTGCTGGCAGTAACGACTGCTCGGCGCAGCCTAAGTTGATAACCTCAACAAACTCTAGACGACGTTCTTATCAAATGGCTGATCAAGGAAGACTTGAAGCAATACTTCGCAAGCCTCATCGCCCTTCCTCTTTCCTCAATTCCGGTGATGAGCTAATATGGAAAATCCTCCTATGAATAGGCCCGCATTCCTCCTGATGGTCGTCTTGTTGTCCTCGGCATCTCTCTCTCTTGCCCAGAACATAGCCAAACCCTCCTATCACACCGAGGGAACGCCCAATGGCAAATCGAACGGTCCCCTTCAGCCCGGTCAGTACTGGTGGGCTCCGCGGATTTCCCCCGACGGACCGATCATGATCCTAGTGAGCCTCCCGAAGCAGGAAATGAATGTTTACCGCAACGGTATTCTCATCGCTCGCTCCTCGATCAGCAGCGGCATGCCTGGCCACTCCACCCCGACGGGGGTATTTACCATTCTTGAAAAGAATTCCGAGCATTTCTCAAAGAAATATAATAACGCGCCGATGCCCTACATGGAGCGTTTGACTTGGGACGGAGTGGCTTTCCATTCCGGCTTCTTGCCAGGTCATGCGGCTAGCCACGGATGCATTCGGCTTCCCTTCGAATTCTCTAAGAGACTATTCGATCTGACGAAGCAGGGAGGAACGGTCGTTATCGGCGATCACTCCTCTCTGGGAACCTCTTATGCTGCGGACCCAGGAGCAGTCCTTCCCGGAATCCATGGCCAATGGACGCCCCTTCCTTCGGGGGCGTTTCACTGGCATCCGGAACGTAGTCCTTCTGGGCCTGTTGCAATTGTGCTCAGTTCTGGCGACAGGATGATTTACGTTTATAGAAACGGGGTGAGAATAGGAAAGGCGGGCATCCGGATCTCAGGGATAGGCGGTTTGGGCAACGATGTTTTCACTTGGATCGCCCAACCCGGGAGCACTCCACCCACGGGACGGTGGATGTCTGTTGGACATAGCGGAAAGGAGGAGCGTGCGATTTTCGACATACTCAGCAGGAGGGTCGTGATGAACGAAGACTTTCAACGAATCCTTGACGGCCTCATCGTTTCTGGGACTACGGTGATAGTCTCCGACCTCCCTGTCTCAGGGAAGACGGAGAAACAGGTGCGATTTTTGGGCATTTGAGTCCCTTCAAAGGAGGGATAATTTGAAGGGGGAATAGGTCTTAAAATCTTACAAGAAAGAATATTCGATTGATGAAGGCAACCATCGTGCAGTTCAACTCAGAACTCACTCACATTCATGAGTTTTCCGTGATATACAGAAAGAAAGCCATGCCAATTATCACCAATTCGTTAGCAATATGAACCTGTTCAAGACTTTTAAGCTGAGATGGTGGGAGGGAGGATTATTCAAGGTTTCCTTGATTTCAATGGGCATCATCATCGGATCTTTTTTACCTGATTTGTTTATCGCTTGGAGGCCGCTATTGCTCTTTTTCTTTGTGATACCAACAATTTACATCACTTGGGTCTGGTGGCGGCAATAACTTCGGGATTAAGCAGCCCCATCCCTTGTAGATTCCTTTTTGCGGCAGGAGCTTGAAAATACCCCAGTGCGGTTTACGCTAGTTGCCTATCCCCCCTTCGAACCGAACCAGTTCTGCGGGACGCGATTATCAACGGTCAAAGCACCATCAATCTACCATGAATGAATCCATTGAACGGCGGCGTTTCCTAAAACAGGTCGGCGCTGTTGGCATCGGGCTGGGAGTGGCAGGTTACTTCAATCGACAGGCGAGGGCCGAAACACCTTCCTCAGTAACGGCTGCAAATAAGTTCGGACCCAACGACAAAGTTACAGCTGCAGTCATCGGAACCAACAGCCGTGGTGGGGCGCACATTGACTCTTTGAGCAATTTGCCGGGGGTTGAAATTATTTATATTTGCGATGTCGACACCCGTGCGGTGGAGAAAGGCGTCAAACAGGCCGAAAAAAAACAAAACAACGCGCCGAAGGCTCTGAGTGATTTTCGCAAGTTGTTGGCTGATCCTTCTCTGGACGTCGTTACGATCGCCACGCCCGACCACTGGCACACGCCGATGGCGATTATGGCGCTGGCTGCTGGAAAACATGTCTACGTGGAAAAACCATGCAGTCATAATCCACATGAGGGAGAACTTCTGCTCGCTGCCGTCAATAAATACCAGCGAATCGCACAAATGGGCGCGCAACGTCGTTCATCTGCGCAAATGCGTGAAATTATCCCCCAAATTCAATCTGGCCTTATTGGCAAAACCTATTTTGCCAAGGGTTGGTATGTGAGAAACCGTCCCTCAATCGGTTTCGGCAAAGCTGCTCCGGTCCCGGCATGGCTGGATTACGACTTGTGGCAGGGACCGGCACCGCGCCGCAAGTTTGTTGACAACCTGATTCATTACAACTGGCATTGGCGCTGGCATTGGGGTACTGGCGAGGCTCTGAACAACGGTGCACACGAAATCGACGTTGCCCGCTGGGCCTTGGGTGTGAACTGGCCGGTTCGCGTCAGCTCCAACGGAGGGAGATATGCATTCAAGGATGATTGGGAGACGCCGGATACACAGACGATCTCATGGGATTTTCCTGAAGGAAAAACATTGTGCTGGGAAGGCCACAGTTGCCGCGACTTTCCGGTGGAAGGGAGGGCGCGCGGAGTGATGATTTATGGTTCTGAAGGCACTGCCATGCTGGATGGCCAAGAATATATTATTTACGACAAGAAGGGAAAAGTCATCAAGCAGGCCAAAGGCGCTGAAGTGGTGGATCCTACGAACACTGTCAGCGGCAGCGGAGCGGCACTGGACACCGCACACTTTTCCAATTTCATTGAAACAGTTCGTGGCAACCAGCAGTTGAACTGTCCAATTAAGGAAGGTTCCAAGAGCGTCTCCCTGCTGCACTTGGGCAACATTGCGTGGCGTATTGGGCGCGAACTGCACTGTGATTCCGCCAACGGCCATATTTTGAACGATACCGAGGGCAAAAAGTTATGGAAGCGTGACTACGAGCCAGGTTGGGAACCCAAAGTTTGATTTACGGTCATCTCAAAATCCACACTTCCATATTTTATATGAAGAAAATATTTCTCCTCACTGCGATCAGTCTGCTGACGACCATTCACGCTCCGGCGCAAACGCCAACCATCACTAGCGCCGCTGAGCAACTTGGCTGGCAGTTAGCGATACATTCCTACACGTTCAAGAATTTCCCAATCTTGGACGCAATCGACAAGACTGCCTCGGTCGGTGTGCGTTACATGAGCATTTCCGGTTCCGTCAATTGGAATGGCACCAAAGTACCCACCATGAACCTTTCAGAAAATGATTTGCAGACCATTTTTGCCAAACTCAAGGCCGATGGCATTAGTCCCAAGTTTGTCAACATGGGCGTAGTGAAGTTGCCACCGGACGAGGCGGAGAGTCGGAAAGTGTTTGAATTCGCAAAAAAGCTCGGCATTGACACCCTGGTTGCCGAACCCGCCACAGATGCGCTCGATACCGTGGAAAAGCTTTGCAAGGAGTACAATATTCGCGTTGCCATTCACGATCATGCCACAGGGGAGTCAATTTACTGGAATCCCGATTTCGTTCTTGCGGCAATCAAAGGCCGCACACCGCTCATGGGCGCCTGTGCCGATGTCGGTCACTGGATGCGCTCCGGTCTTGATCCGTTGAAATGTCTAAAAAAGCTCGAGGGGCACATTTTTTGTCTGCATTTCAAGGACATGAATGAAATGAAACTCGACGCTCACAATGTTCCGTGGGGTACGGGCATAGGCCAGACCAAGGCGTTGATGGAGGAGTTAAAACGTCAGCACTTCCACGGAGCGTTCTGCGTGGAATACGAATACAACTGGGATAATTCCCTACCTGAGATCGCCGAGAGCGTTAAGTTCTTCAATGACACCTGCGCAGAGTTGGTCGCAGCGGAGAGGTCCGCTCCTGCGGGGCATTGAGGGGAGGGTTGAATCCAACAAAAATGATCGGGTGATAGTATTACAGGATTGAAACTACCCTGTGGTTATTTTCAGCGACGATAAAAAATTCATCACTTGAAAATGAGTGACGTAGAGCAAAAATTATTTTTTAGTCCGCGTATGTCGCTGGCTAACCGTCAAATGCGAAATCTTAGCTCAGAAATGAACCGCCGGAGTTTTTTGCGAGTTTCCGCATTAGCGACGGGAGCGGCTTTTCTAGGTTTTCCGAATTTGCTCCGGGGGAGGAATTTAAATGAAAAGTTAAGTGTTGCTATGGTCGGTGTCGGTGCGCAGGGGAGGCGCAGATTGTCAGAAGTTCTCCAGTGTGGTCTTCCCTTGACCGCCCTCTGTGATGTTGATGACGAATCTCTTGCCATGGCAAAGGATATCATTGAGGAGGCAAAGAACCCTGTTCCGAAAACTTATGTGGATTACAGAGAGCTTCTTGCCACTGATATTGATGCAGTGGTCATTGCCACTCCAGATCACTGGCATGCGCCGATAGCTGTTGCTGCATTGAAAGCAGGGAAACATGTTTTTTGTGAAAAACCTCTGACGCATACTATTTGCGAGGCCAGAAATCTGCGTCGCCTTGCAAGCCAGTATCCAAAACTGTCCACACAGATGGGAAATCAAGGTAGTGCCTCTCTCTTCATGCGCCGTGGGATAGAGATTGTTCAGTCCGGAGGCATCGGACAGGTGAGGGAGGTTCATGTCTGGGTGCCGCCGAGCACTTCCTTCAAGCCGGGACAGGAAGCTCCGGTTGGCGAGGATCCTGTTCCTGCAGGGTTGCATTGGAATAACTGGATTGGTGTGGCTCCCTTCCACCCTTATAAGACGGGGGAGTATCAGCCCAGGGCTTGGCGTGCTTGGTATGACTTTGGGGGTGGATCCATAGCCGATTGGGGATGCCACGGGTTGAATCTCCCATTTCGCAGCTTGAAGCTGGAATACCCAAACCGTATTGAGCCGAACATTCCAGGATCCTATACCTACGGCTATCCTAAGCAGGTGTCTCTTCGGTTTGACTTTGGCGCACGCGACTCATTAGCCCCGGTGACTGTGTGGTGGTATGATGGTGGACGGACTCCGGATCCAAGCATTGTTCCCAAGACCATTATCGAACATCTCGGAAAAATACCGGATGGAGGGTGCCTGCTTCTTGGTGAGAGTGGATTCACTTTTGGAAATCCACACTCGGGATCGGAATATATTCAACTCACTTCTGAATCAAAGCTTTCTGGGATCACAAATCATCGTGCTAGTGCACATATTCCTAAATCCTTACCACGAGTAAGTGGCCACGTTCAGGAATGGGTCGCTGCATGCAATGGTGGACCTGCGACATTTTCCAATTTTGACATAGGCGGACATCTCACGGAAATCGCCCTTGCCGGCGTAGTAGCCCTTCGCGCCGAAAAACCCCTTGTGTGGAATGGGCGGAAAATGTGCGCAGAGAATGACCCGGAAGCCGAAAGGTTTATCCGAACGCACTACCGTCCCGGATGGGACTGAGCAACGCCGTTTAACTGGACGTAACTCCTCGGAGTTGAGCCAAAGAGCATGATTGCATAGGGTTTATTTACCCTAAGTATCCCTCGTCAACCGGATCAAATAAACTAAGTCATAGAGTTGGAGTGGTATTTCCAAAAAACAACTCCGCTTTGGAACACCAAAAGCCCCATCCAATTGGAGTACTATGGCGTAACGAGCATGTGATTTTTGAGCCATTCAAGCCCGGAGCGATCATGGAAAAAATCGATCCATAGGTAATTAAGCCTACAGCCTTCCTCTACCGCGGCTCCATGGTTACTTCCTAATGGAATATGGAAGAGTTCGTCGGCCTTCAGTGGTATGCGCTTCCCATCGGCAAAAACTGTAATGTCATTATCCTCCAATCCGAGAAAATACTGCTCAAGCATCGGGTGGCAGTGCAGAGCAACTTGATCCGGTCCGGTTGTCTCGACCGTTCCGATGGCCATACGCGGCACGATGCCATGAGGGAGTAGAGTTCGGCTGCGGGTTTTGGGACTTTTAATCTTCTCTCCATAGGTTTCGCACTCTTGGAATCCCTTCAGATAGGGATGCCTACATCTCTCGTCGTATGCAGTAAGATCTTCCAAATCATCCCGAGTAAGCGCTAGATGCAACACGAGCAAGGCGACCCCTTGTTCGCCCTGCCCCATTACCTCGACCGGCCATCCTAACGGGAAGTGGGCGATCTTTTGGCCTTCCACCAGATACTTTTTTCCTCCGGCGGAGATTCTTCCATTCCCGAAAAGAATCAGGAAGACTTGATCCTCCATTTCTAACACGGGCTCACTAGAGATCGCCCCCGGGGAGAGAAAGACAAAGGTGCTGCGGACTCCATCAATTTCATCCGGAAGCAAATCGATGATTAGTGGAGCACCCTTGGGGTCACGCTCTCTCGGGAGAGAGCAGGGGGATTTGTTCATCGTCAGGAATTGCTTAAAAATTACCAAAACACTTTTAGCAAGAAATCTGTCGTGTGCACAGGGCAGGCACTTTGGACAGGGGGTGAAAAATATGCCGCCGAACCGCTGGCGTCCATAGCGAAACTTGTGAAATGCTCCAGAGGGCTGCAAACTTTTGCCCTCCTCCATACTTATGAAAAGTCTCTGCACTCCTTTTCTGGCCATCTGCTCCATCCTCACTGTTATTGCGGGACCTGTTTCCGAGACTTCAGCAGGAAAATCAGGAACGGGGGGAGACAACTTTACCGATGCCGCCGCCTACGGCTTCTCTCCGGGAGCAAGTGGCATCGATAACACAAAGGCCCTCCAGACCGCAGTAGATCAGGGTGGTACCATCATCGTTTCTCAACCAGGGGTTTATAGGGTTGCAGGAACGGTTTATCTCAGCAGCAATACTTCCCTGAATTTCGGGAACGGTGTATTTATTAAGAAGGTCTGGGATCAAGGTCCATTCTCCCATGTTTTTCTGAATAAGGGGGCCCTCACCAAGACCTATAACGAGCACATCAGTATCGACGGCCTGCAGGTTATAGTGAACGGTGTCGACGTCCGTACTTTTAGGGATGTCTACGGGCTTCATGGTCAACTCGCCTTCTTCTACGTGAAGGATCTTAGAATCACCCGGTTCCGCTGTCTTGATCTTGGAAATGCACAGTACTGCATCCATGTCTGTACATTTGAAGATCTCCTTATCGACGACGTCATAATCATGGGGCAAAAAGACGGTGTTCATCTTGGAAAAGGAAAAGGCTTTACGATCAGAAACTGCACCTTTTCTACAGGCGATGATTCTGTGGCTCTCAACGCGCATGATTGGGAGATCGGCAATCCCGAACTTGGCTGGATCGAGAACGGTCTAGTTGAGAACTGCCACGATCTAGCTCATCCTGAAAAGAAGGCTGGTTACTTCTGCCGTTTTCTTGCCGGTGCTTGGGTCGACTGGTATCCGGGCATGAAGGTTCAGCGCTCGGATACCGTCGTTTCCAACGGCCGCCTCTACCGGGTAGAGGCACAACCGGACGGAAAAATCTACACCTCTATCACCCAGCCTACTCACCTGAAGGGAGCCGTGGTGCTCGACAACATTACATGGGGAGAGACTCAGGATGATGGCGCCCATACGGCGGGTGTGAGAAACGTGACTGTTCGCGACTGCTTTCTAGAGAATCCGAGAACTGCTTTCTGTATCTTCTTCGACAATGATAGGTACAGCCGCTCGTTTTACCCCGGTGCACAGGTTCCCAAGCAGGAGGGAATTCTCCTTGACGATATCCGCGTACTTTACGACCAGAGAACAGAGTTTCTGCATATAGGCACTCCGGTCGACTCCGTCACGGTCATGAATTCCAGTCTAAGAAACAGTTTCATCAACTTTCCAGGCAATTGCGCTCTGACCGACTTCGGAAAAACTATCTTGAATTTTATCGGATGCACCTTCGAGCATGCGGGCAAGATGGAATTACTTGTCAACACAGCCCCCCAAAAAACCATCGTTCTAAAGACCTCCGCGAGTGCGGTTCTAACGGATGATTTCTCCGCCTTCGTCACGCCGGGTAATGCAAAGATCACCATCGATTCAGACCTCCCCGGACTTCAGGACAAAAACACCGCTTCCCCGCTGGCTTCTCATCCAAAGTAAGGCGGTTTAAATCTGTCGGTGCTGCCTTCGCGCCATGTCACAATCAACTCGGATTGTTTCCCACCTCGTCAGGTTGCATCTTAATCTGTAATCGTTTCATCGCATTTCCCCTGCCCATCAAAGCAGGCAGAGCAAATCCGGTTGCCTCAGTGAGGGAGGTGAAGTCCGGTGTCGCCGTCGTCACGCTGACCGACGGTCGTGTTCTGACCATTGAAGTTGATCCAGATCCCACCGGCGAGATTCAAGTCCTCGAAAAATTGCCCGATGGCAAATGGGGGAGGAGGGTGAAGGTCTTGGGCCACGCTAAGCGCGATTCTACGGCGCTGCAGTAAAAGGTCGAAAGAGAGTAGGGGCAGAGGGGGAGACCTTAGCTTCCTTGGCTGAAATATCGGTCCAGGTTCCAGGTGCGATGTGGGCTGTTTGTGCGAAGGGTTTCGTTAAGGTCAGGACAACTTCCTTCTCTCCGCCGTTGAATAATCGGAGAAGATTTGCTTGAGGGACAACCACGATGTTTGCGGGGGTATCAGTGGAGAAAGCCGTATTCGCGTCCGCATAGGAGGAGATGCCCCAGCCTCCAAAGAATAGATCCTTTTTTCCAGCCGGTTGCCGTATCACGAGGCCAGAGGAGATGGCGCTGACTGAACCGAGGAGCGCCGACTGGATGGAGATCGCTCTGCTGGTGCCGTCTTTTACAATCACAACCTCTGCTTTTTCCTCTGGCGTGGTCAGGCTCCAAGCCCAAATATCCTTGCCGGATGTCACCAGAGGAGTCGAGGTGAAGGCTGGCGGGGTGCTTCCCTTGTAGGGATACAATAGTGTAGCGAATATAGCGGGTGCCTCCTGAACCTTGCGGAAGCGTACAGTTGGGATCGCTTTGTGTGCTGCTGCATACCACCCTAAGAATGGATCCTTTTGGCCTTGTACAATATCAACGGCGAGATGCTCCTTTTGAATGGGATAGAGCGCAAGCTGCACGGGTCCCTGATTGTCACTGAAGGCGGCCTGAGTGTTCTGATCGAGATGCGCGGATAGGGCATCAAGTTGAAAGTGGGCATCGAAGGTGTGCGATCCGGTGCCGTCGAGCGTATCGAGGATCAGGACACAAAAGGGACGGAGATAGAGAACCCGCCGAGTATGCGTGACGGAATGGTCCGGTTCTCCCGTCCAAACCTGCAACTTCGCTGCTCCTCCGTAATGACTTTCTTGATAGCCCCCGTCATAGGTGCCGGCCACGAAGTCGAAGAGTGGAGTGGTGATCCAAGGGTTATTGGCAGGTTTCTCAACGGGAGCTGGACTTGCCTTGCGGTACTGGCATTTTCCGTCAACCATCACGGTGCTGTAGGCGGGGGTATTGAGAACGAGCCACCGCCATTGGGAGTGGTCGTAAGTGTAGGAACCGGGATCGATGAGCAGCGGCGTGTTCCAAGCCTTGAGGATAACCTGAAGCATATCCTGATGTTGGTGTCCATATCCGACCGGTCCCGCACGGAAGAATAGGAAGAGATCATCGGGCTTCCATCCGCTCCTAAGGGTATAGAACCCGGCGTAGGGGAGCCTAGTTGAGTCTGCTAAGCCCTTGCCGCTTTTCCCCCGCGATACTGCCCATTGGAGGAGGGGGTCGTCGTCGAGCTTCAGTCCATCCCGTGCAGCGTCGATGGCGGAGAGATGACCAGTGTCGTTAGTGCTAACAACATGACCGCTTTGGTCCATGACCGTGACCAAGGCCCGGAACATAGACATGATCTTCTCCTTGAAAAGCTCTGGAACCGAGCGTCCGTTGATTTTGGCGAGTTCCAGGGGTCCCTTGAAGCCCCGTGCGCTGACCATGTGATAACCCGGGGTTAACTCGACCTCAAAGCCGTCGGGGGGTACCATGCGCGTCAATTCCTTGGTCATGCGATCAATAGCAAGGTCGCACCATCCTTGGGCTTCTTTTAGCTCCGGGAAGAAAGTGCCCATCGTGTAGACCCCGAAACATTCGGTGGAGACCCAGTTTCCAGAGGAATCCGGATGACTCTTTAGGAAGCCCACAAGCAGGGAGGCATGATCGAGAACCATCCTGAGATAGAGCCAGTTGGCTGCAGGGGTGAAGGAAGGGCTGTTGAGGAAGTGATTGTAGGCATAGGGCCAGGAGTCGTGCATGCGGATTGCCGAATCGAGTGTGCGCCAGCGCTTGCTCCGACCATCCTTGCCATCATTGCTCAATGGGTTCTTGACCGCGAAGTCAGCGAGTTGTTCCACCCATGCAGTCGCATATTTTTCGTTGTGCGTCCTCCAGTAAGCATATGCAAGTTTCTGCCAGAAGGGGGTGCGAGCGACGGGGCCGAATGTCCATTCTTCGGAGAATCCTGGGTCTTCGCGAGGCCTGGGATTTAACGCCCAGTCAAAATCTTTTCCCATATCAAAAAACTCGTCGGGCACATAGCCACCCGTAAGAATGAGGTGATTGCAGATTTTATCTCCGATTGCATCCGCGGTCGCCGTCGCAGCAGGCTCTTCGGAGGGCATGACGTTCCACTTGGCCGGATTGGAAGTGCGACGGTAGTCGAGATAGGCTTTCTGTATCAATGTCAGATCTCCAGACTGAACGGCCGTTTTCACTTTCTCCATGCCCGGTGCATCAAGATTAAGGGCGGCGATGGCCTGAGCATCGGTGGTGACCCCACCCTGAAAGCTTATGTTCACAGGGCGGGACGATTGATCTTCCTTCCGGGGATTCCGCGGGGGGGGCGATGAAAGTGCGGGAGTTGGGCTTGCTGTATGATTTATTGCTGGGGAGGGCGTCTGCTGGGGAGGGGTGGCACTTCCCATCGATATCCTCGCCTTTCCGGCCAGATCCGTATCATTGAGGGCGATCGAAACAGACGAATCGCCCATCAGTACGACAACATGAGCATCATCAAAGGAGAGCAAGGTTACCTTGCTCCCGGGTTTCATCGTGACCAAACCGGATGATTTTCCTCCGATTATGATCGGGAACAGGGTCTCACGCTTAAGAGTCACCTCCTGAGGCCACTTCTCCCGATGCAGCAGAAGCCACCTCACAGGGTCTAACGGGGCGGATTTTGCCTCGGGGGCGAGAGGGGTTTCCGCTGCTGAGAGAATGATGATCTGCGTTAGCAGCAGTACGGCGAGCAGTGGAAGCCTCATCGGAAAGAACATGCTAACCAAGGATATCTGGAGACCAGCAAGCGATAACCGACTTGATGACGCTGTCTTCCTGAACACGCTTTTAGTGTGCGAGTGAGATGCGGTAGGCGAAAACTCCCGCAGCAGTGTCAAAACGGACGGATTCACCCTCCTGAAGGAATTTTACCCGGTCCACAATATTCCCGTCCGCATCGACTGCGTTGATCGCTGCCGCCTTACGGCCTGTGGCATTTAGTTCATTTAGCCGCAGGTTTACTTTGAAAGAGGATGAGTCCGGCAATGGGATCAGTTTCCACTCTGTTCCGTCATAGTTTAATCGGAACGCTCCATTCGTACTTACAGGACCGAAATCGACCAAACTGCCACTCATATTCAGACGGCAGGTTTGTGCAGCCACTTTTGGATCAGGGAGTTCGGGTTGCCACTGGATGGAATGATCTTTCACACGAATGGATCCGCCGCGCGCACGGCCCGTGGTGTCCACGGTGCCCGGCATTGGCAGGCGCTTTCCGCCGGTTGGTTGGTAAAGTCCAAATCGGATGGCAATCCTTCTGTTATCGGTGATACCGGCGGGGACTGTCACCTCTGCCGTGCTAGAATACGTTCCGACTGTGCCTAGTTGTAAGGGGTTTAACTTTAAGCTTCCTTGGAACAGGACTTCTTCACTATTCGAGATTTTTTCATCCACAAAATGGAGGAACGGCTTGTAGCCGGCTGGTATTGGTTTCGAAACCAGCCAGTCGATGCGTAGACGAAAACGGCGGTTCCCGAGATCATCCACGCCGATTACTTTTGGGATCACCGCGCCTCCGTTCTCCGCCATATACGACGGCCTCGCATCCACGAAAAGGAGCCCCGGGCTTTTTGCGAAGCCGGAAATAATGCCTCCGCGCCTCGTGATGTCCGCCTCGTAGTCACCAGTTTTTGCAATGAAGCCGAAAGAGGGAAGCACCACGCCATCAGTAGTCCAGTCGTCTTCACCGCGGTTCACCCGGACAATGCCGCCATTCGAAAAACGGACGAGCTGTCTGTGGATGTTGTCACCTTCGAATTCATCCGAGAGCAGTTCGTCACGTGCCAGTGAAGCGCAGACATCGTGTAGGAGCCAGTAGGTCATTACGGTGCTGCGAGAGAAGGGGCCAGCGCACATTGGGTTTCGGCCACCCAGCACTGTGAGACTCAGATAGTCGTCGCTGGCGTAGCCGTGCATTGTATCAAGTCCTCCGGCGTAGCGATCGCCGAGCCCGCCACCGAAAAGCACAAAGCTGCCGTGCGATGCCATGTCATGCCATGGGATGCGTTCGCCGTCTCTCGCCTTCATCCTCCAGCGGAAGTGAGCACCGGGCTCCTTAGGGGCTCTGTCGTCAGGTATCCATCCTGCGTGATCCGACTCCCCAGCATCGAGGTGTCCGATCAATGCGTCATGCCCGCCCTCACTGATCGTGGGGGCGTGATCGCCTAGAATCGTCCGGATGCGGTCAAAGGCCGCTCCCCACCGTTCCACCGTGACCGTCTTGGGATAGAAGCGACCTTGCCGATCGTAGAAGTCAATCGGTGGAATCGAGCTAAAGACATCCAGGAAATAGGCGGTCGGGGCGAAGGCCTCCCTGATTTGTTTCAGATTTGATTCAAGCCAGGGGCCGAACGCGTTGGGAGACCAGCGGTAGGATCGTGCATTGCGCGCCTTGTTAAGCCAGGCCTTTTGCGGAGTTCCGTCATCATTGAAGAGGATATGGTCGTAGGAATAACCCGTCGCATCAGGATAAAAATCAATATAGTTGTCATGTGGGCAAAACAGGATCCCGTTCCGTTTGCAGGCCCCTGCCATGGCCAGGAAGCCGGCGGTATCGCCTGCAGGAGGATAGATGTCGGGCAGACGGTAATCGTATCCCCATCTCTGCCAGACATGCTTTACGAACACCGCGTCAGTGAGACCGTAACGAGCGGCCTTTTCCAAATCCTCAGCTGCCCGAGTGTAGTCTCCGCCCCATTGATCCAGACAGATACGTCCGAGTAGTTTTGCAACGCCGTCCGCAGGTTTGAAAGCTACGAGGTCGTGATAGACGCGTGCAGCGGCAAATGCTTGGTGCGATGAGGGCACGAGCGAAAATGTCGCGTCGTGGTGTGTGACCAGCGAGTAGGCATGTTGCGCGGGATCGACATGAAATCGGTCAGGGAAGACATCGCACGCTTGCACCAGAGAAAGGCTATTCTGGAAATCCATACCGACATGACGGGTGGAAAGCCAGACCGAGCTGGGAGGGAGGTCGAAGCTCTCGGGGTCTTGGATTACGTTGCCGAAGCCGGCATAAACCCGACGTGCCAGTTCCGAAGCCGGGCCAATGCTCAGAGAGGTGAACCGTGGTTCTCCCCGAGGAGAACGGTGCACGCCCGGCATCGCAAAGGAAATACGCAGCACGCCCTTTTCCGCCCAGACACGCGACTCGACTGGAAACGAAGAGGTGCCTTGCTGAACATGGCAGACAATAGTGCCGCATCCAGAGGCGAACGTGCTTTCCACGCGCCCGCATGGCAGATCTGTTCGATTCGCTCCAATGGCCATGCCATCCACCTGCACGGTGAAGCCGTCGAATACCAGTTCGCATCGGTCGTCCGCAAAGGAGATGAAGGAGTCGGCAATTCCACAGGGGCCAGGCACGACTGAGGCCCCTGTGATGGCCGCCGCACTCTCCAGCTTCCAGCTCCACGGTGATGTTCCGCCATGTAGGGCCTGCCTGGCTAGATCCAGAGACTTTTGACGGCGTGCAAGCCGATCGACCGCAGATTCAGGATTTCTCACTTCGCCGGCGGCCAGCATCGGTTCAGCCCAATACGACTGGTCGCATGTGGTGTTGTGCGCCGGTCCGGGGTCGGTTACCAGTCGCAGCGTTATCTCGCGGCCGGCGTAGGCTGAGAGATCAACCAATGCGGGTTCCCAACGCTTTGTGGAGGTGAAACGGGTAAAGATCTGCTTGAATTCAGCGCCGTCACTGACAAGAACCCGGAATTCGACTCCGTCACTTGGAGGTTCTGTTGCGGAATTATCGCGGATCGCAGTCGCAAAGCTTAGCGTGATGGGTGACTGGTCCGGCAGTGCAACGTGGTAATCGACAAAAACATCGCCCCATCCCTTCCGCCAAGCAGGTTGCACTGCAAGGGCAGAGCGTATTCCCCCGCGGTCGACGTTCTGTAGGGCGACGGAGGCACCAGTGGTCTCGTCAACACCCTGCCATCCATCCTGTTTAGCAAGCGGATTTACGCCCCGCAGCGCGATGGAGGGATGAAAGATTCCAGAGACGGCTAACTGCAGGCGCCCATTTTGTGGAAGCCTTAATGCCACAGGTTGTGCGCTGGGAGAGGCAGTGGTAGATGGTGCTACTGAAGTGATCAGGATCGCGTGAGCGGTCATGTTGGAGGAACCGTTGAAAAATTCCGCCCAGGCATGGACCGGATACAATGCGGAGTAACTCCCTGGGCCAGGAATCACGGTGAAGGAGAGTGACTGGGTGGCATCGGACCCGAGTAGAAATGGCTTTCCCTTTCCCTCCACTACCCTCCAATCGTCGATGACCCCCAACCGTACTGTGCCATTCAGACCAAGTGATCCAGAATTCCTCACGGTTACGTTGATGCTCAAGGGGTGACCGGGCACGATGGCGCTACCGGGAGAAGCAATCGATAGGGTCAACGGACCGACTGTTTCCTGGGGCTCCGAAAAGGCCAGGCAAGTGGAAACAAGCGTGAGGAGTGCTGGAAATGCGATAAAGAGCGGTATGATTCTGCGAAATTGCATATTACCCTCTTTCCGCCCGCGAGAGAGTAGTCATCCCGTATCTCCTCGCAGCAGTCTTCTTCATGGTGAGTGCCTGGGTGATTAAAGGAATTTTTTCCTTAGCTGACGGAGAGTGACGCCCTGTGGAGACTGAGCCATATGTTTGTTTACCGTGTTGGTGATGGTTTGTCCATTTCGTGCTGCCCACACGGCTTTTACAATACGAATACAAGCGGCACTCTTTTTCCCGAGAGCAGACAAGACGGAAGAAAGAAGAAGAAAAACCCAACGGGCAAGTAGACTCAATTGACAAAAAAAGTTGTTAATCCAATGGCTAGCATTGGTCTCCGCCATGAAACACATCCTAATAGATATCGCCTTGTCATACCTCTGTGTCAGTTTCGGAGTAACATTCCTTTTCCTTGGACTGATGTTTTTCAAAGAATGGAGGCGATCTGGGAACGAGAAGGCTAACGAGTTGAAGGTCTTCGGACTGACGGAGGAATGTCCTGCCGAGCACGGGAATCCTACCGACTGCCACCTTCACGCAATCAGGGAAATGAGTCTCAGGGAACGATGCGGATTGGTTTCGGAGTTAGGCAGTGCGGATCTTATCAAGATTCTGACCTTGCACGAGAAGTGCCTCGCTCGGAAGAAACTAAAAAAAGCTGTTCCCGAGATGGAATCCGCGGCTGAGCAAATTTAGTCAGTTGGATATTATAGGTTTTGGGATTTTCGTGTTGTTCAGTGAGAAAGAGGCACTTTTATAAAAGGAGGCATTTCGAGTACGGTTAAATGTCCCAGCCGAGTTGATTGGGCAGGGCGGCACAACGATTTCCACTATAAAGCTGCAGCCAAATTGAGTGTTTATGGTTGCCAGTTCATAACGTTGCTGATTTCTAGTTTGAGAATGTTTCCCCATAACTCACTCATGGCCAAGTTATTGAACTTGCAAAAAAAAGTCGGCAAGGCCCCGTTAATTGCAGAACTTCTGATGCCTGTGCTCTTCCTGCTGGCGGTGTTACTGGTAGATCATTCTATTCCAGGATCATCAATAACGACCTCCTGTTTAACAATTGCGTTACTTTGCATTTCGCTCTTTCAGGCTCCCGGATGGTTGGTCTACTCGGGAGTAATCTTTTCGAGTGCTGTTTTGGGAGTGTTATTCTGCCCCTTTCTTTACGAATACGTAAGTAATAGGGAGATGGTGCAACCCGTCCAAGTTGCGCACTATACGAGACTGGCAGCTTTTGTATTGCTTTCCTGCTTTTGCGTGATTTTTAGCGTCATTCTCCATCGATTTCGCAATGCCCATGATGAAATGATGGAAATAATCACAAGATTTACGAAACCACTTTTTGTATGCGAAATGGGCGGCAAAATTCTGCTTTGTAACACAGCTGCAGAGGAGAGGTTCCATCTTCATGCCCTGAATCCACAGAACGACTCAATCGTCGATTTATTCGCTCCTAGGGAGAACAAGGGAGTGTTCATTAGCCAATATATCAAGGCATTTGAAGACTGTGGGGTCACTTCAACGGGTGAAGGTGGGAGGGCGATAACGCTTCACTTTGAAGGGAAGGAACTGCGTGGAGAACCGATCAGACTGATCTCCTCTGGAAGCCAAAACATTATTCTCACTGTCTCTGAATGAATATTGAGTCGGATGAATCTGATTCCCTCGTGATGGTCCATGGACTTCGTCCGGAATGCAAACTAGCTTGGCTGTCTTTTATCTTTTTTGTCTTGTGCTTGTCGGTCGGAGCCGATGACTACACAACAACAGACGGAGTCAACGGCACCAATGTGGCCATCGTGAAAACGGCGGGGCAAGAGAAGGTGACCAGTCAGGAAGAACAACAACTTGAGCAGCAAAAATTGAACAACCGATTGGATCAGTTGGCGGGGCAAATCAAGCAACTGACCGAGCAGGAAAAGCCGGCAAACAAGGAGGAACAGCTCATAGAGCAGGAAAAGCAAGCCAAACGAATCGATCAATTGGTGGATCAGATAAAACAGCTGGAAGAACTGGAATCTGTGGCAGTGGAGGAGAACCACCAAGCTGAGCAGGCGCTGCATGGGGCGCAGAGCGAGCAGGACAAGATGGCAAAAAAGCTAGTCCTTCTGGCTCAGAAGGTGAAAGAGGGTAAGCCGGCAGACCTGTCGGGCGAGCAGAAGAAATTAGCCGAGCAGGACAAGGTGGTAACGCGGCTCGCAGAGAAGGAATTGACGAGCAAGCAGGAGGCAGAGAGGTTGGGGGCTGAAAAACAGACAAAACAGGTGGACCTGTGGGCGGCTCAGAGCTTGTCGGGGACGTCTGCGATACCTCCTCCTCAGCACCCTTCTCCGATTCCATCTCCTTGATTATCTTGAGAGAAAGCCAGTCATCCCCCTTCTTTCCCTAGGATGGATATCTCCGATCAATGCGAGTCTTTTTTGGATTGAGAAATGGATTTACACATGGGGTCCAATTTTCTTAAAATTTTAAGTTGTGGAGGCGCATTCTGAATCTGAAGACGGGTTGAGGGAGAGGGTTTTATCCCTCGCCGTGGCTTGCACTTTCGCCCAAGGGAATCATTCCGAATGCCCTTTTTCCGAGGTCAGGAAAATGAACCTCCAAAAAAGAGGCGAGTGGGTTCGCGGATTAAGCCGCGAGGAAATGCAGCAGTTGTGTGCTTCCCACGAAAAATGCTTAAAAGAAACAAACGCCCAGTTTTTATGCAGTTCCTGTGCCTCAACTGGAAACTGAAGGTTTTCTAATTAGTTGATCTGGATTTGTGTTCTGACTGCGATGTAGGAGGGGGCGCTGTTGCAGTCCGTCCAACGAGTGAACGATTATTTAAAAGTAACAAGCTGGGAAAGCTGATCTCCTGGACGTCGTGGAGAGATGGAAAAGCTTGTTGTTTTCTCATGTGGAAACAACTAAATTAACCTTCATCGAACGGAATTTATATACTCTTCGGACGACCCCCTTTAGGGCCTTTTTATGAGCATACTGCGTGCCCTTTCTACGCACTATAATGATGGTGAGGGGTTGGCCGACAGTTGTCTTTCGATTTGTGGGGCTCTGTTTGATCAAACCCTCCAGGTGGAGACTTGGTTTCCGGCATCCAGACGGGAAACGGACCTAGCATTTGTGCGTAATGCCTTTCCCCGGTTTGTAATGCCATATGTCTTCCGCCTTCCCGAACCGAACGAACGTCTGCGGAAAGCTGTCGAAAAAGCGTTCCTGCGAGCGCTTCGTCCCGAAGATATTGCCTATCTCTGGGTGGGTGTCTCTCTCGAAACCTACCAGCGTGTTAAGGATCGAGGAAACATCATCGTCTCACAACGAAGCAACTGTCACAGATTGTATGCCAAACGACTGCTCGACCAAGAGTATGCCCGGATAGGTTGGCCGGGAACATGCGGAATCACAGAGGAAGACGCCATAAAAGAGCAGAAGAAGATGGATCATGTAGACTTTGTCTACTCAATGAGCAGGTTTGTTACCGAATCCCTTCTGGCATCGGGAGTTCCAAGGACAAAGATTCTTCCCACTTCCTCCGGATGGGATCCCGGGCGTATGAATGGGGAGGACAGACTACTTGAGAAGGACGAGGGGATTACCGTGCTTTTTGTGGGTAATCTCTCGGTCCGCAAAGGAATTCATCTGCTGCTTGAAGCATGGAAGCGTGCAAGCATTAAGGGACGCCTCGTCCTTGCCGGGGAAGTTCCAAGTGATGTAGCAGAACAACTTGCCGAACCCCTGGCCCGACCGGATGTTATCTGTCTGGGATACCGGCGACCAATAGGTGCCGTCTATCGATCGGCCGACGTGTTCGTGTGTGGAAGCCTG
>Ga0007854_10000514_pt1 | contig 25012 bp, 23 predicted proteins | sample CryBogCBH12Aug08_FD_60382 | JGI IMG/M metagenome (GOLD analysis project Ga0007854, IMG submission 60382) | Freshwater microbial communities from Crystal Bog, Wisconsin, USA - CBH12Aug08 | ecosystem: Environmental > Aquatic > Freshwater > Lake | place: Crystal Bog, Wisconsin, USA | collected... | reverse complement strand
TAGGCGCATTGCTCATGCTGTGGGCGGTGGCATCCGTCGCCGCCGGGTACCTCTGTCGCCGCGCTAGCATGAATGCGCCGGGCGCCCCACACGGGGAGTCTCGTGGTTTGTGATTCATTCATTCATTCCATCATGCAGGACGGGTAAAGCCCGCGTGTGGGCCAAAGGGGACCCGCTCCCAATGAAAATGAATCAAAACTGAGCCACCGACCGCAGCCCACGCCGCGCGCATTAATGTTGTGCGCGATATGCGCGCACACGCGCACCATATGTCGCGCGAGCAGTACCGGCACCTATATGACAACGTCCCTTCGTTTCACCCCCCGCCATTTCGAAATTTAGGGTTTAGGCTGAACTCAGGGCCACCCGCGGCGCTTCCGCCCCACAAAATCCTCGTCGGGGACGAGGCAATAGCGCTGAAGGTATCGGAAAAAATCCGACAGCTTCTTGAGCTCGGGGCTTTCGGCGGTGGTCGCGCCCCAGAGCCTGCGGCCGTAGGTGAAGTGGGTCCACTCGTGGCCGTCGGTGTTCACCAGATGGCAGTCGAGATCCATCACCTCCAGCTCCGGGTTGGCGTCGTGCTCCATCAGCTGCGTGGGGTCGAAGTCGGCGCCCCAGGATGCCTTCTTCACAACAAGACCGAACCGCCTGGCCGTCGAAGCGAACCACGGACCGAACGTGCACACGGCATCGTACCGCGGAACGTTCGCACCGGGCGCGCCGCCGTGAAGAGGACCCCTCTTCCTCGGCCTCACCGCGCGTTTGAAATGGACGCAGGTCTGGCATTGGCAGTAGGGCGCGTCCGCTGGGAACGAGTTGCCTGATTGCATGGCCTTGTGCAGCTTGTGAACATTGTAATCCTTCCAGAATAATTTAAGCTTGAGGGATTCGTTCTCGGAACGCAGCTCTAGCATCTCGCGATCATAGAGCGGCTTGCTCGCCAACGCAAGCAGCGACACCATTTTCGGCGAGCGGGTTTTAATTTTTTCCACAGAGAATGGGCCGGCTGGCCGGCTACCCAGCCCGCAGCCGGCCGACCGGCCGAGTAGCGGCGCGCCGGTCCTGCCCTATAATATTCCCAGTCATATAAAACAGGCGCGGCTTTGCCATTCTAAGGCATGACTTGGTCTGGAAGGTATCTAGGATACAGCTTCTTGTAAATCTTTAATTCACGGAAATTTCGTGTTTTAAAGCTTCCAGGGAAAGGCAACCGTTCTACACGAACCCTTCATTTCAAAGATGCCATCGAATTCATTATGGTCCTTCCCGGCAAAATTGCCAAGCAAACCCGCCAGCAATTCTCAAAACGGTGAAATTCACCGTTTTGAAACTATTAGGCGAGGGCAACAGGAAGCCCAGCCCGCGGTCGGCCAGCCGAGTGGCGGCGCGCCGGGTCCTGAATATGGCAGTGACCAAATGCGCTTTTGAACTTATAAAAAGAATGACGTGGCTACTATTGGATAATAACGTTTCGGAGAGACTCGGACCCTGCAACGAAATGCGAAAACAAAAAAAAGAATGACGTGGCCTTTTTAGACACCTCGCAAACAAAATCAAATCTCCGGCATGGCGTGCCTCAATGTTGATGAATTGTTTCCTGGCTATACGGTCGCCGTGTATCCTCCAGACCATGTGGATGCTGTGGAGTTGACCATGGCTATGACTGGACAAGATCGCAATCAGTCCGGACAGATACTTCGACGGCTTAAGGAAGAAACCTTTGAAACAAACAAATTGAATGTTTTAAAGCTTTCAGGGAAAGGCAACCTATTGACTAAGACTGTTCATTTTGACGATGCCATCAAGCTTATCATGGTCCTTCCCGGCAAAATTGCCAAGCAAACCCGCCAGAAGTTCGCCGATATCATCACCCGCTACTTCGCCGGCGACGCGTCGCTCATTCCCGAAATCGAAGCCAACGCTGCCTCGGACCACCCTATCAATGTCATGGCACGCGAGGCAGTCAAGGAGAAGGAGGCTGAAGAGACAGACCCATTCATTGTGGGCCATAAGCGTAAGCTGCTCGAACTGGACGTCGCGGAGCGGTCTGCCGACCTAGAGCGGAAGACGCTGGAGAACGATCGGATGCGTCGGGATGCCATCATGCAGGAGAAGGAGCGCACTATGGCCTTTGCCTTGCAGGGAATCAAGGCGTCGACTGATCTGTCTACCCTGGGTGTCCTGGACGAGCGCACTCGCCTCCTGTTCAAGGACCTCATCACCAACATGGTCCTAAGCCTTGCCTCTCAGGGGCCTTCCCAGCGCCTGATCGCCTCTGGGGAGGGCGAAGGAGGTGCCCAGGGCGCCCCCTCCTCGTCGCCCCAGCCGCTCGGGATCTCCAACTTCCTGACCATCTCCAATGTCGCTGCTGGCATGGGCCACGCCAAGCTGACCCCCGCCCAGCTCCAGCGTATCGGGCTCCTGACGAGCAAGGCCTTCGTTGCCCGCTACGGGTCCAAGCCGTCCAAGCACGACCAGTTTGTGGACGGCGCCGTCCGCCAAGTGTGCACCTATGAGGACAAGGACCGCGACCTCATTGAGGCGGCCGTGTGTGAGGTGCTTCAGGCCTGAAGGGCCTATGCCCTGTGGTGAATGAACGATGCATGCCCTGCCGTCCCAGCCTATCCCAGCCTGTCCCTGCCCTCTTTGCAACCACCCCCGCGCGCTTGGCACCACTGGCATTCATTCAAAACCCGCCGCCAACGGGCGACGCGCACGGCGACGGGGACAGGGATAGCGCCGCCGCGGGCGACAGGCGCCCCCCGTAGTCGGGGGAGGACACCGTGGACGCGATGTAGTGGTGGTGAACGTGGTGGTGGTGCTCGGTGACGGTGTTTGTGGTCGTGGTCGTGGTCGTGGTGGTGGTCGTACTGTCCTTGGACGCGGCCGACGAGGCGCCCTTCCTCTTCTTGCGCCGAGGGCCCACGCACGGGTACTTGGGCGGGTTCTTGTGGTACGAGAGGGGCACCCACTGCGGGCGCGGCATGCCGGCCTTCTTCTTCTTGGACCCCTCCTCCTCCTCGTCTTCCTCTCCCTCCTCCACCTGCGGCGGGGGCGGTGGCGGCGGCGGCGCCGCCTTCTTCACCCCTCCCCCCTCCTTGTTGGGCTTGGACTTCTTGGCGGCCGCTGAGTGGGTAGTCGGCGGCAGCTCGAACGACGAGGCGGGCGCCAGCACGGGCGCCGCCGGCCGCAAGTTCGACAGGGTCTGGGCGTACGAAGGCGGCGGCGCCGGGTACTCGCTCGGCGCCAAGGGCGCAGATGCGGGCGGCGGCGGCGGCGGCGCCATCATGGCTGGCACAGTGGGCGCCGGAGGGAGCGTGTCGAAGAAGCCGAGGTCCGAAGCGTCCATGGCCTGGAACCTTCCCGCGCCGGCTCTTGGAATGATATGCCTGGCCGTGAGCAGGCCGTCCTCGTCCTCGTCGTCCTCTTCCTCCTGCTCCTCCCCATATTCCTCCTGCTCGTATACGGCGGAATCGCCGAAGCGCGGCGGCGCCGAATCGAAGGAGGCGGCAGCGAAGGAGGAGGAGGAGGGGGGCGGGCAGTTGCCAGTGGCGCCGCCGCCGCGTACCGCTTCGATCTCGGCCAAAAGCTTGATATTCTCCACCCGGGACGCGTCGAGCTCCAGCCGAAGGCGTGCCATTTCGGCGCGGAGGTCCAGATTGTCAGCCGCGGCGCGAAGCGCCGCCGCCGAGCCGCCGCTGGAACTCGTCGAGCCGTGCAGATGTACTGAAAGGCGCACCAGGTCCTTGAGGCTGGCGATTTCGTCGGAAAGGTCCGCCACCTCCCGCTTCCGGTCGCGATGGAGCCGGACGTATTCGGACTGGATGTGCTCGAGCTGGCGCTCGGCGCTCGCCATCCGCTCGGCCTGCTGGTGGTTAGAATGCTCGCAGGTTTGAAACAGCTCGGAAATTCGCCGCCGGATCGGGGAGGGCGCGCACTTCAGGATGTGCATTGCCTGCGCCATCTGGGGCACGGCGAATTCGGAGCGCGCCTCCCACGGAGCATGCTGCTGCTGAAACAGGGCATGCCCGTCGGGTTTCAGCTGCTGGAGCGAATGCCGCGCTGTCATTTCCAGCGAATGCGTTCGGGATTCCTTGGCAGGAATGCCTGGAGGAGGAGCAGCGCCCCGATTTGAAATAGTTGCACGAATTGGGACGCGCTGGCGACGAGGATAGGAGGAGAGCATGGGCGAGGCGGCGTGCAGCATCGTTGAAATTTCAGGAATGCCACTGGGGTAGGGATTTTAAGTGGTTTTGGTTTTTTTGTGTGTCGATTTTACTTGTGTGTCTTTTCATCCCCACGAGAACAAAACAATCCGTGCTCGTAACGTTTAGATAAGATTTTTTTATTAGATTTTCGCGCCGCACCGAGCAAATATGTTTTCGCCACACTTACTAGCTTTAATGATATAACATCAAAGGCAGATATCTGCGTCGGGGATATGTTTTCGCCAGTCTCCAGACGGCCACGCGTTCATTACGACGCCTCCAAAAAACACCCGGCCATATTTCTTCCCGGAGCCGCAAACGTGGCGGTCCGAAGAAATCTATGGCCCCGGAGAGCCTCGTCGATGCAAGTGCCAAAATATGAGCACGGCAAGCACGGCCGCGGCCAACACGTATGCGGGCCCGCCGACTGGCAGGTAGCACTTGATGCACCCGTCGAAGATGGTCGAGCGCCGGATCATGTCAAAGCCGAAGATCCGGTAGCGCGTCCAGTACATGCGAAAGCCCGCCGACTCGAACTCGTACACGAGAGAGATGACCGCGTCCGCCTGCACCACGGGCGGGTGCATGTGCACGAGGAGCCGGCGCGCGGCCCCGGGCCGCAGGATGTAGGCCCGGGTACCGAACCACTCGCAGGCGCCGGGCTGGGAGCAGTTGGCCCCGAGCGGGCCCGCCGCCGACCACGGCCCGCCCGAGTTCAAGTGGCCCGTGTCCAGCATCACGAGGTCCCACTGGTACGGCTCCATGGATGCGATGAACTGCGTCAACTTGAAATCCGAGTCGGGCGCCACCACGGTGTCCTCCTCAAAGACGATGGACGTCTGTCCTGACTGGGCCACGCGCGCCCACGCGTCCGCGTGACTGAGGAGACACCCGACCGCGGCCGTGTTCCCGAGCTGGTGGTGCTCGCTGCGGCCGTGGCGGAGGAGGTGCCGCGTGTACAGCGGGAGGGTTGGCACCGAGGCGGTGCCGTCGTTGGCGGGGATGAGGGTGAGGTCGCGGACCGCGCCCAGTCTGGAGAGCGGCCGCGGGTCGTAGGCGGCCGGGTCCAGTGCGATGACGTAGGCCGGGTACTGGGGTATCCGGGACGGCGCCGCCGCCGGCATCCCAGACTCTAGGAGCAGCCGCTGGTGCCGGGCGGCCGGCGGACTGGGTGGACTGGGCGGACTGGGCGGGGAGGGAATGGGAGCGAGGCTGCGCCACTTGGGCGGCAGGTGGCTGTGTGCGAGGAGCGCCGCGTACAGGATAGAGACCATGAGGTTGCATAGGACCAGCCATATGAGCGTGCCGAAGATGAGCAGCGACAGGGGCGAGGTGCGCTCGTGCGGGTGAGCAGGCATGACGGGCTGGGCGCTTTTCTGTGACGAGAGGCTTCCCGCCACCTGTTTAACCCGTCACGGCTTTTTTTTCTTTTTCTTACCCCCGACTACGCCCCCCGAGCAGGAGCAAAGTTATCGGAGCCGACGTTCCTCGGTCGCTTAACTCCATCGGGACACGTCATTTCAGCTTCGCCGAACCGGTGCGATATCTGCTTGGCTGTGAGACCGAGGGGGGATGCACCCCTTAAGCCTCGATCGTGACCTCGTCGCCAAGATTTACGCCCGACGCCACCTACCGAAAAATTAGGGCGCATTCGCCGCGGTTGCATCGGCCCATGGGTACGGCCCGCCCTTGTTATTTAAACCTTCCGGCAGCCCGGCCCGCCCAACGGATGCCGCTGTCGCCCCTGCCGCTCCTCCTGTTCTACGCGTCGATCGCTACGCGGAGCGCCTCCTCCCGGTCGCCGCACCCCCTGTACGACCCGGACGGGCCGCCCTTCGTCCACGACGACGCCTGGGCCCCGGTGTCGCCGCACTTCCCCTCCATCGAGCGCAGCGACTCGGACTTGGTGGTGCCGACGGCGTGGCCCTACAAGCACGACATTCCGGCTCTGCCGGAGGCGCGCCACCCGATGTTCCGCGCGCCTCGGCGCGCGCCGCTCCTCACGGTGCTGTGGCCGTCCCACGAAATGTCCGGCGCCGACTGGGCCGACCCGGCGCTGGTCAAGGGCGTCATCGAACAGGGCCAGAGGAACACCGAGATCATACGCCGCAATCTGGCCATTTTGAGACGCCATTTGTATAAAAGACGGATCCGCCTGGGTGTGGCACATCCGGAGCCCTCGCTCCAACAGGCGTCCCAGGACCAGTCTCCCACGCCCGCATGAGCCTCCGACCCAAACAGTCATCCACACCGACCACTACGACCCCCGCCGCCAGCCCGCCCCCGGAGGGCAAGCTCACGGTGAACGAGGTCCGCCAGATGCTGGACGCCAAGGCGCGCGCGGACCTCTCGGCGGCGCGCGTGCCCGAGCTCTCGCTCGCGGACATGGCGCGCACCCTGCGGCAGGCCGGCTTCATCGTTGTGGAGCCGGTCGGCCGTGTGCCCCGCAAATAAACACCGTACCCAGTATATCACGCGCGCGCGGCGGGCCGCGGCGTCCGATGCTGAGCTCGCTCCCCACGGCCGGCGGGATCATATGCACCTCCGAGATGGAGAAGCGCGGCGAGCTGTTGGTGCACTCGACCAGGGACGACTCGTACATCGTGGTGGTGAAGCCCTCCGAGTGGGTCGTGGCCATCTCCAACGAGGCGGTGATGGGGTACGACGCCAACCTCGTGGATCTGGACTTCGAGGGCCAGCGCACCACGTGCCGCGCGCTGCTGGCTCGCGGCGTGAGCCCGCTGCTGGTGGAGCAGTGGAAGGCCCAGTCGCTGCCCATCTTCAAGGAGATGCACGTGCTCCACAACCTAGCGCACAGCCACCAGGTCGCGCACAAGGACGTGCGGGTGGTGGTGGTGCGCAGCCCGCGCGTGTACGCGATGGAGCTCATTCATCAGGAGGGGGAGGAGACGAGGAGGGAACAACAAAGCGCGGCAGATGAGGCGGGGGACGGCGAAAGCGAGACGTCTTCCTCAATCCTGGTCAAGAACTCGGCGGCCGGCCACCTCGTGCCGGGGGACTTTGAAGAGTTCACCCGCAGCCGGTGCATCACCACCGTCATGCAGCAGGACGTGTGGGGGCGCGAGTACCAGGCGTACCGCCAGTGGTTCCAGCGGACCTACTTTGCGTGAGGGTCATCCAATAAACATCCAACCCTCTCAAGCTTTGGTCTGCATGATCATGTTGCGCACGGCCTCGACGTTGGTCCAGTAGGCCCCGAGCTGCAGGCAGATGCACAGGTCGTCCTTCATGCCGCCGACCTTGCCGCTGAGCGCGATCTTGTCGCTCGTGAAGGTGTTCTGCGCGGCCTTGAACTGGTAGCTGTAGATCTCGAGTTGCTCCCTCAGGCGCACCACCACGCCCGGTGGGTCCCTCGACACGAGCGGCTTGCGCACGTGCAGCCGCCGCTCGCGCAGCATCGTCGACACGACCGCGCACATGGCGTGCTTGGTCTCGTTGGTGGTGAGCACCCCGACGCGCGACGCGTGGTGGTCCATGTGGAAGGTGACGCCGGGCAGGTTCCCGAGCGCGCGGTGGTGGTGCTCGGCCTCGAACCCGAGGTTCCGCTCCACAAAGATGTGCACCGGCGACAGGGTGCGGTAGAGGTCGCGCCGGACGCCGTCGATGTGCTCGCGGACCAGCTGGAACTGGCGGTCGGGCTCTGGGGACAGGGGGAGGGGCAAATATAAATGCGCGCGCCGATGACCGGATGGGGAAGGATGCAGCACGCGAGGGAGCACGTCGTGCAGTTCGGCAAGCACCAGGGCAAGAGCCTGGGACAGATCATGCAGCAGGACGCGCAGTACGTGGAGTGGCTGGCGCACGTGGGCGTGCGCAAGGACAACTCGCTGCGCACGCACGACCAGTACAGCAGCATCACCATCAAGGACCCCGCGGCGGTGCCGGCGGCCAACGCGTGCCTCTCGCAGGGGCGAAAAAGAAACTAGCGCCGCCAACGCCTCACATGCGGGGAGGGTGGGAGGGGATCACCTTTGCACGTCGGAAGCACGTCGGCCCCGATGACCTGCGCAACCCCACAGACACACCATCACGACAACGACCTCCTCTTCCACGTGCTGTACCGGTGCGACCCGGCGCTGATGCGGTCGCTCATCATCGACTCGCTGGACCGGCTGGGCGACTACGCGTGGCCCCGGCAGGCGTTCCCGCACTGGGATCTGGACCTACTACGGTGCTCCTTCTTCCTACTGCTTAACAAGGATATGGAGCTGAAGAAGCGGGCGCTCGAGGGCCTGCCGCCCGCCATCGCGCCCCTGTGCCAGCGCAAGGCCGAGGCCCTCTTCCTGGCCCTGGAGGCCGAGGTGGTGCGGCCGTTCCTGTTCAACCACCGCCTGACCCGCATAGACCTAGTGGACCAGATCAAGAACCTCTACCTCGTGTCGTAGCGAACCCTCCTCCCCAATCACTCACCGTAATCAGCCCCTTGCTGCGCTGGAACGTGATGAGCGCATAGTCGGACGACGGCCCGCCGGCCGCGGGGTCGATCACCATGTACACCACGTCGTTGAGGACCGGGTCCGGGCACGCCTGCGCCATGAAGGCGTCGATGTCGGCGGGGCGGAACACGGTCTGGAGCGAGTCGAAGGCCAGGCCCGACAGCTCGCTCTGGATGAGATCCGGGCGGTCCTGCATCACCGTTTTAAGCCGCCGGTGGCGCTCGCTGGACTGCCACCGCGGCACGAGGTGGAGCAGGTGGATGCACTCGGTGGCCCTGCCCTCGTCCTTGCACTTCTCGCACGCCAGCTGGATTGACAGGCACGTGAACATGGGCCGGCCGGTGGCCTTGTCGCGCATCCGCATCAGCCGCGTGTAGAAGTTGATCTCCGACGTGAGGGTGGAGATCCCGATCAGCGTGGTGTTGCCCACGATCATGAGCGGCGCCACCGTCTCGTAGAAGAACCCCTGCTCCACGTACGCCGCCTCCTCGAGGATGAGGATGTCGCCGCCGGTGCCCTTGGTGGTATCCACCTGCGCGCGATTTCGCGGATTATATCAGAAAATCGCGCCCCTTTTTAGGGTTCCCCCAGACGCTATGGACCTGCGCCTAGCGTCCACCTACGTGCCCGCGCTCATCTGCGCGGCCAAGTCCGCCGTCGTCGCCATGCTCGCGCGGCTGCTCGTGCCCACGGGCGGCGCGTCCGTGCTCGCGCTCAGCGTGGCCATCGACCGGCGGCTGATGTTCATGCTGCCGTCCGCGCCGTCCGCGCCCGGCCATCCCCGTGGGGGTCCGCCGCTGCTCAGCTCCAACCCGTACCTGGCCCTGCAGCACAACCAGGTGATGCTCATGGCCATCACCACCGGGTTCGACATCAACGCGATCCAGGCGTTCGTGCTCGCGGCCGCCGTCGCGTGCAACGAGCGCCGCCAGCACGCGCTGCTGCGGGCCGGGAGCCAGGCCGCGGTCACCGCCCTCCTCGCGCTGTGGATGCTCGTGGCCATGGTCCTGACCATCCGGCCCGGCGTCCTGTCCTCCCACAAGGAGGTCGTCCTGCTCGCGGTGCTGTTCGGAGCGCTCATGGCCACGCACGACCCGGCGGAGCCCCGGCTGGGGCCCATGGGCCTCGACAACGAGGTCGCGTGGGCCGGCGTGCGCGCGGTCGCGTTCGTGGCCTGCGTGTCGGCGTCCGTCTACACGGGCCAGTCCGACGGGCTCCTGCCCCAGCTCATGCGCACGGCGCCCATCATGCTCGCGCCCTGCACCCCGGCCATGTGCTTCGCGCTGCTGCTTCTGGGCACCACGCTCCTGATCTGGCACAGGCTGAATGCCCCTCCTGCCGCCCCCGCGACGGGGCCGTACTACCCGCCGATGATGCACGCGGGCATGGACGCGCCCCCCTCCGCCGCCTTCGACACGGAGGAGGGCCGGGGCGCGGAGCTGAGGCCGGCGGCGGGCCCGGGGGGCGACGACCACGGCGGCGGGTACATGATGGAGTTTTCGCCCATGATGCTGCGGACCGCCATGCCCATGGAGCATGCGGCCTCGGACGACGGCATCCTAATCGGGGGCGCGGCGGGCCCGCCCCCCGGCCTTGCGTACTCGGACCTGACGGGCAACGAGCAGGCCCAGCTGCGTGAGGCCATAGCCATCAGGCAGAAGGGCGCGCGCTCGCTCTGAGGTGTGCGCCACCCGTGGCCATGAAAAAAATCAAAAAAAAATATGAGTTGATAAGTGCTGTCACGGCGCGGGCTGCGGGGGGGTGTGCCGCCAGGATGTCCAAGACCAAGGGGGGCGCCGCCAAGAGCAAGTTCATCGACGATGAGGTGGTGGAAGAGGACGACGAGGGGCGCATCTGCAAGGGCGGGAACGACAGTGGGGCCGCAAGCGAGGATGACGACGCCTACGAGTCGTCCTTCGTAGACGACGACAACGATGAAGAGGAGGAGGAAGAAGACGACGAGGAGTCGGAGGAGGAGGCATACAGGAGGACTATGAGGAGGCTGAAGGTGTCCGATCCCGAGAAGTACCGCCAGCGCAAGAGGTTGGAGAGGAAGCTCCGCAAGGTGCAGGAGCTCGAGGAGAAGATCATGCTCAAGTTGGACCACCTTGATGGTAAGGAGGATGGGGATGAGGAGTATGAAGAGGAGGAGGAAGAGGAGGATGAGGAAGAGGAAGGGGAAGTGCGAGCGGAAAAGGAGCAGCCCGCGGCAGGGCCGAAGAGTGCGCGCAAGCGCAAACTGATCGAATCCGATGAGGAGGAGGAGGTGGTGGCGGAAGAGGAAGGAGAGGTCAAGGCCGATGTTGAAGAGGAACCCACGACGAAGAAGGATGAAAAGGCCAAGGACCCGCCCACCACCACCACCACTGCTCCGCCCGCGGCCGCGAAGAAGAAGATGAAGGAGGCTCCCATCGAGCGCGCCCCTGGCCAGCCCCAGAAGAAGTATGACCCTCCCGCTGCGCGCAAGCAGAAGGGCCTCACGCTGAAGGGAGTCTTCGCCAATAAACACGCGCGTGAACCGTATCCGAAGAAGGGAGCGATCGCGCGCTCTCCGGTATCCGCCCCCTCCTCCTCCTCGCGTGCGCCCGAGCCTTCATCGTCCGCGACCTCCTCGTCTGCTGCGACGATCCCCGGGCCCAACGGCCTGTTCCGCCGCCCGATGCTGGTCACGCGCACGTCGGAGGTGCACTACGACGAGCCCAAGCCCACGCGCGCGACCCCCGACGCGGCATCGCTGTCTTCTGCGGCCGCGAGCGGCGCGCGCCAGTCCTGGGGCAGGGTGCTCAACGGCGCCGACAAGCCCGACCAGAGGCCGAAGAAGACCCCTCCGCCGCCGGCTGGAGGAGGAGGGCGAGCGGGGCAAGGAAATGGGGCCGGCGCGAGCGGGGCCAAGACCAAGCCGCCCGTGCCCCAGTTCCAGGCGACCTTTCTCGACCGCGAGGGCACGCTGTGCACCAAGGACGCGGACGGCCACGTCCAGATGTTTTCCAGCAACGTGTAATGGCGAGGCCGTTTTGGCGTATATAAATGTTTCGCCCCCTTGTCTGGCCCAGCACCCCTGGTCCCCCCATCATTTGCTTGAACATTCCTCGTTCGAATCGAATATGAACCGCACTACTGCTGTTGCCCATCCTAGTGGCTCACGCACGCTCGTGATAGACACGTCACATAACGAACGGGCACCGGCGGCCGTCGCGCCTCGGACGGCACTGAGGTCCGCCCTGGCCGATCTGGCCAATAAGATCCTTCCTAGCACCCCGGATGCGGTGCGCGAACTGACGAAGCCGAGAGAGAGGCTCATAAGCTTTGTTGAGTTTCCCGATGATTTGGAGCAAATCCATATGGACACTATCTCCACAGCAGGTGAGAACATAGCTGAGAACAATATCATGTACGCTGCGATCGAAGACCACCTGAATCCCGATAAACTCGACCCCACGGAGCGTGATGAAAAGTGGAAAGAGAAGCTTTCGACCCTTCTCGAGTGCGCCACGATGCACAAGCTCGTGACCGAACTCGGGGGCGACGCGCTCGGCGATTACGACGTCACGGCCAAGCTGGCCTCCGCCTTCATGAAACACAAGGTGGACTCCGTGGGATCCCGGAGGACCCAGGACGACAAAGGGGGCGTTGCCGCCGCGGTGTTCGCGACGGTCTCGAGGGACGGGATCTCGGCCATGTGGACCGGCCTGCCGATGGCCGCAAACACGGGGGACGTGTTTCCCATCAGCGAGGCGTGCTTGCACTTCGTCCGATCCGTACTCGCGTTCCTCCTGTCGACGACCGATGCGTTCACGCAGCGGCCGTACCTCCGGGTGGAAAAGGTGAACGACGCGCTGCAGAAGCGGTTCCTCAAGGACATCGACGACGTCACCAGCCTCATCCACACCCTGCTGCAGGGCGACAGCCCCAAGTTCATTTACTACATCGTGTGGAAGATGTTCCATCACATGGGCATGGGCTTCAACGTCGATTCGTACCCGACGGAGCAGCCGACCCTCTCCGCCCTTAACATCCGGTCCATGATCACGAGCTTCCTTGTCTCCAACGTGCTCACCCTGCTGGATGAGTCGTCCGAAGGCATGTCCCGCGAAATGTTCGACGTCGTGGCGCTGAGCATCACCAAGGGGCTTATGGACAAGTCCACCGCCAACGAACTTCGCAGCGGCAAATCCAAGTCCATGTCCGCCGCCGGCGCCCTGGTCATCACGCAGACGTCGATGCAGTTGTCCGGCGCCATGGCGACCATGATGGCGGTCGACATCGACAAGGCCAGCCAGTCGAAGGTTGGGAAGGTCATGGCCCCGGTCGGCATGGACATGCAGCTCATCATGCTGGTCGCGAACACAATGCAGAAGCTGAGCAAGCTCAAGGTGGCCCATGCCGGGTCCATGAACGACGCGATCCAGTCGGTGCTGGATGCCCTCGTCGAGATGAACGTCCAGACCTTTCAGCACGATGCGATGCAGTTGACGAACATCGCCCTCTCTCTCCGGTCCAGCGTCCTTCCCTTCTGCGTCGCGCGCGCCACTGATCCCACGTCCTGCCTCCGCGATGCGGTGCTGGAGTTCACGACGCACATGACCGCCGACAGCTCCAAGGTCAAGAGGGACCAGATCCAGCCGTCCCTGACCAGGTACCTCACGATGCCGCTGGCCGCCGCCAACGCGCTGGCCCCCAAGATCATCAAGCGTATTCAGGCTACCCAAGCTAAGAGCGAGGAGAGGCTGGCAACCAAGAGAGAACGTGAAATGAAGGCGCTCCTCGACCAGCAGAAGGAGGGCACGCTCGAAATCACTCCCACCCTCGCTGCCAAGTTTGCCAGGAAATGATCCCACCCACGCCGCCGGGGCGCCGCGCTCTTTCGACAAGGCATGGCGCCTACCCACCCCCGGCCATTACACGCATACATGTTTGCCTCACTGCACCGCGACCGAAACCCAATAGATGCCTTCCACCGCGAACCGCTCGACGATCTCCGGCCACATGAGCGCCAGTATGGTGCCGTTGCGCGCGTCGTCGCCTCCGCCCACGAACAGCAGCGCCGTCACAGCGAGCGGCGCGGCCCACGCGGGCGACGCGAACAGCAGCGAGTGCACCGAGCACGGCCAGGCCACGCGCGTGGACGTCGCGGCGCCCAGCACCGTGGCGCATGTCGCGTGGATCGCGAGCGCACGCAGGTCCCACTCGTCGCCCCGCCCGCGCCGGCCCAGCGGTGCGGGCGGGGCCCGCCTCATCGTCACGGCGCGGATGTCCCACGGCATGTCGCCCACCAGCGCGACGACGGGGGCGCACCGATGCGCGGGCGGCAGGGATACGATCGCGATGCGCCGCGCGGCCAGGCGCGTGCACGCGAATGCGAGCAGGTCGATCACGCCGCGCAGCGCGTGGACCAGCAGCAACACACCGGCCATCGCGATCCAGGGCACGAGCAGCACCATCGCGCTGCTCGGGTCGAGGCCGTACAAGCGCGCCGCCGAGCACAGGGTCGCCTCGGTCTGTGGCTCGGTGCCGTTTCCCCAGAACAGCACTACCAGAAACACCACTCGGCTCCAAAACCCGCCCAGACGCTGCATATGCATGGGGGTGCGCCCGGGGCGCCAGTCGCATGTGACCATGCGCGGTTTTTTTTCGACGCGTTCACACAAATGAATTCAATCAGGCTCCGCCCACAGTGGGGTGCCGACAATCGGCACGCGGGGGAGTGATGCAATATAGATAGAGAATCAGGCAGGGGGGGCAGCCGCGGCCGCCGCCTCCTGGGACAGGACCGCCATGCGCGCCACTTGATCGAGGGGGGTCATTCGGTCCGCCGCGTCGTCGTCGTTGTTCGGGGGGAGCTCGGGCTCGGCCGGTGGCTCGTCCAGGGACGGGATCATGGCCGCTCCATCCCTGCACAGCACGGCGAACTTCCCGAAGATCCCCATGGCGAGATCGTCGAGCGCATCCTCGGTGATGTTGGCGCCGACGGGGTACCTTAGGTTCATATTGTACACCTTCGGCAGGCGTTCCATATCCTCCTTGCCTTCCCCCTCGAATTCCTCGAGCTGACCCTCCAGGTGGCTCGCCACCAGCTCTTCGGACGCATACCTGAAGTCCAGTTGCCCGAGCTTCCTGAAAGGGTTGATCCCCCTCGGGACGGTCTCGGGCGGACCTGCGTCCGGTCGTCCAGGGGGCGGCGGGGCGTGCTTGAGGACCAGATTCCCGTGCTGGTACCGCATGTACTCTGCGGTCGTGAGCAGCCACTGGGGATGGATCTTGGCACGGAGCAGGATCTCGCGCACGTGGGTCCGCTCGACGTCCAGGACCGTGGCCTCGGTGGGGTCGGTGACCACGTCGTGGAAGATGCTGTTCGCGAGCTGATTCCACTCCAGGTAGAAAGTGTACAGATGGAGATCGTCGTCCACACGCAGGTGCTCGACGGCCTCCGTCAGCTCCTTCCTGGTCTCGGACATCTCCTCCGGGGGCATCTCCCCGATGTACTTCTGGATGAACTCCTTGAACCGCGTGACGCCGGGGCGGCCTTCGCACATCCTCTTGCCGATCTCGTTCCACCGCGCGCGAAACTGCCTGACCTCCGCGTCCGCCTCGACGACGGGCGAGACCAGGGTGCGCAGCATGGACGCGGCGCTGTCGGCCTGCGTGGCGTTGATGTATTTCCTCTCGAGGGCGATCTGGTCCTGCATCCTGGCCAGGAGGGTCCCCTGGGTCCGGAGCAGTTCCCCGGCCTTGTCCGCGAGGGCCTTGCCCACAGTATGCTTGAGGTTTTCCGCGCGCCTCATCTCGATCTGGCGGAGCTGGTAGCGGCTGTTCCTGTACAGATGAAAGTACTTGATCTTGAGGCCCACCTCGAAGCGCAGCCTGGACTCAAGCTTCTTGATCCGGATGTCTTTCGCGTCGTCGTTCGGACCGATCTCGACCCTGGCGGCCCGCTGACGTCCCGTCAGAGGCCGATTCCTACGACGAGGTTTTGGCTTCTTGTCAGGCGGCAAATCATCCGAAGACACGCTCTTCCCGTCGTCGCCAGAACCTTCAACGACCTCGGCGCCGGGCCGTTCATGCTTCTTAGCGAGCGCAGCGATCTTCAGTGTTTGCTTTTTGGCGGGCGCCTCCTTCGTCCTGCTTCGCCTCACTCGCTTCCGAATAGGCCGTTCAGGGGAGGGGTCCCGCTCCTCCTCGTCGGGTCGCGGGGTCTCCGGGGTTGGCGGGCGCCCGACCGAATGGCATCCCTCGTCGATGCTGAACCGAACCGCGCCGTGCTCGAGGAAGAGGGTCGTCAACTCATCGTTGCTCAACTGATCCTCGGAGACGAAGTTCTTTGCGATAAAGGTCAGAGGCGGCCTTTCCGGGCACACCTCCGCAGGCGAAGTAACGAGGGCCGAGTTCGCGACCCTGTTATCCTGGATATCGACGACCCAAAAGTGGGGCGTGGTCGTCAACGCCTGCCCAACCGTGATCTTATTGTCCGCATTCATAACCCAAAACGCCCCCATATGCTGGAACCCCTCTTCCGAGGAGTACACTGCCTGGCCGAGGGCCGTCTCCGATTCGGCGCTGCCGGTGTTGGGAATATTGGAAAAATCAAACCCCACGGGAATGGGGTGCCGTCTGCTGAACGAGGCCCCGAGCCCGTTCGTGAACTCGACTCGGACACGTGAGATATGCAAAGGGATCGCCGCCAACGGAGGGGACGGAGGACGTAGCATTCCCTCCATCCTCCTACTATGGCTGTACAACGTGTGTTTGTGGGGCTGGTATGCAAGGCGACCTTACGTGCATGCCCTGTCACGGCCCCCCTTTAAATACTGCCACCTAAAAAAACTAAAAAAAAGTCCCGTGCAACCGCCCGTATATCACCTCCCCACCCGGCCGACCCAGAGGCGCATATGATACCATTAGGCGCCGCCGCCATATGCCTGCCCACCCTCCTGATGACGACCAACATATTCCGCCTGCCCGTCGCCTCGTGGCACGATAACACGGCCCAAGGCGCCAACACCACCAACGCCATCACCACCAACGCCACCGCCGTCGCACGCCCGCTCGCGCCCCTCAACTACAGCTGCGGGTGCTGGGACGCCCAGCCGGGCACGCGCTGGGTCCAGCTCAGCCTCCGCGCGCCGACCGCCGTCTACGGCGTCGAGGCCACGCTTGGGCACCACTTCCGCGTCAACGTCAGCACCGACGGCGTGGCGTGGGGCCCCGCCTCCCCCTGGCCGTGCGTGGCCTCGCCGTGCCTGTTCGTGACCGGGCCGGTCCTGGCGCAGCACGTCCGCATAATGGTGGCGTGGTTCGACGCCCGCCAGGACACGCCCAGCTTCCAGGGCGCGGTGCTCGGGTGCCGCTTCCACGTGCGCCAAGGGTTAGGTGGTGGCGGCAACGCCGTCATGGTCGGGCTCACGTCGACGCTGCTGTTGGTGGGCCGGGACCCGCTCGACCCGCTCGCCGGCCCGGGCCCGCCCAACGTCAGCGCGCTGCTGGGGAACAACACCGGCGGCGCGGTCCGCCCGGCGCGCGTCGCCCCGTTCAACTGCACGGCGGGGGGCGACCCCGCCTCCAACGCCACCGTGGCATGGATCCAGCTGGCGCTGGGCCTTCCCCCGTGGACGCCCCCGTCCCCGCTGCGCGCGGGCCTCCTGCTCGCGTGCTCGGCGCTCCTCCTCCAGACGTGGGGCCCGCCCGCGTGGCCGCACATCTGGATCGCGCACCTCGACCTCGGGCCGTCGCCGCCACCCCCTCCTCCAACCTGCCCGTCCTTCCTGGCCATTCCCCCCCGCGTCGAGTTCCAACTGACCGTCACAGGGCCGTGAGGGAATCGGGATGTATATGAATCCTGCGGAACGCCGCCGACCCATCCTCCGCGCGCGAAATGTGTGCCATGCGCCTGTCGTCCAGCACGATCCAGGGCGCGCGCGACGCGCTGCCGGCCTACTGCGGGGACGCGCCCGCCGGGCCCGCCCAGCCGCCGGCGCGCGTGCCCGCGTCGCTCCTGGGGCAGGCCCCATCAGGCGCGCCAGCGCCGCCGGCGCCGCCCCCCACTTCTAACCTCCCCGCCAACAACAATAGCGCCACCGCCCGGCCCGAGCCGACGGCGGTCCCCAACGAGCTCATCACCGCCATCAACATGTACTGCCGGTTCTGCGGCGAGGTGAGCCTCAGCCCCGAGGACCTGCCCCACAGCTTCGTGAAGCTCCTCCTCTTGTTCCAGAAGAACATCAACGTGCGCTCGGCGTACGCGGCGCGGTTCCCGAACCACGACGACGGGCACTCGTTCATCGACTGGGAGCGCGTGGCGCTGCTGGGCAAGGACCGGGCCTACCTGGACACCACCTCGTGGATCCGCGTGCTCGCGTCCTACACGGTGGTGGACATCAGCGACACGGACCTGCGCGCCCTGCTGCGGGACCAGCCGGTGCTCCACCACTACCACGAGTGCATGCTGGAGGCGCGGCTGGTGGGGGCGGCGGCCCCCGACCGCGCCACGCACCTCGTCTACCTCTACCTGCTGGTCAACGTGCAGAAGCTCCAGTCGCTGCACGCGGTCGAGCAGTTTTACTCCATCAACCACAACGCGGACCGGCGCGCCGAGGCGCTGCTCTTCTTCAGCAAGCTGGCGAACCGCCAGTTCGACCGCGAGCTCCAGACCCAGACCCTCGTGACGCTCCTGACGCGGTTCGTCAAGGTGCGCTCCGACTGGATCCGGCAGGAGCTCGAGCTGCTCCAGATGCGCGAGCAGGAGCTCGAGGGGCTGTTCCGCCAGAAGTCCATCCGGGCCATGTCCGGGCGGCCGAGGCTGCGCTCGCGGCTGAAGGCCATCACGGCCGCGTCCGGGTCGCTCTTCACCATGGACCAGCTGTCGCAGTGGAACGGCATGATCCGGTTCCCCAACGTCTTCTCCATGAAGCAGCGCAAGCGGCTGTACTTCCTCATGTCGCAGGTCCACATGGACCCCGAGGCGTGCATCCACCTCGTGCTCAAGGACCGCGACCTCGCCGTGTCGGTGCTGCGGTACCCGGTCAAGCAGCCCGAGATCGAGGTCCTCCACGAGTGCATCACGGGGTGCCGCATCACCTCCGACCCGTTCCCCGAGCTGCACCAGTTCCGGGCCTCGTGCTTCGACGGGTTCGCGTACGAGCACAAGGTCCGCCTGCGCCTGAACGACCTGCTCCACCTCTTCATCTCGGCGTACCAGAACCAGTCGGTCTGGAAGAACCTCTGGAAGCTCGTGTTTCCCGTGCTCTCGATCCAGATCATCCGCGACGTCGAGGCCTTCGTGTGGCGCGTGCCGTTCCCCGCGCGCGCCGTCCTGGGCACCATGTTCGAGATGCACGACCCGCCCCCGTCCATCCCCGCGTCCCCCTCTTCCTTCTCCTCCCCTTTCATGTCCGGCATGCCGTCCCGCAGCGCCTCGCCCCTCTTCCCACCGCCGCCAACGTCGCGGCCGGGGACCGCGCCTCCAACGTCGCCGCCGCGGGCGCTGTCCCCGCTGCCGGAGCTCGGGGCCCTGTCGCCCCTGTCTCCCTCATCACCCACCACGCCGCATGGCGCAGCACGCCCGCAGGCGCATGGGGTCCTCGGTGAGCTCCACGATGCCGAGGACCTCGTGGGGGACGACGAAACGCCCGGCGGCCATCGAGTCGCGAAGGGAGTAGGTGAGGCCGCACCACTGGAGCACGACGGCGCCGCCGAACCACCCGGCCTGGAGCTTGGCGTAGCGCTCGGAGGGCGGGACCCCCCGCATGGCGACGCCGCCCAGCCGCACCACGTCGAAGATGAGCAGCCGCGGCAGCCCGGCCTCGATGAAGAACTGGCCACGGAAGACGCTCGACGGCGGGCACTGGTCCGTGACGATGCATAGCTCGGGGTCCCCGACGTAGCACATGTCGCACGACGGGATGTACACCAGGATGCGGCGCGGGTCCCGGATCACCAGCACCATCTCGGACTGCGCCACCAGCCATGTGCCGAACGCGTCGTTGCTTCGCAGCCAGGACTCCATGCCCTTGTCCGCCCCCGACGCGGCGTCGCCCACCTCGTCCGCCCCCTCCCCTCCCGAGGCGGCCCGCGTGCGCTTGCGCGACGGCTGCAGGGCCGACCCGGACACCACGCTGTCGAGCGCGCTGAAGTTGAGGCAGTCCACGGGCGCCACGCAGTCGTGCCTGTGCTGCCCCGTCGCGAGGTACGCGTCCCCGCAGAGGAACGCGATGCACTCGGTCGCGTGGTTGCTGATGCTGTCGATGATGCCCTGCATTGTACGATCGAATGGACGTGCGCGCCCCCGTGTGTGTGTGTTTGGTGGGGTTGCAGGGCGCGCCTTTTCCGTATGGACGCATACCCTCTTTTTTTTGGCCCCCGCCCCGTGGGCGTGATCACGTCGGCTGCCGCATCAGCCGCCTCAGCCGCCGCTCGAGGTCCGCCGTGTCCTCGTCCGTCGGCTCCAACACAATACCCGCCTCCCCCACGCCCCCCACGACCGGCTTCGCCTTGGCCATGGCTGCGCCCGGGCCGCCCCCTCCTCCCCCCGTTGCGCCTCCCCCGCCCCTGCCCGCCGGCGCCCGCGCCCTGGACCCCGCCTCGGGCTCCGCGGGCCGTGGCAGCAGCCCCGGGAGCCGGACCCCGGCCTCCCCGAGCACCGACATCACCACGCTGTCCGCCTCGTCGTCCTCCTCCTCCTCGTCCCCGTCGCCGTCGAACACGTCCTCGAGCATGTCCTCGGTGAGCTCCGACTGGGCCTTCATGTGGTTGTTGTTCTGCGTGAAGTCGTGCACCGTCTTGATCAGGTTGCGCTGGCCCAGCCTCGACGAGAAGGCGTGCATCGCCATGTTGGCGGCCTGCATCGCGCGGTGCAGCGCCTCCGACGACCGCACGTGCATGATGCGCGCGCTGATCTCCTGGAGCTGGCCCTTCATCGTCATGAACCGCGCCTGCGTCTTGCGCGCGCGCACCACGCCCTTGGCCTTCTGCATGCAGATGGACGGGTTCGTCTGCGCGTACCGCCGTATCTCGGCCATGCCGACCTTCTCCTGCTCCCGCACGTGCGCCACCTCTCGGTCGATGTCGCGGATCGCGCGCGCGATCGCCAGCTTGAACCGCCGCGCGAGCTCCTCCGTAGTGGGCGGGGCCCCGCCAAAGAGAAACGACATTCGCGCCGACGGGCCGACCCGGAAATAATCATATACCATCGGCGCGTGGCACAGAAAAAAAAGAAAAAAAAATGACGACGGGCTCACATATTCAGCGCCCGTGCACCTTCCCCATACACAATGAACGCAGACACCACCTACTTCTTCACGTCCGGAGGATACTCGGTGCACATGCCCGTGGTGCTCGCGTTCGTGGCCATGGAGCGGGCGACCAACCGCCTCGTGACGGTGCAGTCGGTCTCGCAGCATTTTGAGATCTCCAAGCACGTGGTGTCCAAGTACATCGTGCCGTTCTTCCCGGACGCCTTCACGCTGGTCAGGAGGGTCGGGCCCATCCCCGAGAGGAACCACGCCCCCATCAGGTCGCCCAGGGCCCCTGCCGCACCATCCTCGTCCCCGTCCGGAAGGGGCAGGCCCGCCAGGAAGGGGCACGGCCCCAACATCGCCACCAACACCACCACCTCGGTTCCGGCCCTGCCGGCCCCGCCGCCCATCTATCCGGACGTGACGCTCGTGGACAGCACCCCGCTCCGCCCGCCACCCCAGGAGATCACGCAGGACACCCAGGACTTCTGGGAGTCGGTGCTCGGGGACACGTTCTACACCCTGGGCATGGGCATGTCCCCTGCGGCCACGGCCGCGCGCAACTAACCAGTTGCTGTTGGCGGGACGGGAATCAAAAAAAAATAAAAGAAAAAACGGATATGCCCGTCGTCGTTTCATTCCCTCATCGTTTGTGTGTTTACCCCCTCCCCATATGCCGCCCGCATGCCGCCACTGCACGCTGTCGATCCCGCTCGCGCAGTCCGCGGCGTCGACGCTGCTCTTAGGGGCGCACACGACGCTGGCCTCAGCGCTCGAAGAGCTGGAGGCCAAGGTGGTGCCAGGGGTCACGGCCATTTGCCCCAAGTGCAACCGCATCACAGTTCTTGCCGAGGACGACGCCTCCTGCGCCCACGCGCTCTGGCTTGCGCGCCGCTTCGGCCGCTTCCTTCTCGATGGCGTGGGTGATGGCGCCGATGCCCAGGCACACGACGGACATGGCCAGCAGGTAGACGGGCGCGATCTGGGGGTCGAAGAAGCCCGGCCGGAACGAAAGGCTGTAGTGGAGGGCCATGTACAGGGCGTCGGCGACGACCGTGAAGCGCTCCAGCCCGCGGATGCGGCTGCCCATGAATAGCTTGTGGGCCATCCGCGTCATGAGCAGCAGCAGGAACACCGTCGCGTAGGGCGTCTCGAAGCTGCAGTACAAGCGCGCCGTGACGAGGATGAGCGTGGCCGTGATGACGTTGAGCGTGTGCACGTGCTCCTGCATGTACATGTCGAAGGCGTGCCGGAAGAGGTACATGGCCGTGTACGCCAGGGTGACGCCCAGCATCGCGCGGTCGTGCTCGGCCACCCACACGCGGTACGGGTCGTTCAGCAGCAGCAGCGCCACGCACTGGACGAGGCACACCGACTCGGTGAAGACCGGCAGCGGCGACGCGTCGGGGTCGCCCAGGATGCTCCCGAGGTTCTGGCCCAGGCTCATCACCAGGAAGAGCACCGCGCACCCCGTGGCGCCGTACGCCCACAGGGGCAGCCGCAGGGTGTGGTCCACGTGCAGGCGGCCCCGGGTCCACAGCACGTCCACGTTGGCGAGGTCGCACGGGCTGAGGTCGTACACGCTCGCGTTGCGCACCACGACGCGCCCGCCCGACGCCTCGAGCCCGCACCCGATGCGCGACGCCGAGCGCATCGGCTCCTGCACGACCTCGTCCTGGTTGTGCCGCCCCCCTGCACCGATTGCGAACCGCGGCGGGCCACCGTCGCTCGAGAAGGACGGGAACACCCGGTTCCCGTCCACGGTCAGCGCGCACAGGGCGCCCCTGGTCCGCAGGCACTCGTACCCTTTAGAGAAGGGGAACACGTCGTGGTTGTAGAAATGGATCCCCCGGCTGCTGAAGCGCACCGCCACCGACGTCTCGACGAGCGCCACGACCTCCCCGGTCCACCACTGGACCTCCCTCCCGTCCCACAGCCTCAGCCTCGCCGAGCCCACGAGCGCCTCGCCCGTGCGCTCCACGCCGTCGTCGCCGCCGCCCACCCCGGAATACGCCGGCGCGTAGGACGGCAGCGACGCGATCGGCAGATAGAACCCCTCGGCGAGGCGTTCGGTGCAGGGCATCAGCATCGCCGCGGCCCACACCACATAGTAGCAATAATAATAACAACAACAGCCCCCAACCACAGACACCATGCGCGATTTTTGGCCCTGGGGTCGCATATATAAGACCGAAAATCGCCCGCGGCGCCAAGGATCGCGAGCAACCACACCACTAGTAGAATGGGCACACCGGCGATGCTGTTCGGGGCGCTCGCCAGCTCGGCCATCGCCTCATTCACCGCGTTCGTCCTTTCCGTGCTCATCCTCTCGCGCGGCGTGGTGTTTTTCGACGCGTGGATGCACGCGTCCCTCGCGCAGCAGGAGGACGCCTGGCTGAGGGGCCAGTGCCGCGTGCCCGAGTTCCTCGCGCGCATGCAGCACCACGACCCCAGCCTGTGCTCGCGCGTCGAGAGCACGCCACCGAGCACCCCGTTCCAGGCCGCGCTGAACGCCGCCGCCGCGCGGCCCAGCGCCATCGAGCGCGCGTGCGGCAACAACAACTGCCTGGACGCGCTCCTGCGCGAGTGGCAGTCCGCGACCGGCAAGACCGACGCCGTCTCCCTGTGGCGGTACGCGGGGCTCGCGCTCGCGTGGCTGCTGGTGTTCAACCTCCTCCTGTGGCTGGCGCGCCGCATCCTCGAGCGGCTGCCGATGGACCGCCGCAAGCGGCGGACGCACCCCCTCGAGCCACCCCGGGTCGAGCTGCGCACGCGCGCCGGGCGAAAGCCGCCGCCGCCGCCCCTCTCCGGGGTTCAGATAGGCCACTGCAAGGATATTTAAGGACCTGGGCGGGAGGGCGGGCCACGCTCGCTCGTGTTTCCATTTGCCCATCCACTGGCCGGCGTTTAGGGTGCACCCTCTTCCGAATGGCCTCCAGCACCGCGCTCGAAGTCATACGGATACCGCTGACCCTAGAGGTTCTTAGAGTTCCACCGACTCAGGCCGTTCAAGATCGGAGAACCGAGGCGATGGGCTCTTTGCGTCCGGAGATTAGTAACGTCGTGGGATTTCAGACGTACACGGAACGCCAAAGTGATGAAACCAGCACGGTCCGTAACGCGCTTATTCTATTCGAGCATCTGAAGGGTCCTGGCGCTATTCTGGAATACATCAGATTTGCGTGTAATGATAGGACAATGGAGGAGACGATTTGGTTTGTCTATCGGAACGCTGATGGATCGCTCTCAGGCACATGTCCTACTGACATGAGTAGTTTTTCGACGTATACAGCATATGCGTTTCCGATTGTGCGTATTTGGACCAATATTATCGGTTTGGCGCTTGAATTTATGGTCTATATGCTGTTTCCCAGAGAACAAGTCGAAATACAAGACATGTTCAGGGAGGCAATCGCCGAGGTGTTAATGGCCAACCGAGACATTCACGATCAGATCCAGGGCAGCGAGTTTTTCCATGTCTGCTGGGGGGGCATAGTGGACACACTCAAGGAATGTTTTCTGGGTAGATCCATCGTGACCATCGAATCGCTTCGCACTATCGCCGCGCGCAGAATGCAAGCAGCCATAACAGCGTTTCGGGTCGCGAATATCCACCCCAGAACCGTTAATGCTGTGCACGGGATGGTCGCAGAAATCGCCCGAAACGCACAACAGGCCCGGCAGGATTCCTATTATGCACAAGCAGCGAAGGAAGAGATGAACATTCAGCTGATTCAGTCCCAGATTGTTACGGAACAAGCCGTCCGGCAATTTCAGGACTTAGCTGCCGCGGTAAAACAGGCACACGACACCACCAACAACAACCAAAGAGCCCCCGTGCCCATCGCGGGTCAAGCAGCGATTGGGGCACCTGCACAACCGCAAATCGCGTTTCACCTGGATGTGGCCCAGGCTTGCGTGCCAGCGCCGGATCAATGGAAAACAGATGCAAAGAATGCGCTAGTCGACGCACTGAGGTTGCTCAATATAGCCAGTCGAAGTGCATGGCTTACTCACAGCACGGAGACCAAACACCAGTACCTTATTCATCTCCAATCCAGCGTCAATAACCCTGTGTTCGACACTGGAATCCGAGCCTTCTTGGTACTGGCAAATAACA
>Ga0007854_10000509_pt1 | contig 25108 bp, 22 predicted proteins | sample CryBogCBH12Aug08_FD_60382 | JGI IMG/M metagenome (GOLD analysis project Ga0007854, IMG submission 60382) | Freshwater microbial communities from Crystal Bog, Wisconsin, USA - CBH12Aug08 | ecosystem: Environmental > Aquatic > Freshwater > Lake | place: Crystal Bog, Wisconsin, USA | collected... | reverse complement strand
GTTTGCCATCCCACTACAATAAATACTAATACCAATTAGGGATTATATTATGAAATCAGATGAATTGTGGCAGTCAATAACTGCTGGATTACCAAAAACTCCATCACCACCGGAATCTATTCCATTACCCGAAATACTAAGGGTAATGGAATATGCCTTAGATGAACGAGTGGAAAAATACGACCTTGCAATGCAACTATTGGACTCCGTTTCTCATATGAGAACTGATCCAGAGTTTCTTAACTTTAAGGCAATGGTTGAAATGCTTGCCAAAAAGTATATCCGTGCCACTGAAACCTCAGAACAAGTCCTTAATCACATCAAAAATACCAACACTTACTTTAATGCTGGTCGTGCCGCATACAAGGCCAACTATCTCGAAAAGTCTTTAGACTACTTTAACAAAGCACTAGAATTTGACCCAGAAAATGTTTCGGTTAAACTAGACCATGCCGTGACGATCTGTACCATGGGTGAGTTTGAAAAAGCATTTGACCTTATCTGTGCCATTGATAAGTCAAAATACGACAAGAGAAACCAAATTGTTGTTGAGTTCAACAAAGGTTGGCATATGATCCGTAAAGGTGACTTTAGAAAAGGTGTTGAGTTACTTAATCTCGGTCGTGAACTAAAACTACTCGGTACACATACAGGTAGATATGATAGACCTGAATGGGATGGTAAAACAAGAGAAGATAAAACTATTCTAATCATTGGTGAAGGTGGCATCGGTGATGAGGTGATCAATGCTCGTTTCGTTAAAACTCTTAATGATCGTGGTATGAAGGCCATAATGTCTACCGTTCATAACAATGAATCCATGCTATCGTCAGTTAAAAACCTAAAAGTAATCTCTCACAAAGATATCAGAACCAACCGTGAATGGGACTACTGGGTTCCTTGTATGTCATTACCATATAAACTAAGAATAGATTCCACTGAAATACCAAATGATCCATATATCTCTGCAAAACCTGAGTATGTAGAAAAGTGGTCAAAGATTATCAAGTCAGATAAGAAACTAAACATCGGTGTCCGTTGGATGGGCAATCAATTATACGAACTTGAACTGGCCAGAACTGTTCCTGTAGAGTTCTTTGATGAACTATCTAAACTTGATATTCAGTTATTCTCTATACAAAAAGATGATGGTGTCAGAAACTTTAGAATACCACATAACACTATTGACATTGCACCTGATCTAAAGAACTGGGACGATACAATGGGTGCCATGATGAACCTTGATCTGGTTATAACATCGTGTACCTCTGTAGCACATGTTGCGGCCGCATTAGGTAAACCTACATGGATTGTTATGCCATTGTTACCATACTACACATGGGCAGATATGAAGAAAGAATCCTATTGGTACAAATCTGTATCATGTTATAGACAGAAGGTGTGGCAAGATTGGTCAGCACCTTGTGAAGAAGTTAGAAATGATTTAGTGAAACTATTGGAGTCGAAATGAAAATTGCTTATCCTATTAGAACATGTGATTCCGTCTTTAACTTTTGGAACTCAACTAGAATTGTAGATTGTGATAAGGCCACTATTGTTACAACCTGTGTCAATAGTCTGATAAAGTCCATTGCGGCATTTGATCATGAACCTGTTATCAGTTTTCATGATGATAACTCTAGCCAGCAAACACTAGACATTATACAGGAACTGTGTCATGAGTATAGATTGAAGTATGAGTTATTCCATACCGAACCTAAACACAATTTCATTTCACAATATGAATGGTTGATTGATCAGGAGTTTGATTATGTTTATTGTGTAGAGGACGATTACCTTCATAGAGAAAATGCTATACATGATATGGTTGAAATGGTACAGTTTCTAAACTATATCGTACCTAAGGATTATGCCATATATCCGTTCAACAATCCACATAGGTACGCCAACTTTCAGTCATTGTATCCTTCCTATATCGTCAAAGGGCCAAACCAGTATTGGCGGTCATTGTTTCATTCCACCCATACATTTTTTATCTCCAGAAAATGTTTTACAGATAATATATCTATTATGAGAGAACAAGCATATAACTGGCATGTTAATGGTGCTATTGAGGATTCTACAATCAATAAAATCTGGCATGAACAAAACACCATGCTATTCTGCCCTATGGATCCTTTGGCCTATCATATAGCAGACAAGTCACAGGAAGATAACTTTACCGATTGGCATACACTTTGGGATGAAAACAATGTATCCACTAAGCACATTTGATACCTACTTTATAGTTGATAATTTCTACAAAGATCCAGATTCGATTAGACAATTTGCCATAGAAGGTTCAAAAGAACAATCTACTGGCGGTAACTATGCTGGTATTATGACCGATCAAAACTTTCTAACACAAGAACACCTTGACATAATCGGTCATTTAGTAGGTCACAAAATAAAATCATCAACACAGTTTGCTGGTAAGTTCCGTTTCACAAAAGAAGGTGAAGTAGGATCACAAGACATTCATTTTGATCCAGGTGATAATAACTGTGCTTGGGCTGGTGTATGTTATCTTACTCCCAATGTTCCTGATATGACCGAAGGTACCGTATTCTGGAGACATAAGAGAACCAACTTAGAAGCAATACCAAGAACCGAAGAAGGCATTAAACCATTTGGTGATCTGAAGAAGTTCCTTGATACCGAAGGTATAGATTATTCATTATGGGATAAGGTGATGGCAATCCCATATAAGTATAACAGATTAGTTTTATTCAGGCCATGGTTGTTTCATTCACCTGGACCTGGTTTTGGAGACGATATATATAATAGTAGAGTGATACAAACTTTCTTTTTTAGTCCTGACCAGTGAGTTTATTATGAAGTATGGAAAAACTGCCGTCTATACCATTCTAAAGAATGAGGCCAAGTATATTGAGAAATGGTTATACTATGCCGATCCGTTTGATTACAAGGTTCTATTAGATACTGGATCAACCGACGGTTCCTGGGAACTATTACAAGAATATGCTGCAAAAGATCCTAAACTAATCATTGAACAAAAGGAGTTCACTCCTTGGCGGTTTGATACTGCTCGTAAGCATAACATGACTATGATACCAAAAGAAGTGGTGTGGTGCCTCTCTCCTGACTTGGACGAGTATTACTCCATCAATACACATGATCAAATGGAAGTTATTATTTCATCCGTTCCTGATATTACTTGTATTGCTTCTGATAGATTAGATATATATTCAAGAATGGTCAAGGTCGGTCCACCAAACCTACTTTCTACCAATAAAATCCATCTTCATCATTGGTATTCCTGGAATCAACCAATCTATGAACATATTGTTTTCACTGGCCCACAAGGTAAAGAAAAAGAACTATATGATGATGAAATTTTTCTGATACATGATCAAGATTTTAAGAAGCAATCAAGGCCAGAACAATACATTAAAATGCTCAAAGAAGAATATGAAACCAACCCAACCAATACTTGGTGTTTATTCTTCCTAGTCTATCATTACTTTAAGAGTGGAAAGATTAATGAATATATTACTACGTCATGTGATTTCTTGAGGTATCATAACAATCACAACGATAAGAACTTTCAGGATATCCTAAAAGATATTACTGGCATATACTTTCATGAAAAGACAATAACACAGGAACAAAAACAAATGATTCGTGAAGTGATTAAAGGCAAATCAATATGAGCAACAAAACATTCCACTTTCTATCAGGACTACCAAGAACAGGATCAACTGTTTTGGAGGCATTACTCAATCAGAATCCACAGGTGTATGTAACACCAACATCTCCTTTGTTACATTTACTCAACAAAAATCAAGAAGAGTTTTATAGATGTCCTGAGGTTGTTGCTAATCCTAATGGTCAAATGCTAACAGACATGTCTATGGCCATGATTGAAGGCGCCTGGCAACATAGACCAGAACCTATCATCATTGATAAGCATAGAGGTTGGGGTAAGAACATGCCAGCAACCACCATCGTATTCGGTAAAGAGATAAAGATGGTTGCTACCATCAGAGATATACCAAGCATCATGGCCAGTTGGTTAACACTGATTAGAAACCAACCAAACAACTTTATTAAAGATACGGTTATCAAAAAAGGATTTGAACCAACTGAAGAGAACATGATGGCTGAGATGTGGTTTGGCCATGTTCTTGATTGCGTTGAGTCGGTAGCAATGGCCAGAAAGACGGCGTCAAATCGTATGTTGGAAATCAAGTATGATGACTTTGTTAATGATCCATTAGGTCAGGTAAACAGAATTGAAGGATTCTTGGAATTACCTTCATATGATTATGATATAAACAATATTACTAATGATGATAAACTTAACAATGATATTGAAGCATTTGGTTTCCGTGATATGCATAAGATCAGACCAAAGGTGGAAAAGATTGCAAAAGATCCTAGAGAAGTTCTTGGTGATAGTTTATATAATCGGTTTGTTGACCTTGAAAGGCAGTATCTATGAAACTTAATTTAGGAAGTGGAAATAAAAGATTTGAGGGATTTATTAACATTGACGATGATCCTCATGTCAATCCAGATTATCTAATCAACTTAGATGATGTTAATCTAGTCTTACCGTTTGATGATAACTCGGTGGAAGAAATCAAGGCCATTCATGTGCTAGAACATATTGGTGATGGTTTCATTCGTCTAATGCAGGAATTATATAGAGTATCAAAAGATGGCTGCATTATTGATATCGTAGCACCAAACGAATATCATGCCGTATTCTATGGTGATCCTACACACAAGCGGCCAATCAATGTGAATATATTTCATACTCTATCTAAAAGTAAAGATGGATATCTAGCAACAAAGTATGGGGTAAACTTTGTTGTTGCCGACCATTCTTTTAATTATGACTCGATGTATATTCCAATGATACAGGATTTCTATAAAAGAAAAGAAGAAGGTAAAACTACGCAAGAAGAAGAGTTTGCCTTTATGCGTTTAATGCGAGAAGCAAACAATATTGCTATTGAAAATGTTATCAAACTAGAGGTAGTCAAACATGAAAAAAATACTAGTATGTGGTCTGCCTGGGGCAGGCAAAACAACTCTGGCAATTGAACTTAAAAAACAACTACAAGAAAAAGGTAAAACGGTAACATGGCTTAATGCTGATGACATTAGACATATGTATCTTGACTGGGACTTTTCTATGGATGGTAGACTTAGACAGGCCAAAAGAATGAAAGGTATGTCAGACGGATATGTTACCGACTATGTTATCTGTGACTTTGTAGCACCAACTGAAGAGACGAGAAAAATCTTTGCTGCTGATTTTACTATTTGGATGGCCACAATAAAAAAATCCGAATACAAAGATACCAACAAGATGTTTGAGGACCCTTCATACTCGGACTTTATGGTGACAGAAAAGAATGCCGTTGAAATGGCTAAATCATTCGTTCAACATATTCTTCAACTTGAGTAAACTTATATCCAGGAAAATCATTCTGTGCTTTGGAGTATAACTGGTACTTACCTTTGATAACCTCAGGGAATGGAATAAACTGAATTGTAGCCTTAAATCTATTAGCAACCATCTCTGCCACATCTAAGAATGAAATCGGATTGCGGCATCCAACATCGTATGTTCCTGTATTTGTTGCTGTCACAGTAAGTTTAACAACATCATCTACACAAACGAAGTCACGATATGTCTTATGTGAACCAGAAAATATTCTAATAATGCCGGTATCTTTGGCCTGTTCCGAGAAACGATAGACCGGACTGGTACAGAAATCGGCCTTCTTTTCATCTTTACCATATACATTAAAGTATCGAAGACCAATGACTGGTGAAGTAAAACGAGACAAGTTTTCTTTTACCCATAGGTCAACGGTCAACTTAGAGATGGCATAATAGTTTAGTGGGTTGTAATCATATCTGCCATCAACCATTGAATTACCATATACAGAACCAGATGAAGCATATGTAACTGGAATGTTATGATGTATGGCCTTCTCTAGGATGCCAATAGATGACTCCACATTCCATCTCTGTATTTTTAATACATCTAACTCGGTTGTATTAGAGATGGCACCGAGGTGATAAATCTTTGTGATTGTTTCCCATGGCACATCTTTGGCCAATTCAATTGGATCACCGTCAACTGCGTCAAATCCCCAGACTTCTTGATCATGTGCATGTAAAAAATCGGTTAAATTTCTACCAATAAATCCTTTATGTCCTGTCACTAATATCATTGACCGTCTCCTGGAATTACTCTATAACTATCATTATCATCATGGTGTGTTGACACCTCAATGATGACAGAATTGTTTGTAAGGGCCTCTATTTGGTGTGGTTGACCTGGTTCATTTACCCAAGTATCACCAACATGTAGAACCTTTTCATTGATCTTGGCCGTTCTAGTATCAATCCAACGGATATTAAATGAACCATGTTGAACATAAAAGGTTTCATGCTTGTTCATATGAAAATGCATAGAACCTTTAGAACCAGCCTTATCATGTATAAGTAGTTTACCACAATACTTATCATTATTGGCAAAGATTATCTCTCTACCCCATTTTTTCTCAACAGTCTCCATTTAGGTGCTCCAATGTTTTAGTGGTAGAATAACCATCAACAAAAGGTATCAATACTACCTCAGCAAGATCATTACCGACTACTTGATCTTTGCTGGTATAATCTCCACCTTTGGTAATGATATCAGGTTTTAGTTCTTTGATTAGTTCATATGGTGTGTCATCATTAAAAACAATAACCTCGTCCACACAATCTAATGCCTCCAATACTTTCTTACGATCTTCCTGCTTATTATGTGGTCTGACAGTTCCCTTTAGTCTTGCTACGGATTCATCCGAGTTTAGACCAACAATCAACTTAGTACCTAATTCTTTTGATTTTTGTAGGTATTCAATGTGACCACGGTGTAGAATATCAAAACAACCATTGGTGAATACTATCTTACCTTCAATCTCTCTAATGTCATCTGCGGTAATTGTATAGGTACCAAACTTGGTTACGGACTTGGCCGCATACTTGTTTGCAATCTCACATGCCTGATATATGTCTTTACCTTTGGCAAGGTAGTAGGTCATAGCAGCAATGAACACATCACCGGCACCTGTCACATCGGAGACTTGTAATCCTAGACCTGGAATTGTTATATCACCATTTTCATTGATAATTCTAACACCTTTGCCACCTAAGGTTATCACAAAAGTTCCTATTTCATAATACTTTAAGGCACCTTTTCCCTGTGGACAGAACAGATAATATTCTTTCTCATTCATCTTGACAATATCAGCACCTTCATAATGACTGATATGCCTTTTAGGATCTACCACTACAATTTTACCTTGTTGCTTTAACTGATAGATAAGTTGGCTGCTTTGAGAAAGGACGCCTTTACCGTAGTCGGAAAGTATAACATATTTCGTTTCTTCGTGGAAAGCAATCTGAGATGTATCAACGGTGCTAATCTTGTCCTCGTCCACACGGAACATAATATGGTTATCACAGACAAACCGTTTCTTGACACTATATTCTTTATTATCAAAGAAGTAGTCAACATCAACACCTAATGCCATAAGATTGTTATTGACATTAGAAGCACCACCAGGCCTACTTTCTTCTCGTATGACATCAAATATAGGAATGGGAGACTCCGGAGAGAACCGGTTCATTTTTCCATAAATATAGATATCGGATATGTGGTCACCGACCAATCCTATTTTCATTGCAAACTCCATGATGTTATATAAATATATAGCATATTACCATAGAGGTCAACCTTAATGTCTCAGTCTCAACCAGCAAATAAAGATGAACTCAAGGATTTCTGTCTTAGACAGTTAGGTTACCCGGTTATTCAGATCAATGTTGATGATGTTCAAGTGGACGATGCAGTAGAGTTGGCATTTGAATATTGGAACGAATTTCATTTTAATGGAACCGAAAGAGCATATGTCAAACATCAGATTACACAAGATGACCTTGACAATGAATATATTACCGTAAGTGATGGTCTCATTGGTGCTATTCGTGTGTTTCCTATAGGTGGCACCGCATTGTCAATGAACATGTTTGACCTTCGTTACCAACTCCGTCTAAACGACCTTTGGGATCTATCATCAACATCATATGTTAACTATGAGTTGACCATGCAGCATTTGGCAACTCTTGACCTAATCTTTACCGGTCAACAACCAATCCGTTTTAATCGTCTTACCAATAAACTTTATATTGACTGGGACTGGAAAAACGATATTGCCGTTGGTGAGTATATTGTGGTTGAAGGTATCGTTATTACCGATCCAACTGTTTATACCAGAGTTTGGAATGACCGTATGTTAAAGAAACTAGCCACTGCTTATGTTAAAAAGCAATGGGGTAATAACATGAAGAAGTTTGGTGGTATGCAACTACCAGGTGGTATCACAATGAATGGTCAGCAAATCTATGAAGAGGCAATGGCAGATATTGCACAGATAGAGCAAAACATTAGAGATACCTACGAACAACCACCTGCATTTTTGGTAGGGTAGCACACTCGATTACGAAACACATAACAAAAAAAGTTTTCAATGTCCAGGAGATAACTGGATAAGAGGAAGAACAATGAAGAAAAACACTGGCAAGGAGAACTAACATCGCTACCAATCGTTATTTCAACAATTTTCCTTCACAGAACAGATTAGGTAGTGAACACTCTATCATGGAGGATGTTATTGTTGAGTCCATACAAATCATGGGACATAACTGTTATTATATTCCTAGAGAGTCCTTAGACAATATGGATATGATCTTTGGTGAATATCCAAAGGTCAAGTTTAATCGTGCTTATATGATTGAAGCATATATTGCCAATGTTGAAGGTTTTGAGGGTGATGGTGATTTCTTCTCCAAGTTTGGTCTCGAAATTAGAGATAGTTCCAATTTCATTATCTCTCGCCGTTCATTTGCCAAGAATTTACCGTCAGCACTAAGAGAACGACCACAAGAAGGTGACCTAGTATGGGTACCTCTTATGCACCGTATGTTTGAGATTAAGTTCATTGAAAAGAAATTGATGTTCTTTTCTTTGGGCAACCGTCATCCATTCATCTATGAAATGCGTTGTGAAGATTTCCGATTTAGTCAGGAACAGTTTGATACTGGTGTTGAAGAAATTGATATGGTGGAAGAAGAAAATGCTTATACCATTAAAATTGGTCTAAGCACCATTGGTATAGGTTTATATGAAGACGGCGAAACTGTTTATCAATCACCGGACGGAACTTGGGCCAATAGCACATCTCACGGTATTGTTAAAGAATGGTATGCCGCTAACGGCACAATGTTTATATATAATATTGAAGGTCAGTTTGCTAACGGTTCTAATGTCTATGGTAATACTACACATGCCATTTATAGAATTGATGGTGTGATTGATACTACAACAAACTTTACACACGATCTAACTAATAATGAAGAGTTTGCTAATAACTCTGTATTGATACTGGATCTATCTGAAATAAATCCATTTGGGTCAATATAAATGTTAAAGAACGCACCATTCTATCACAATCTAACTAAAAAGGCAGTTATACTATTTGGTAGATTGTTTGATGATATCACTTTAGTAAGAACTGATAATAAAACTGGAAAAGAAGTTCAAAGGTTTCTGGTGCCTATCATTTATTCTCCTAAGGAGAAGATGGTAACCCGTATGTTTTCTGATCCTGAATTAATGAAGCAAGTCCAAACCATTTTACCAAGAATGGGATTTGAGATCACTGATATAAACTATGATGCTTCCAGAAAACAAAACTCTTTATTAAAATCTGCTCAACCAAAAACATCTACAACCGCAGGTGCGGCCTACATGGGCGTACCATATGATATCACATTTCAGTTGACCGTCTATACAAGAAACATTGATGACGGTACTATGATTGTTGAACAGATATTACCATTCTTCAATCCAGATTTTACTGTTACAGCAAACATGATGCCTGACCTAGGTATCATCAAAGACATACCTGTTATTCTTAACAGTGTAACAAATGATATTCAATACGAAGGTAACTTTGATTCTGTAAGAGTTGTTTTATGGACATTAAACTTCACTATGAAGATGCATTTCTATGGGCCTGTAAGTTATCCTAAAATCATTCGTCAATCCAATACAAACATTTGGCAAGATGGAAGTTTATATCCAGGGCACATCGCAAGGATAAATATATCCAGTCTAGCAGCAAATAGCAGTTTCAAGTTAAACGATTTAGTTTTTCAAGGAGATAGTTACAAGAGTGCATCTGCTTATGGAATAGTGGTAAGTTATAGTGCAAACACAGGTGTATTGCAATTAGGTAGCACACAAGGTAGATTTAAAACTAATACTGTATTACATGCTGTTTCAACAAATGCATATGCTACAGTTTTATCATTTGATAATGGGCCGGCAAAGTTATCAGCAATTACCGTTGTTCCGGATCCAATAGATGCACAACCAACAGATGATTATGGATATACCATAACTATAATTGAACCATCTGATTATTTTAAAGCTAATACTAGCAATGTTGTATAGAAACAAAGGAACTAATAGAAGATTGGGGACGGCTTCGGCCGTCCCTTCTCACATAAATAGGTAAAGTAATAACATTGGAAAAGGCGCAATGACCATACAAATAATAAATATAGGTAGATATCCTAACGATGGAACCGGTGATTCTCTCAGATCATCATTCACTAAGGTAAATACCAATTTCATTGATGTTTATAACTTAATTGGTTATCAGGCCAATACTTCCAATGTGATCAATGTAGATGCTCATTTAAATTACACTACAATATTTAACCATGCTAATGCTTCATATAATCAAGCAAATCTGTCTTCGTTTTATGCTTCTCAAGTTAGTTATGATTTGGGTTATGCTTTTCTGAAAGCAAATCAATCTTTTCAAATGGCAAACGGATCTCAAGTCAATGCAGCATCCGCTTTTTTCAATTCAAACAATTGCTTTGATTTTGCTAACAATCTTTCTGTTCAGTTAAACGATACAAAAAATGGTGCTTACAGCCGTATCAATACAGTCTATACCTTTGCAAATACCATATACACATCATTAAATGATTCCACAAACGGTCTTCAAAATAGAGCAAACATAATTTATAACTTTGCCAACACCGTTCATGCAAAAGTAAACGCCAACTTCTCTACAACTAATTCCGCTTACGGACAGGCCAACGTAGTTTATACATTCTCAAACAATATCTATAACTGGTCAAATGCAGTTTATAATTTTGCTGCTACGATGTTACCTAATACCTCTGGTGTATCGTTTAACGGTACTTTATATTTACCAAGAGGTGGTGTATATCCTACAGATATTAGTAGTCCTACAGCAACATTTGGTACCTACAACCACATTGATGTCAATGGTGGTGTTTTTAGAACCGGTGCTGGAAATTATGGTGTTAGAATTTATCCTGGTGGCGGTACAGATGCTACAGCAGGAATAATTCAATTTACCAATGCTGCACAAAATGCACAATGGGGCAGTTTGTATATGACATCTACTATTATGTCTATTGGAACCGATAGTGGCACACCTCTTTCATTTAAAACTGCCGGTACACAAAGAGGTTTTTTTGATACATTAGGCAATTTAGCTGTCAGTGAAAATTTGTATGCTAAAGCATTTATAGATACCAAAAACAATAATTATTTTTGTAATCCTAGTTCATATTCTATATTAGCAGGTGTTAGATTTGGAAATAATCTTTGGCAATATTCTAACCAAGATGGATATTATAGACTTTACTTTGAACAGAATGGTCCTACTTATCTTCAAGGTGGCACCACAGGTCAGTGGTATCTAAGACTTGGTACAGGTAATGACGGTGTTACTAGATCAATATTTGTTGGTGGTGGTGATTTCTATACCAACGGTAACATAACCGCCTACTGGTCTGATAAACGCCTTAAAAAGAATATCAAGAAGATTGATGACTGGCGTGATATTATCAATAACATTAATGGTTATAGATTTGAATGGAATGATCTTGGTAAAAAGATGTTGAGTAGTCCTGACGGATCCGATTCTGTAGAGGTAGGACTAATTGCACAAGAGATAAAGGATGTGTTACCTCAGGCAGCTGCCATTCAAATGATGCAGTATGCTGATGAGAAAGATGGTGTTCTAATTCCTAAGGAAGATATCAATTACAATCCAGATGATCCATATCTAACAGTTAGAACAGAAAAACTAATTCCTGTTTTGGTTGAAGCAATTAAAGGTCTCATGCAAGAAGTTGACGACCTCAAGAAACAAATCAATAAACCGAAAGCAACGAGAAAGAAATAAGTAGATGTCTGACGCCTTTCTAAATTCTAATGCGGCCTTTAATACAGCCAATGCGGCATTTGATCTTGCCAATAATGTGCAGACAACGGCTGTTACAGCATTTTTAATTGCCAATAGTGTCAATAATCAATTAAGGACAGTCACACTTACTCCTACGGTAGCTGCGGCAGCTTTTGATGAAGCTAATGCCGTTAACTCATTTGCTTATTCACTTCAATCGTATGCACAATCAATTGATGCTAAAACCATAGCATCCTATAACTTTGCCAATACTGTTAATAACCACGTATATTCCAATGATGCATTGATTGCAGGTTATTACGGATTCTCTAATGGTATCTATAACTTTGCCAATAGTATTAGTCGTGTCGCCAATGCTGCTTTTGACTATTCTAATAACTCAGTTGTTGGTGTTTTTGGTGTTGCAAATGCCTCTTATAACTTTGCCAATGCCATCAATTCTTTTGCATACTATAACGATTCCAGGCTTAGTTCAGCATACAACTTTGCCAATTCGGTAAACAACTTTACTTATGGACTGTCACAAAATTTATCTGCTGCATTTGCTCTTGCCAATACTCTTAATGTGGAATATGGATTAGGAATATATGCTAGCACCAATGCGGCTTTTGATAAAGCAAATAATGCTTTTACATATGCTGATATTGTTAATGCTAATACTACTGCTGCTTTTGACCAAGCAAACGTTGCTATATCTATAGCTTACGGTACAGCAGCAAATACGGCATCAGCATATGAACTTGCAAATAATGTTAATAACTACATGCAGTCTATTGCTTCCGGTTCTATAACTGATAAAGCAAACTTGACTTCAGATTTGGCAAACGCTTGTTTTGATACCACAAATTCTGCATTTATTATTGCCAATCTTTCTTTCAATTATGCCAATGTTATTGGTGGTTTGTATTATGATAGATTCAATGAGATCAATTCTTCATACTTTACAGCCAATGCAGCATATGATTATGCTAACACATTAAATACTTTTATATATGGTGTTTCTACTAATACAAATGCTTCTTTCACTTATGCCAACACCGTTAATGTTTATGCTTCCGTACTAGAAAGTAGAATTTCATATCTTGAACAATCTAGTCCGACATCTAATGTTTCCAATTTATCAAACACTTTAGTTACAGTTTATGATCTTGCCAACAGTGTTGCAGGATTTGTTCTAGAGTTTAGATATCCTAATACTGCCATCGGTGCTTATCAACTTGCTAATACTTTGAATGATTACTCTATCATTCTAAGCACACAGGTCAATGCCATTTCTGATTTTGCCAATAGTGTAAATCTGGTTGCACAACAAGGAAATAGTGTTGCATATCAGGCAAATGCTTTGGCTAATTATGTCAATACAATCCTTTGGCAGATTGATGCCAATTCTGTTTATAACATTGCATTTGGATTTGCTAATACAGTTAATACATTCAACACTGTTCTTTATCAGATTGCTGCCAATGACCAATTGGCACTTGATATGTCAGGTTATGCTGTCAATACCGTTAATGATTTCATAGGAACTTTGGACATTAATGCTTTGGCATTAACTGTGTTTACTGAAGGATTTGACCATGCCAATGCGGCATTTAATGTTGCAAACGATGCTTATTCAAACTCAGTTTCTTATTACCTGGTAGGTAATGGTTCATATAGTCAAGCCAATTTGGCATATCTTAACTCTAATGCTGCATATGACCAGGCCAATACCGTTAATACTTATGCATATGGAGTAGCACAAAATACCAATTCTGCCTTTGCTCTTGCTAATGTAGTAAATGCAACGGTTATTGCGGCATTTGATTTGGCTAATTCTATTTCACTCCAAGCAGGTTATCCTGGGTTCTCATATGATCAGGCCAATACTGCTTATGATAGAACAAACACAATTTATACTTATGCAAATACTATTAATTCTTATGCACATTCTATTTCAGTAACAGCAAACCTTTTGTTTGCTACAACTAATGCTGCCTATAACTCAGGCAATGCTGCCTTTACTCTTGCCAACACTGTTAGTTCAGGAATAAATGGTGTTATTGTCAATACCGCTGCGGCCTTTGCTTATGCTAATAGTTCTTTCCAGAATACAGACGGAACATTTGCTGGTAACTTAACAACTTCTTACGGCATCTCTGACAATAAAGGTGACCTTAGAAACATTGTTATCAATAACCAGGTTCCTAATGTGTCGTTTGCTCTTAGTGATGCTGGTAAAATGGTCATTATTTCAAGTAACAATGCCAATGTGTTTATTCCTAATACTATATTCTATGCTGGTAATACCTTCTCGGTGTTCAACAATACAACAAATGTCCTGACTGTGACACAAAACAGTGGTGTTTCTTTGTTGTTTACAGGAACATCACAAACCGGTAATCGTTATTTGAGTGGATATGGACTTGCTACTATTATTTGTATAGGTGCTAATACATTCATCATTTCTGGAGCAGGTCTTTACTAATGACAATGCAACCTTTACTTGGTTTAGGAAAAAATGAAAGCTTTTTAGGTTATTCAATGACCGCTGCGTCATTCACTAATAACTTAACCTTTAATTATCCTACAAGTAAAGTTGGTGATCTAATCATTGCATACATAACAGCATCAAATATGACCGTTCCTAAAGTTGATAGCAGCTGGACAGTTTTATATTCCAACTCAACTACAGCAGTTGATGGAAGTTCTGGTGGACGATTGCTAATATATAAGAGGAGAGGATATGAATCCTCGGCCAATGTATATGTTTCAGGTGGTGGTAATTGTACCTGTGTAGGTATAAGAGGTGCTTTGGGAAAATTTAGACATGTTGCGGAGTTTGTTGCTAATAACAGTTTAGGAAATACATCATTTTCCGCCAATATCAATGCACCAGAAATACAACTTGCTATGGTTAATCAGGTTAATGGTCAAGTAAATGCCATTATAACCATTGCGAATACTACTGCATCATTTCATAATGAGCCGGGGTATTTTAGAAGTATGGCAATTGGATATGAATTGGGCCCTAATAATAATATTATTTCTGTAAATACCTCAGTCGGTTCTGTATATGGTGTTTATTTAAAAATTGCTTAGTGAGTGTTATTATGACAAAGAAACTATCTGATTCCCTCGGCATTGATCACAATGTAGAGGTGGTTAAAACTGAACCTAAAGAAGTTGTTGTTTATGAACCAGTGGTTGAACAAGAAGATCAAGACGAAGATTATCGCCTTGTCCGTAACACTCTTCGTAATCTCATAGAAAAAGGCAACGATGCCTTAGAAGATATTTCCACTATCGCCAGACAGAATGAGTCCGCCAGAGGGTTTGAGGTTGTTGCTAACCTGATAAAAACGGTTGGAGAAACATCTAAGGACCTATATAACCTACAGAAAATGAAACGGGATCTAAAAGAGCCTGATCCTGCAACCGATCCTCGTAAAAAAGGTTCTGACCACATTAATGTGGAACAGGCAGTATTTGTAGGATCTACTGCTGAGTTATTGACAGCATTAAAGAAAAAACAGGAAGAGGAACAGAAAACTATAGAAGGATAAATAGAGGTGTAGGCCACGGTTGGGGAACCTGCCTACTCTAACACCTTATCGGAGGTATCAGCTTATGACTATTTATTGTCCTCTCGCCGAAGCACTTGGTATTGAAACCAATGTATCTATCTTGGATATAGAAGATAACCACGTTTATAACGATAAAATATTAGGTTCTTTCACAGGACAGAAACATAGTGAAGAATCTAAAAAGATTATGAGTGAAAGAGCAAAGAATAGACCTAATATTTGGATTGGTAGAAAACATAGTGAAGAATCTAAATATAAAATGTCACAATCTCATATGGGTAAAACCGGTTTTTGGAAAGGTAAACAGTTCTCGGAAGAAGCAAGAAAAAATATGTCTATTGCTAATCATTTGAGGCCTGTTTTTACTTGTCCTCATTGTGGAAAAGTAGCAAAAGCGGGACCATCGAAAAGATGGCACTTCGACAACTGTAGGTATAAAAATGGCCAGACTACCGTTTAGTTATCAGTCAAATCCAAATCTCCCAAACGAACAGTACCGACACTCTTTCACACAAAAAGAACTTGATGAATATGTAAAATGTGCGGAAGATCCGGTTTACTTTGCTCGTACCTATATTCGTATCATTAACGTTGACCGTGGTTTGATTCCATTTGATATGTGGGACTTCCAAGAGAAGATGTTAAAAACATTCAATGCCAACCGTTTTTCTATCTGTAAGTTACCACGACAGGTCGGTAAGTCAACCACATCGGTGGCATATATTTTACATCAGGTATTGTTTAATGAAAACTTTGTGGTGGCGATACTTGCAAACCGTGCACCTACCGCCCGTGAACTATTAGGTAAACTGAAACTAGCATTTGAGTATCTGCCTATGTTTCTTAAACAAGGCATCAAAGAGTGGAACAAAGGTTCTATCTATTTGGCCAACGGGTCGAGGGTGCTGGCAGATTCCACCTCTGGTTCATCTGTCCGTGGTTTCTCGTTCAACCTAATCTTTCTGGATGAGTTTGCGTTCGTTCCAAATAACATTGCTGAAGAGTTCTTTAACTCAACATATCCTACCATTTCTTCTGGTAAAACATCTAAGGTCGTTATCGTTTCTACACCAAACGGTATGAATCTGTTTTATAAGTTATGGACAAAAGCTGTAGATAAAACCAGCACCTACATTCCTATTGAGATCCACTGGTCTATGGTACCCGGGCGTGACCAGGCCTGGGCGGAAGAAACTATTAGAAATACCAGCCAAAGGCAGTTTGACCAAGAGTTTGGATGTGAGTTCTTAGGTTCATCCAATACACTTATTAATGGTTCTAAACTAGCAGCATTACATTGGAAAGAACCAATTGCTAGAAATGAGTGTATGGATATCTTTGAGGAACCAATCCATAAACACACCTATGTTTTATGCGCCGATGTGTCTGAAGGTCAAGGTCTGGATTACTCTACATTCTCCATCTTTGATGTTACAGAGATACCATATCGTCAGGTTGCTAAATACCGTAATAACGAGATTAGTCCAATGCTTTTACCAGCAGTCATTTACTCGGCTGCTATGAAATATAACGAAGCATTTGTCCTTGTGGAAATCAACTCTATCGGTTTACAGGTAGCAGACATTCTACACTTCGAGTTAGAATATGAAAACCTTTTAAAGTTTCAAGTCAAAGGTAAACAAGGAACACAGGCATCCGGTGGTTTTGCTGCCGGTAAAAACAAACTGGCCTTTGGTCTTAGAATAACACCACAATCTAAGATGATTGGTTGCGCTAACCTAAAGACCTTAGTTGAGAATGATAAACTTATATTGAATGATGAAGATACCATAACAGAGTTGTTTTCATTCTCTGCCAATAAGAAAACCTTTATGGCCGAAGAAGGATCAAATGATGACCTTGCTATGACATTGGTTCATTTTGGTTGGTTAACCGCACAAAAGTTATTCAAAGAAACAGTTTCAAACGATATAAGGTATGTTCTACAGAAAGAGATTGCTTATCTGGAAGATGTCCAGAATGTACCTTTTGGTTTTATTGATAATGGATTAGATGAAATAGTGGAGAAAGATGATAAAGGTGACCTGTGGTATGGATCTGATAAAAAAGAACTATACTATGATGATAAATGGGATCCGAGATTGTAATCCCAAAAACATCAAAACACTAAATATATTGAAATGGATATCATACACCATTCCAACCTATAAAAGGAGTTAAAAATGGCATATCAACTTTCCCCTGGTGTGAATTGGACGGAAATAGATTTAACAACCGTTGTTCCATCACCAAGCATGTCAGTAGGTGCATTTGTTGGCGAGTTTGATTGGGGTCCACTTAATGAGATTATCACTGTTCAAAGTGAAGATCAATTGGTTAGTCTTTTTGGTGCACCTTCATCAAACATTGCAAGAACATTACAAATTCAATCATTCTGGGCTGCTGCAAACTTTCTACAATATGGTCAAAATCTACAGTTAATTCGTGTTGTAGCTAACACCGCATTAAATGCTACAGACGGATCAAATGCTGCTGTTATGATACCAAATGAAAATTCATACGAAGCAAATGTGAATCTTGGTATTGGTAATAACGTAGGATATGCAAACAATTTTGGTATGTTTGCTGCTCGTTATCCTGGTTATAAAGGTACTGGATTAAAAGTATCATTGTTTCCGGCCACTTCACAATCCGTAGCAAATAACGAAATTTGGCAATCTTGGCCATATGCTGATCAATTCCCAGGTGTTCCTACAACATCTGAATATGTTAAGCAAATAACAAAAACATCTTCATATGATGAGATGCATCTTATCGTTATTGATACACTTGGTAAATTTACAGGAACAAAAGGTCAGGTTCTTGAAAAATTTGCTTATATGTCAAAAGCATCCGATGCTAAAAATGCCGATGGTTCATCAAACTATTGGGTGGATGTTCTCACAGCACAATCAAAGTATATCTATCCTTTGAATAATTCTCAGAATACATATGTAAATGCTGTGCAAACAATGCCAACTCAGGCAATTGATCCATCATGTAATTGGGGTTTAACTGCTGAACAAATTTCTTTGCTTTCACCAAAACAATTTAAACAAAATATTTTACCATTTCCTGCCCCTGATTTAACAACACTGTCTGTTCCTGCTATTACAGAAACATTACCTGATGGTACAGTTAATACAATTACAGCAGCAGCTAAGAAAAAATCTACTATTGGTAATCCTGAATGGTGGTATACATCAACTCTTAAAGGAGGTCAAGATCAGCAGCCTACTGATGGTGATATTATAAAAGGATATGATCAATTTAGAAATAGAGACGAAACCGACATTTCATTAATTATCACCGGTGCTCACAATGCAAATGTTACATCATATATCATTGATAGTATTGTTGACGGTGGAAATGTTACTGATTCGGCAGAATATGGTATCATCACACCAGTTGGCCGTAAGGACTGTGTTGTGTTCTTGTCTCCTCCAATGGAAACAGTTGTTAATAATACTGGAAGTGAAACTGATAGTATAATTAATTGGGTCAATTCGTTTAACCTAATGGGAGCAGGAATACCATATGTAGGTACAGGTCTAGGTACATTTAGTTCTTATGCCTTTATGGATTCTGGTTGGAAAAAACAATACGATAAGTATAATGACGTTTATCGTTGGTTACCACTTAATGCTGACATTGCTGGATTGTGTGCTAGAACAGATTTAACCAATGATGCCTGGTGGTCACCAGCAGGTCTAAATCGTGGTAAAGTTCTAAATGTTACACAACTTGCTTGGAATCCTTCTAAAGTAGATAGAGATACTTTATACCAAAACAATATTAACCCAGTAATTCAGGTTAAAGGTATTGGTACAGTTCTTTGGGGTGATAAGACACTAACAGATAAACCATCAGCATTTGATCGTATTAATGTTCGTCGTCTGTTCATTGTCCTTGAAAAGGCAATTTCTAAAGCATCTACATACTCATTATTTGAGTTCAATGATGAATATACAAGAGCAAATTTTGTTGCCTTGGTTGAACCTTTCTTACGTGATATTAAAGGTAGAAGAGGTATCTATGACTTTAAAGTAGTCTGTGACGAAACAAACAATACACCTGATATTATTGATCAAAATTTATTTGTCGGAGACATTTACATTAAACCAGCTCGTTCTATCAACTTTATTCAGCTAAACTTTATTGCTGTTAGAACGGGTGTTGCTTTCTCCGAAGTTGTCGGAAAATTCTAATAAATAGGACCTAAAGGAGAAAAGGCAAATGGCATTTAATGTATCACAATTTAGAGCATCACTAGTAAATGACGGAGCAAGAGCCAGTCTATTTGAGGTGATTCTTCCGTTTCCAACAGGAATCTTTGGAGGTATCGGTACCGGTCTTACGACCGCCACCGCTGATCTAAGTTTCAAATGTAGAGCGGCATCACTACCAGGTGATAGCATTTCATCAATTGAAATTCCATATTTTGGAAGAACAATTAAAGTTGCCGGTACAAGATCATTTCCAACATGGTCTATCACTGTCATCAATGATGAAACATTCAATGTTAGAAATAACCTTGAAATTTGGATGAGTGCAATTAATTCACATGTTAGTAACTTGCGTGTTCCAACATTTAACCCACCACTTGCTTATCAGTCTGATGCAACAGTCATTCAGTATGGTAAAAGTGGTGACCCTGTTAAATCATATAAAATGGTTGGATGTTTTCCAATAGGAATTGATCCAATTGATCTTGATTGGGCATCAGGTGATGCGGTTGAAGAGTTTGGCGTTCAGTTTGAATACCAATGGTGGGAATCTCCATCAACACTATCAACCGGTTCAAATATACCAACCACAGACTTCGGTTAATCTTTCATAAATATTACACATTCCACGGAGGTTCGCCTCCGTGGACCCTTATAAAAAAAGGATATTATATTGAAACTTTTTGGCTTTGAAATTGGTAATAATAAGAAAGAACTTGAAGGTCAGGATCAAACAGCAAATCAAAAATCATTTACGTTACCACAGAATGATGATGGTGCGATTACTGTTGCTGGTGCTGGTTACTACGGCACCTATGTTGATCTTGATGGTACCTTTCGTAACGAAACTCAGTTAATTACCAAATACCGTGAACTTGCTATACAACCAGAATTGGAATCAGCATTGGATGAGATTGTCAATGAGGCAATCGTTATTGAAGATTCCGGTAAATCTGTAGAAATCAATCTTGATGATTTGAAAGTTCCCAACAACATCAAGAAACGTATTGAAATGGAGTTTGACCTTGTTCTAAAGTTCCTTAACTTTGGTAATATGGGACACGATATTTTTAGAAGATGGTATATAGACGGTCGTTTATTCTATCATGTTGTTATCAACGATGAAGATCCGTCTTTAGGTGTTCAAGAGGTCAAGTATATTGACCCACGCCGTATTCGTAAGATCCGAGAAATTCAAAAGATGCGTGATCCGAATACAGGTGTTGACCTTATCCGTAGACAAGTAGAGTATTACCTTTACAATGAAAAAGGTATGATTGGTTCTGGTACCAACCTTGGTTCTAAGATTGCACCAGACTCCATCATCAATGTCAATTCCGGTATTATGGACCCTAAACAAACAATGGTCCTTTCCTATTTACATAAAGCAATCAAGCCATATAACAATCTAAGAATGGTTGAAGATGCAACCGTCATTTATCGCCTCTCCAGAGCACCGGAACGTCGTGTGTTCTACATTGACGTAGGTAATATGCCAACTGTCAAGGCCGAGCAATATGTCCGTGATATTATGGTCAAATACCGTAACAAGTTGGTCTATGATTCCAATACTGGTGAAATCAAAGACGACCGTAAACATCTATCCATGTTGGAAGACTTTTGGTTACCACGCCGTGAAGGTTCTAAAGGTACAGAAATCTCTACACTTGAAGGTGCCCGTAACCTTGGTGAGTTGGAAGATGTTAAATACTTCCAGTCAAAACTTTATAAATCACTTAATGTTCCTATTGGTCGTCTAGAACCACAAGCAGGGTTCTCATTAGGTCGTACCACAGAAATCACCCGTGATGAAATCAAGTTTACCAAGTTCATTCAAAGATTAAGAAATAAGTTTTCTATTCTTTTTGATGATATGCTAAGACTCCAACTTGTTCTTAAAAAGGTCTGTACCGAAGAAGAATGGAAAGAGTTCAAAGAAGATATATGGTATGATTATAAGAAAGACAATAACTTTGAGGAACTAAAAGAAGCAGAGTTAATGACTAACAGAATACAGTTGCTAACTGCCGCCGATCCTTTTGTTGGTAAATACTACTCCATGGAATGGATTCGTAAAAACATTCTTCACCAAACAGATGAAGATATGGAAGAGATCAATGCTCAAATGCAGGCCGAAAATGAATACATGGCCCAGCAACAAGCACAACAGATGGCAGACCAGCAAGCACAAATGCAGCAGGATCAGCAAAATCAATTGCAGTTCCAAACACAGCAACAAATTACTCAAGCTGCGGTTCAGAGCCAAATTGACAAAGCAACCGCAAATGATGAAGAACAAATTTCTAAACCTGAACAAGCAGGTCGTGATCATGAGTCCAAAATGATGGACAAAAAGATTGAATTAGAAAAGATCAAGTCTAAGAAATCGGTTGCTCCTGCCAAAAAGGCATCTACAGGTTCAAAAGACAAAAAACCTGCACCAAAGACCAAAAAGAAAACCATTTCTGAAGAAGCAAAAGATTTAGGTTTGACATACATTGGATCCGGAAAGTATTCTAATAACCAAGGTCAAATTACTCATATCAACTTAAATGGTGTATTGAAGCCATATGACTAAGAGACTCAAAGATATAAGAGAAGCAGTTACATCTTCTGGACACGGACACGTAAGAGGTTTGGGTGCCGTTTCTGGTGACCCTGCCGCTGGTACAGATTATGTTGGTAAATATGTTAATACTAATTCTGATGCTTATACAACAGAGAATGAAGATAAACTAATGATGATACAGAGATCACATCTGAATTATCATAATAGAGCATTAGGTTATAATCACTTTAATCCTACTTCAATAAGAACTGCCAACAATAGTGTAATGAAAGAAGGTATATCTGCCGGACCTGAAAGAGAAATACCTATCATTGGAGATCCTACAGGGTCATCAAGAAAGGTCTCTAAAGTAGAAGAAGGTGCTTTAAAAGATAAAGCTAAAAAAGTGGCCATGGCAGGTATGACTGCCGCCAATATGTATACCATGGCAGATGCCGTAAGTCAGCATAAACCAAATCCTCAAAGTGATATGGTTCGTGCTGCAACAGCATTACCAGGTGCAGCAGGATGGGCAGCAAGTGCGGCACATTACGGTAAAAAAGGTTATGATCTTGCTAAAGATGCAATGAAAAAGAACCTTAAAGAAGCGGTTGCTAAAAAAACTGTATCTAAGAAACCTGTTAAAAAAGAAGGTGGTTCTAGTCATAATGAAGTGATGGGTAGAGTTTATGAACGTGCTACCGTTTTAGCAATGCATGAGAAATCAGGTTCTAAAGGTAATAGAAGCAGAGAATATCAATCTAAAATTAATGAATTACGTCAAAAGCAGGCAGAAGATATCAAAAAATTACCTCCTTCGGTCAGAGACTCGGCATTGAAGGCTGCTGAAAGTTCTGTTAATGCTTACATAAAAAGTCTTAAAGAAAATCATGGAGTTGATGTAAAAGATATATCTGAAGTTCACCATACTAATAAAGGTATTGGACACCTAATAGGTAGAGAAGTCTCACAGAGAGACAATCCACATGACATGGTGGTTAGAATTGGAAAAGGACCTGGTTCAAGATTACATGGTGCATCACTAAAGAAAACACAAGGCACCTTAGGTAATAATTCACATGCTCAGTTTTCTTCACATGGTAAAGGAACTGGTATTGGTCATCAAACAGCAGACATTTGGAACGAGGCTTTAGAAAAAGCAGGCCTTAAAGGTATGTCTAAGGCAGAGCTTAAGACTAAACAAGGCCAAAAAGAAGTTCTTGATGCTTATAGGGCCGCACAACAAAGAGTTATTGGTCATCATACTGAATCTTTTAATGCTGCATCTACCGAAAAACAAATAGAACATTTGCGTCATTTAATGAAACTTAATCATGATACTGATGTACCTTATGATTATGTTAATGGTGAAAAAGGATATGCTAAACCAGTTCATGATTTGGATCATGCTCAGGCATTGAGCAAATCCAAAAGATTTGCGGCAGTTTCAAAAGGAACATCATCACATATATTTGATGATCAAGGTAGACATATATTAACAGTTGAACATAGGGCTACACATGGTCCTTTTAATTCAATGCAGGCAAATGCCAAATTAGGTTCTTTGAAACAACCTAAAGGTGAAAAAGTTGAGATGACAAAAGAACCTCAACATCCAGTGGCAAATTCCGAAGCATCTGATGAGGCTTCTAAAGTAAGTCCTGTTAAAGTAAAAAAGTTGTTATCCCAGTATAGGGAAATTAGAACACCTGAAACTAAAAAAAGAGAAATGAAAAAGGTGCAAACCGGTGTATCACCAGTTACACAAATACCTAAACCAGGTATTCAACGTAATGCTTTCGGAAATCAGATATCTCAACAGTTTAAGTCTGTGTCACAACACATAGGGAGAGCAGTAAAAGCCATGATGGAAGAAAAGAAAATGGGCAACCCTTGCTGGAAAGGTTATAAGGCCTACGGCATGAAAAAGAAAAATGGCAAAGAAGTTCCTAACTGTGTGCCAGTAGAGGAACAAGGTCCTACTGAGAGATATACAGAAAGGCCGACATACGAATCCGCTGCATGGCAACGTAGTGCTGGTAAAGATCCAGAAGGTGGTCTTAACCGCAAAGGTATTGCTTCATATCGTAGAGAGCATCCTGGTTCTAAACTTTCTATGGCTGTTACAACTAAACCATCAAAGTTGGATCCAGATAGCAAACCAGCAAAGCGCCGTAAGTCATTCTGTGCCCGTATGGGTGGAATGAAAGGCCCTATGAAAGATGAAAAAGGTAGACCAACTCGCAAGGCACTCTCATTACGTAAGTGGAACTGCGAAGAGGAAAACAAATACCCACAGACCGCAGAACGTGGTATTAATGAAAAGCATTTAACTCCTGCCGAGACCAAAAAGAAAGAAGAGATTGTAATGTCCATGAAGAAAGGTCTTCCTGGAATGAAAAAGCGTTATGGTGA
>Ga0007854_10000508_pt1 | contig 25161 bp, 15 predicted proteins | sample CryBogCBH12Aug08_FD_60382 | JGI IMG/M metagenome (GOLD analysis project Ga0007854, IMG submission 60382) | Freshwater microbial communities from Crystal Bog, Wisconsin, USA - CBH12Aug08 | ecosystem: Environmental > Aquatic > Freshwater > Lake | place: Crystal Bog, Wisconsin, USA | collected... | reverse complement strand
AAACTTTGAACGGGCAGCTAATTAGGTGAAGAATCCGGTGAAACTTTGACCCCCGAACCACATAAACCCTTGTTAAATAAAGGGTTTAACATGGAGGCGAGGGTCGGAATCGCACGAGTGTTGTGCCTCATCCAAAACTCACCAAACCCTTACGGCAGCGGCTTCTTCGCTATTTGCTGCGCTTTCATTACATTATCACTCTTCATTGGTTGAATCAAGTGAACAAACGGTAACTAAAATCAACAATAACCTACATAGCTTAACCACTTTAGTGCCCGTTTTGGTGCCCGTTTTAGTGCCCGTAAATTTATGCCTGAGGCTTTACTATCCTCACAATTTTAAGGATGTCATGCGTCGCTAGAAAACTTAGTGGGGCCACATCCAGCGTCAACGCTTCCCCCCTGATTCTCAGCGATTTTTACCGGTGGGTTTTGAACCGCACTGACCTCAATGGCATCGCCCAGGAAATGATGATTAAAGAGGGGGTTTGCCTCGTCGGCTCCGTTTGCGAGAGCGTGACCCGCGATGCCATGCACACCATCTGTATCAGGTGGAAAATTCAAAACGCGCAATCGTCCGCCCCCGGCTTTCGCCTTGAAATGGACGTCGAAGGTGTCGCGGAGGGCGCGGAGCGTAAGGATGTCGACATTGTAATCTCGGAGTTTGTATTTGCCCAGCTCCCAATCGTTCAAAAGGAACAGGTGTTCACCGTTGCGATGGTCCAGAGATTAGTCAATCAGCGCCGGGAAGTCATCGCCGTCCACGCGCTGGCCGAACCGGGCAAGTTCACCACTGACCCGACTCCTGTGCATTCGCCTTACCGCCGGGCGGTGCAAGAAAGTTTGGATCATCTGCTGGATCGGGCGCGACTGATTGGCGTCCATACCGGCAGTTGGGCCGAGAGTATGGTGCAACAACGTGGCCCCATCAGCACCCGCGACTTGCATGGGCTGTTGGCACTGGCCCAAAAGCATCCGGTCAAAGAACTGGAACAGACGGCGCAAAAAGCGCTGCATCATGGCACCTGGTCCGGGCCAGCGCGGTTGAATTCACGCTTGCACCTGATTGTTAATCGCATAACAATCCCTCCGGTTATGCCTCTGATTTTCACCATCATCGGATTTAGGCTATTGGCTGGGCCGCCAAAACCAAGCATTTCTCACCGCAGTGCAAGGTAGTCGGATGAATCCTCAGCCTAAATCCGAGCCGCCCTTTGCCATTCCGCCGCCTGCCAAATCCGGCGGCGAACTATTCATCGTGGACAACAGTGACGAGAATTGGAAAGGGATAAAATATCTTCAGGACTGGACCGAAATTGCCAGTGCCTTTGACATCGCCACCGGCTATTTTGAGATTGGCTCGTTGCTCGCACTCGATGGCAAATGGCAGAAGTTGGACAAAATTCGCATCCTTATGGGCAACGAGGTGTCCGCGCGCACACGCCAGGCCATCCTCGATGGCCTCAAACAGGACATCACCGCGCGCCTCGATGCCAGCATCGAATCAGAAAAGGAGAAAAACGATTTTCTCACCGGCGTCGCGGCCATCGTGCAGGCTTTGCGCGACGGCAAGATTGAAAGTCGCGCCTACGCCAAAAAAAAATTCCACGCCAAAGCCTACATCACGCATCCGCGTGTCGCCGTCATTGGCTCCGTAGCCCTCGTCGGCTCGAGCAATTTCACCGTCCCCGGCCTCACGCAGAACATCGAACTAAACATTCAGGTCAAGGCAGCGGGCGACGTGCGCCAGTTGCAGGATTGGTTCGAGCTGCATTGGAATGAGGCTGAGCCCATCAATGCGGACATCCTTGCCACCGTCGAGCGCCACATTCGGGAATACACGCCGTTCGATGTTTATGCCAAGGCGCTCGACGAATTATTTCGCCGGCACGAGCTCACCGCCAGCGAATGGGAAAAGACCCAATCCAAAATTCATCCCATCCTCGACCAGTATCAGCGCGATGGTTACGCCTCGCTCTATCACACCGCCGCCAATTACAACGGCGCTTTTTTGTGCGACGGCGTCGGCTTGGGCAAGACCTTCATCGGCCTCATGCTCATTGAGCGGCTGGTGATGTATGAAAAAAAACGTGTGGTCTTGTTCGTGCCCAAGTCCGGCCGCGTGCCGGTCTGGGAGCGAAATATCAAACGCTATTTGCCGCATTTGCTGAATGGGTTCCTGTCGTTCAAGATTTTCAATCATACTGACCTCATGCGCGACGTCAGCGCCGACGGCACAGATTTTCCGTCCATCTTTGAACAGATGACCGAGCAGGCGGACGCCGTTATTATTGACGAGGCTCATCATTTTCGGAATCGCGGACTCACCCGTGAATCCGGCGGCTCGCGGTATTGGAAACTCTACGACCTCTGCGCCAACAAGCAGGTGTTCCACCTCACGGCCACGCCAGTTAATAACGCCCTTACGGATTTTCAGCACTTGATCGAGCTTTTTTCCCGCGAGAAACCGGATTTTTTTGCCACTCGCGTCGGTATTCATAATCTCAGTGCCCATTTTCGGCAGTTGGAAAAACAACTCGCCACCATCGTCAGCGGTCAGGGTTTGGGCGAACTCTTCGCTTCCAATTCCGTCGAGGCCGGTCAGGTTTTGTTCAGCGATAAATTGTTTCGTGAGTTGGTCGTCCAGCGCAGTCGCGCCTATGTTGTGGAGAGCCAGAAACAGCAGGGGGCATCGGCCGCCTTGTTTCCCTCCAAGGAGGATCCGCGTGTTGCCGAATATTCCGTCAAAAAAACTTACGGTCATCTACTTGCCAAGGTCGAAGTCGCATTTGCAAAAGAAAAACCCCTCTTCGCGCTCGCCCCCTACCATCCGTTGGATTATCCCGTTGGCGCAGTGGATGAAAAGGGGAATTTTGAAATTGGTCGCCAGCGCGGACTGGTCCGCCTTATTCGCGTTCAGTTCCTAAAGCGCTTCGAGAGTTCCATCACTGCCTTTGAGCAGTCCTGTCAGAATTTGTTGCTGAAATTCATTGCCTTCCTGGAAGTCAACAACCAGTCCAAGCGGGAAGCGGAACGCCTAGAAAAATGGCGCACCCGCAATCAGGAATTATTGTCCCACATCCACAGCCGCCGGCTGGCGCTGGCCGAAGAGGAGGCCAGCGAGGAATCTGAGGAAGCACTCGGGGAAGAGTTTCTCGACCACTTTGCAGCGCTAGATCGCAAGACCTACCGCGTGGACGAAATCTTTGACGATACCTACGATGACCTTGAAACCCTTCGGGATTTCCTGGAGGAATTGAAAAAATTCACCCCTGCTCACGACGACAAACTCAAGGCGCTGGTCAAGCTACTCAAATCCGACACCAATTTGAAAGGTCGCAAGGTGCTGGTGTTCACGGAATACATGGCTACCGCCCGTTATCTCAAGCACGAGTTGCAGGCAGCCGGGATAGATGGCGTGGATGAAGTGGACAGCGCCACCAAACAGGACCGCACTGTCGTACTCCAGCGGTTCGCCCCCTATTACAATGATTCGTCCACCGCCGATCTCGCCGCACGCGGTTTGAAGGAAACTCGCATCCTGCTCGCCACCGATGTTCTGTCGGAAGGCTTGAACCTTCAGGACGCCACGCGCATGATCAATTATGATCTCCACTGGAATCCCGTCCGCCTTATGCAGCGGATTGGCCGCGTGGACCGCCGGCTAAATCCTGCTGTGGAGAAAAACATAATTGCCGACCATCCCGAGGAAAAAAACCAGCGTGGCAAGGTAGTGTATTGGAATTTTCTCCCGCCCGACGATCTCGAATCCTTGTTGAAACTTTACAGTCGTGTCGCGCATAAGACGCTGCGCATTTCAAAAGTCTTCGGCATTGAGGGCAAAAAACTCCTGAAACCCGACGATGACTACGCCGCACTCAAGGATTTTCAGCACAGCTATGAAGGTTCCACCACGCCCACTGAGAAAATGCAGTTGGAGTTGGAACGCCTGCTAAAAGAAAATCCCGCGCTCGAAGCCCATCTCGATAAGCTCCCCGGTCGAGTGTTCAGCGGTAAGGCCCACCACGAGGCCGTCGGCGCGCAGGCGGTGTTTTTCTGCTACAACCTGCCGGCGGAGGATACCGTCACGCACGAATGGACAGATGCCGCCGGTCGCACCGCGTGGTATCTCTATAATTTTACCACTTCCAAAATTCTCGATCAGCCGGAGGAAATCCATGCCTGGATTAAATGCTCGCCGGAGACGCTGCGACGGGTGGAAATGACCGCCGAGGCATTGCGCACAGTGAGGCTGAAGATCGAATCCCACATCAAGAATACCTACTTGAAACAGATGCAGGCGCCGGTCGGCATTAAACCCACACTAAAATGCTGGATGGAAATTAACTGAATTACTCTCATGGATTTCATCCGCACCAGCCAGGACGTAAGCCACTCTCAGGCGGAAATCTGCCTAAACCTCTGGTATTTCGTGGATGAAACTGGCGTGGTATTGCGGCTAGCTGGTAAAGCTTACGCCTTGGTGGGCACGGAAGCGCAAAAACTCGCCGCCTTGCACGCACTTTCTGGCAGTGACCATCTGACGGCTGAGACTGGCAAAGTACCACCCAACTTCACCCTCCACGATGGCACTAAAGAATTAAATGGGGCCATCCCGGTTTCGAGCATTCATCTGGATCATGCCGCTTTGTTTGGCCCCTTAATGGATCAAATTGAAAGCAAATTGGGAAAACCGCTTCGCTCGACCAATACCGGCTATGAGACCTTCGATTTAAAGCTACCTCCCAACCCCCTCTGCGTCACCACCGCCGTGTATGAGCGCCCCAATGGCGAACTCATTGCGCGTATCAGCCAGCCCGCGTAGCTATGAACAAACAATTGCTTGAAGCTTTGGAATCCGAAGTGAACGCTGAACTGGCTGCGGTGGCTAAGGCGGAAAAGTTTCTTCACGAACCGGTGACCGACGGAGTAGTGGACATTGGTCGCTACCTCGCCAGTTCGCCTAAGTTGCTTTGGATTTTGAAGGAACCCTGGGAAGATTTGCAAGCGGGCGAAGCCGGCGGTGGCTGGAGCGTCACGCAGGAAATCATTGGTAAGGAGAAATATGGAAACCGGGGAGTATTCGCGCCAATGGCCTATGTGGCCTATTCCGTGTTCAACAACTTTCCGCCTTGGTCGGAAATTCCTTATGCCACTAAAGACGCCAAAGTCCGGGATGCGCTCAAATCGATCGCCTATATCAACGTAAAAAAATTTCCAGGCAAGACCACCAGCTATAATGCGGATATTCAAAAGTATTACGACCTGTTCAAGCTCCTACTCAAGCGCCAGATAAATACAATTAATCCGGACGTTGTCATTGGCGGCCGCACGCTCCCCATGTTCTCCACGGACCTTGGGCTTAAGCGGGAGGAGTTCACTTTGGAAGGATCCCTCGCATTTTGCATCAAAAATCGCCGTTTGTATATAGATGCGTATCACCCGGCCCAATGGACACAAGTCAAACCGGCTGATTATGTTGACGAAATCGTCTCTGTGATCAAAAAGCATAACCCCGCAGCAATGTTGGCAATCGAAAATTCTCCATCCTAATTTCCCATGCCCAACCAACTCCGCGACATCCGCAAGTTTACCGACCTTGTCCGCTACTTGGAAAGCGAACTTGAGTGGCCCGTCGAGACCGGCAGCTTCGATGATCTCACCTTTGAGTATCAGCCCGCCGAGCTCGGCTTGAAAGACGAAGACGCCGTCAAAATCAAAAAAATCCACCAGCTCCGTCCGCTGGCGTCCGGGCAGCCGTGGGGCATCTTCTTTGTCGAATTTGAAAAGAAGAAACTCCCCGTTATCGTTTTACGCCGCATCTTGAGCCACTTAATTTTGAAAAAACGCCAGTCAGCCAACAAGGCCGATCAGGCCGCATGGAATCCCCACGATCTCCTGTTCATCTCTGCCTTCGGTGATGAAGCCAGCGACCAGCGCGAAATCGCCTTCGCCCATTTCCACACGCAGGCCGGCGGCGACCTGCCCACGCTGCGCATTCTCGGCTGGGACGGCGGTGACACCCCGCTCAAGCTCGATTACGTCGCCTCCGAGTTGCAGACCAAACTCCACTGGCCGCAGAATCCAGCAGATCAAAACGCCTGGCGTGCCCAATGGTCCAGCGCCTTCCGCAACAAGCTCGGCCACACCATCAAGACTGCCGACGTGTTGGCCGAAGTTCTCGCTGGCTTGGCTAAACGCATCCGCGACGCCGCCAAGCGCCTGATGAAGGCCGAGTCGGAGAACGGCCCGCTGACCAAACTTTACAAGGGCTTCCAGACCGCGCTCATCCACGACCTCAAGCCGGATGATTTTGCCGACACCTACGCGCAGACCATCACCTACGGCCTGCTCACCGCCGCCATTTCCCGCACGGAAATGAGCGAGGGCGCGCGTGGCACCGTGCTGTTCGCCGAAAACGTCACCGACATGGTGCCGGTCACGAACCCGTTCCTGAAGGAAATGCTCCAGACCTTTCTAAAAGTCGGCGGGCGCAAGGGCGGCATTGATTTCGACGAACTCGGCATTCAGGACGTGGTGGAACTCCTGCGCGGCGAGGAAACCGATCTCCCCGCCATCCTGCGCGACTTCGGCAACAAGACGCGCGGCGAAGACCCCGTCATCCATTTCTACGAACACTTCCTCTCCGCCTACAACAAGCAGTTGAAAATCCAGCGCGGCGTATTCTACACCCCGCAGCCGGTTGTCTCCTACATCGTCCGCAGCGTCCATGAACTGCTGCAAACCGAGTTCGGCCTGGAGGATGGTCTCGCCTCCACCGCGACGTGGGGCGAAATGCTGGCAAAAAATCCCCATCTCAAATTGCCGTCCAAATCCGGCGACCCCGGTGACAAGGCGACCATCGCCCCCGGCGAAATGTTCGTCCAGATTCTCGACCCCGCCACCGGCACGGCCACGTTTCTCGTCGAGGTCATTGACGTGATCCACCGCACGCTGAAAGCCAAGTGGGACCAGGGCGGACTCAAGGCCATGCCCAAGCTGCCGCCCACCTCGTTTCCCCGGCAGCCGGCGGACTTTGGCGGCTATTGGAATCAATACGTCCCGCTCGCGCTGCTCCCGCGCCTGCACGGCTACGAGCTGATGATGGCGCCCTACGCCATCGCCCACATGAAGATCGGGCTGAAACTCCACGAGACCGGCTACCATTTCGGCACCGAGGAACGCGCCCGCATCTACCTCACCAACGCGCTCGAACCCAAGGTCACGCAACTCCCGCAGATTGGTTTTGACGCGCTCGCCCACGAAGCCGCCGCCGTCAACGAAATCAAATGGTATAAACGCTTCACCGTCATCATCGGCAATCCGCCGTATGCTCAATACAGCATGAATCTAAATGAAGCGGCGAAGGCTCACATTGAGAAGTTCCGCTTCGCGAATGGGCAAAAAATTCGAGCAAGAAATGCCCTTCAGCTAGAGCGCAACTTAAATGACGACTATGTAAAGTTTCTTGGCTTGTCGTCTGACTTGTTTCCGCTTGGGACTGGAATCTTGGGGATGATTACAAATCGGATGTTTCTCGACTCCGAGTCTTTGGTTGGTCTTCGTGAGTGGTTTGCTACAAATTTCGATCGTGTATGCATCGTGGATCTCTGGGGAAGCAGTGAGGAATCAAGAAGGGTTGCACGGCTTGCCGAAGATGAAAACGTCTTCGATATACTACAAGGAGTGGCAGTGTCGTTCAGCGTTCGGCGACGTGTTCGGTCAAAAACAGCGAATCCAGTGCGGTCGCGCGAAGTAATTGGAAAACGTGAAGATAAATATAAATTACTTTTTGAAAATCTCGCATTGGATGACAAATCGTGGGAACAAACCACACCAGAACCAGAATGGTGGTGGCTGCATCGCAATGCTTCGGACTCCGGCTCGGCTACACACGAATTTACATTGGCCGAGATTTTCCCGCAGTTTTCAACGCTTGTAGCAAGCAATCGAGACCATCTGGTTGTAGATTTTGACCGCGATGTGGTTTTACAAAAAGTCAAAGCCGTCCAAGCGTTTCGCGGAACAAATGAGAAATGGGCGGAGCAATTTAATATCACGCTCAAGACGGGATGGAACGTAACCGCAGCGAGAGAAAAACTTTCTGGAATTCGGGATATTGGTGCGCACATTAAGACGATTGAGTATCGAGCATTTGACAGACGGTGGATTTTTTTCCATCCAACGCTTGTGTGGCAATCCGCGCCAGTCAGTTCAAACAACGTCCTTCGTGGAAGTTCTAACCGCGTTTTAATTTCCCTTGGCAAGAACAGGGCGGAAACTACCAATGGTCATTGGGTTGCTGCGACGCTCGCTGATAAAAGCGTTGTCAGCACACGCGACAACGCTTCCGGTTTTCCGCTTTATCTTTATGATGACGGCGACGAGTTGAACCTCGGAGGCAATTCCGGTCGCCCAAACATTTCCCCGGAATTTTTGCGCGAACTTTCCAAATGTCTTTCCATTCCACAGACAAAGCCGCACGGTTTGCCCGATGGCGTGACGCCGGAAGACATTTTCCACTACACCTACGGCGTGTTTCACAGTCCCGGCTACCGGAGTCGCTACGCGGAGTTTCTGAAGATAGATTTCCCGCGCCTGCCGTTGACCGGCAAGCTGGAGTTGTTCCGCGCGCTGGCTCGCCTCGGTGGCGAACTCACCGCCCTGCACCTGCTGGAATCGCCCAAGCTGGCCCAGCCCATCACGGAATACCTCGGCGGTCGCAGCCCCGCAGTCGAAAAAATCTCGTGGTCCAAAAACACCGTCTGGCTGGACAAGGCGCAGACCACCGGCTTCCAAGGCGTGCGCGAGGACGTGTGGAATTTCCACATCGGCGGCTACCAAGTCTGCGAGAAATGGCTCAAAGACCGCAAAGGTCGCACCCTCTCCGCAGCGGATCAGGAACATTACCAAAAAATCGTTGTGGCGCTGTCCGAAACCATCCGGCTGATGAAGGAGATAGACGACGTGATTGAAAAGTACGGCGGGTGGCCACTCAAGTAAAATTATGCCAGTTCGTATTTACGACATAGCGCAAAAACTTGGTATTGACAGCCATCAGGTTTTGACTAAAGCCAAGCAATTGAGTATCGCTGCCGCCAAAGTTCCGTCCAGCTCGCTCGATAAAATTAGCGCTGAGTGGCTTGAAGAAGAAATTATCAAGTCCAATCCTGACGTGGCTGCGAGGTTGGCGGCGAAGTTTGTTGTGGTCACCAAGCCCGTCGTCGGGGAGAAATTCCAAATCGTAAATGCGCCCCCACCACCGCCGAAAACTGCAACAGAACCTTCCGTTGCCAAGCCCGTTCCAGTATCCAGCGCTGGATCTATCCCAGTTACAAAAACTAGTCAGCAGCCCGAGCCAAAAAAAACAACTAATTTACCAGCCGGCGAAACGAATGGTCAGCGATTCGAGAGAGAGGTGCGGCAGTTCCTTGACTCCCATCTTCCCTATTCAACCATCTCAGGAATCCTAATCTTTGATTCAGGGCGGGCGCGTTTTGTTGAGGAAGCCAAAGGAAAGCAAACCGGCAATGATTATGCCTACGAACTGGACCATTTGTTACATCAGGCTAACGATTCACAGGATCGCCTTTTGATAATCGAGTGCAAGGCGCAGCCAATTACGGTGAAAGATGAGCAAACTTGGGAGGCGCATTACCGGCGGCGGCCCGACGATCCACTCAGCGAATACGCCAAAAATGTGCAACATCAGATTCTGCGCCACGCGGAGGCGCTGCGCACGTATGTAAATCCCTTGAGCCGGGGCCGCAAACTGAAGATTGATTGCGTGGTGGTATCTAGTGACGAGGCCACGCCTCTGAAGACACGGCATGTGAATGAAGACATTTCGCTCCAGTTATGCAATTTCACGGCATTTCGTCAGGCCATACCCAAATTGGCGCCACACACTTTAAGCATTGTGCAATCGGACTTGCTAGGCCTACTGCGATTGAGCCTGCCGGTGGAGGAATTGGGACATCCTGAAATTAATAACGCCATTGCCTATGTTGAACGATGCCGTCGCTCACTGGACGCCGAATTATTTCGCGCCTTTGAGCCCACTAAGGAACGCTGGGCGATCAACGGGTCAGCCGGCATGGGTAAAAGTGTGCTGCTAAGTTATAGTCTTTTTTGCCTGACAACAGATCGGCGCGTCCAAATAGATAATGGTGTAAAATCGTTGATTGATTTCGGTGCGACTGCAAGAGAACTTGGAATTCCTCCGCTCGGCCAACGCGGAGTGTATGCCTTTGCCCTGAAAGAGAAACAGCGCGGCGTCATCGAAGTCTTATACCGTCGTTTCGTGGATGAGTTTTCTTCACTCAATCAGATGTCCGATTTGGGCATTCGCCGGCCAACCATCCGCCTTTGGAGTGGGAGGATTCCAGACGATTGTCATGTCTTGGTGATTGACGAGGCGCACGATTTGCCTGCAAGGCATGCTAAAGTTGTGTCTGACTGGCTGAATACGCCCGGCCAGCCGCGCTATCTAGTCATCGCATGTGACCGACACCAGAAACTTCGACTGGTTGGGCGGGATGAAAGCATCATCGATGGAATCAGCTTTAGCCTTAAAACAAAAAAATTGCGGCTGAATTACCGCAATCCATTTGCGGTTTATGCCGCCAGTTTAGGGTTGATGTTCCGCTGGTTTGCAACGAATGGTCCCAAGGTGATTCCAACCGATGATGATTTGCGGAACGGGTTTGGATTTCTGGTTGAAAACTCGGCCTTGGCAGATCACAAGGTTCTGTCTATGCGAAACGATGCTCACCCCGCGAATTATTGGTCACACACCGTCAGCATTTTTTCAAGTTGCCACTCCGCGCTGGCGCGACTGCGGCCAAACCGCCTCAGCCAGCAGGATGTGCTTTGGGTTCGTTTTTCTGATGAAGATGATAATTTTGATTATGAGCAACTCAGCCATTTCACCTATCACAACTTAAATTCCCCGGAGTCGGTTGATTTGGTTGATAAATATATCAAAGGTCAGGACTTTCCTGTGGTTGTTTTAGAGGGTTTTTCAGATGACATTAACGACTGGAAGGATGCAGCCGCCGAACAACTAATGTGGCAGCGCCGCCGCCAGCTTTATATTTGTGCCAGTCGTGCGACGGCCTTTTTATTTATTGTTGCTCGTCAAGACTCGAGCAATTTAAATATGGCGGCGGGGGAACTTAAGAATTTAGTTCAACAGTTATCTACGCCACAAACCGATCTGGATAAATTCAATCGGACATGGCGGTTTACAATTACACCGTCTGATAAAATACGCCGCATGGATGTGTTTTCAGATGTAACGGAACCGCAGACCGCGCCAGTTTTGGTGACAGAAATCGAAGTTTCTGGACATGAACTGATAATTCTGCGGGAGCAAGTGACGGTGCGCGCATTGGCGGATGCGTTGGGACAAAAGCCATTTGCCGTCGTTGCTGAACTGATGAAGCTTAAAGTGATGGCTCGAGTTAATCAGATAATTGGTTTTGATGACGCCGCACAAGTGGCTGCGCAGTTTGGCTATTCAGTTAAGCGAAAAGTTTGATGCAAGATGAGCGATTTATTTGACCAGCACGAATCTACGAAATCCGCCCAACCGGCGGTGCAGCAGCTTTTCGTGGACGAAGCCGGAAACCCGCGTCAAGAAATCTGCAAAGGCCCACTCGGAATCCATTGAGAGCTTTTAGGTCATGTCAACTGCCCCAGCTAATCATGAATCTGGAGTGATAAATCTGACGCCGGATTTTCCTTCCTTGGTTTCATCGTGGATGGCGGAAACAATCCCGGAATTGGAGGCTGGGATTTTTAACGGAACACTGTCGGATCAGCTCGAACGACCGGAAGTTCAAGAGGTTATCGGCACGCAAATCTTGGAGTGCTACCAGGCCATAGCCCGCGAAAAACTGAAACACGACCAGGCTTTTCGCCAAAGTTGGATCAATAATTTCATCGCCCGATTTCATGAATGGTTGAAGCCTCCCTGCAAGTTGTTTCCCGCGAAAGCTGCAATAAACCCCAAAATGAAACGAATTTGGCTGTTAATAGACGATGCGCCTCCATCGCTGGTAGCCAGATATTATCAGGGTGATGTGACGCTTCGGCCGGATCAGGTTTTTTCGGTGCGCAAATGGGGGATTGGGTTTTCCTTTAAGGACGATACTTTGGATCGATTCTACATGGATTCCCTCATCGACTGGGCTCGTCGTCGTCTGGCTGATAATATAAAAAATCTCTGGAATATTGAGGCAACCTACCTTTCCAACCAATCCAATCTAGAGGTGGAAGCGAAATGGAGTTCCGGGCGTCTTGGAGGGCATTTCGAGCACCTGATGTTAGAAGTTTTGAATGAGGATGCTTCAATTGCACGATTCGCGCCTCTGGCAGAGGACATTTTGGAAAAGACCGATCTGAGGGTTCAGTTCCCAAGGGTTCACCAGAAACTTGGATCTAGGGTGCAAGTATCCCTGCTAGCAGACCCGGCCATTCATGACCAAAAGGTTAAAGCTCTCTACTTTCGTGATGAATTTATCATTCTCACACCACTGGAATTGGCCCGGTGTGCGATCCATCCACCAAGCCTGCCGCAGTTTGAATTATTGACTCGTGATGATTTTTGGAGACCGCTCGGAGGACGTTGCGATAGTGTAAACGAATTGGCATCTCGATTCTATCAGCTTTTCGTGGAAGCCTTATCCTTTCCTACGGCTCATCCTCTGGGTCCATTGTGGAATATTCCGCCAAAAGTGCGTCAATTTATCCGCGCTTTTACTGAATATCGTGCCGTCAAAGCCGGCATTTATATTCTTGAACGCAAAGAAGTATCATCAAGAAAAATAAGTTCAGTAAAAAAATTCACCAGCCCATATTGGAAAGCCAAATTCTCTTTGAACCCACCGCAAACCGACATAAAGCCAAAGGTGAGGGCCCCTACGCCTGCTCAGACCGCTCCGCTGGAGGCTGCGGTCTTCACTTTGATAAAAGTTAAACCCAGCGAGCAATTCCCGTTGCCCCCGTCAGGCAGTCTTGCTCCGGAAGACAAACTGACCATTTCATCTCTTGAGAACATTAAAACACAGCTTTCACCGACAGACTCCAACCAAGCATCGTTAGCGGGTTGGAAAATCCAAGTTGGTTTTTACCAAGCTGGTAAGCAGCAATTGAAAAATCTTGGTAAGGCACCGGTGGAACATGGCGATCCCGCTACCTGGCGAAATCCAGGTCCAATCCATCAATGGCTTAAAGCTAAATTGGTGGCGGCGGACGTAACTTTCAGGGATATCGTTACAATCACGGCGGAGCGTAAAAAAGTCGTTGAAAACGTTGACTATTTACTTGAACATATTCCGCTCACACAAGAAGAGTTGGAGGCTTGCCAATGACTGAAGCCGACCTAAAAAACATGCCGACCTGCCAAAGGGGTTGCTAAAGATGGCTTATAAAACTATGTCGGAAAAAAGAACTAAATTATGCCGATTATCCGCAGCAACGGAAAGAAACAAGTCATCCTTAAGTCGCAACCATTTGCCAATGAGGAGCAGCTCCAGAAAGTCGTGGCGGAAAACCCGTCGCTACTGTGTTTTGACGGCGAAGCCCCGCTCGCCCTAGTCACCCGCGAGCTGACCCTGCCAGATGCCGGCTATCTGGACATCCTCATGATTAGCGCCGACGGCTTGCCTGTCCCGGTGGAATGCAAGCTTGCCCGAAATGGCCAGGCTCGGCGCGAAGTTGTCGGCCAAATCATTGATTATGTTTCTGTCCTTACATCCATGACCGTCGATGAACTGAATGACGCCGTGGAGGGAAGACTTGAAGAGGCACTCCGATGTTTTGAACATGAAGATGAGAGTAAAGAAATGAGGGTGTTGCAAGGCGTTTCCGGTGAAAAAAGAGACACGGAAGCTTTCGAACGCCGTTGGCAACAGGTTGGCACCAAGCTTCGAGCGGGCGAGGCTCGTTATGTAATAGTCGTGGATGAAGTGCCCGCTGACCTTGAGCGCATCATGCGCTTTCTTATTCAACGCTCCGAATTAGACATCCGGCTGGTGCAAATCTCCCACTATCCCGATGCAGATGGCAATGCTTTATATGTGCCGGCAAACATTGTAGATGTTGCTCCAGCCGATAGACCATCCGGATCGCGCCCCAGAGTTCCATGTGCCAGTGATTTTCAGGCCGTCATCGATGCTTACATCGCCGTGGCAGCTCCAGGCTTGCAGACACGAGGAAGGGCGGCTTATTACCGACTCATATGTGTCAAAGGATGGCCACGGTCGCTCCATTATGAGTTCGTTAATTATGGCACCCAATGGGGCGTTGAATTTCATAATGAATCAGAGCCGCACCGCTGGCTGGCGGAAGTTCTGAAAAAATTACCAACCGACAAATCAATCAGCTACTCGCATGTGTTGGAATGGGAACCAAAATGGTTTAGAGGTAAGGGACGCATCCGAACTATGTTTTCAAAACAAACTCCGCCGGAAATGGTCGCTGATGCCATGTGCCAACTCATCTCCGCCACGCGGGACCGCATTAACGCTGCACTCGCCAATCTGCCAAAAGATAAATAACCACATGCCCCGCCTACATCAATATCGCAACCGGAACGCCTGCTACGTCCTCACGGCCATCGGCGGCAAGGTCATCACCTACCAACTGACGCCTGAGGGTGAAAAGAAGCTGGCGGCAGCCCGCATCGGTCCTGGGCAGCAATTCGAGCGCGCCATCCTGCTCGACCTCTACCGCTCTGGCGATGCCTACACCGGCGGCAGCGGCACGGATGACCCGCTTGGTAGTCAGTTGGAAATGGATTTTGCCAACGACCCAGTGCCGGAAACCGCTTTCCCCACGTGCGACATTTGCCATAGCGTCAACGATCTCCACCTCACCCTCCGTGGTTTGCCGGAAAAACTCATCGCACAACTTCAATGCCCCGTTTGTCGCGCACTACCAGGAGCCCAGTCCGACACTATAATCCCCCTCGCGTTACTGTCCCGCCCACTGCTCTTCAGAGTCTTTCAGTTGAAAACCGTCGCGGACAGAAGTCCCAGTGTCAAGCAGTACGAGGAATTGCTCCAAATTGAATTTGAATCCAAATGGGATGCATTGAGCAAGCGTGGTGGTGAATCACAAAGCATACTTTTCTACTCTAGCCCGGAAGAGGGGCTTCGTCTGGACTGACTCGCAAACTTACTCTCATATTCATCCATACGCGCAGCCATAGTATAACCGGACCAAATAATGCCTGTAGACCCAAAAATAATTTCCTACGGGTTATCGGATCGTCCCGGCAGCCGGCGTAACCCATGTCAACGCCAGTTTCCCGATTCATACTTCCCGTTTTTCATTGCAACGATTTGATTGCGGGTTTTGCCAGTATTTGCGCAAAATTACTTTTGCCGGCAAATTGCTTGTTTTCCATCCGAATTTTTCTTGTCTCCTAATGTGCTCGTCGTATTATAAGAATTAGTTGTAGTTAGAGAGCAGCAAGCGGCAGATAAATTATATGAGAATTAAAAACCTGCTCGTACTGATAACCAGTCTGGCGCAGTTCGCGTCCGCTGCACAGACCAACCAAGCCGTCATCTTTCCCGGTGACACCGCCCAGACCCTGAACCTCGTTTGGCCCGCCACACCTGGCTTGCGCTACGAGGTAAAGGAATCCACCAACTTGCAATCTTGGACCACGGCGCGCGGCTATCCTGCCCCGGCCTTTGGCCCCGCCCAACAGATGCCGTTCTCAAGCACTGACACCACTCACTTTTATAAAGTGAATCAATTGGACGATCAGCCGCCGGTCATTACCACCCAATATCCTGCGGACGGTGGCTTTGCTGTGCCCCGGTTTGCTAACCTCACACTGCAATTAGTCGATGCCACTGGCATTGACACGAACTCCCTTCAGTTAACGATCAGCTCGCTCGGCACCTTCACGTTGACCAATGCCCAACTCACTTTTTCCAATGGCATCCTGACCTTTCTCAATGGCGGCAGCATTCCTTTGGGTGGCTGGGCCTCCAATGTTACTGCCAGTTTGGTCATGGCCGATACGCTCGGGCACTTCGCCACCAACACCTGGAGTTTTACCTTGGAAAGCCAGCCGCAAACTGTGACTAACCTTTTCGTGTTCGGCTCGCCCCACGCGCAGCGCACGGGTCAGCAGATTGGCAACATTCCCACCCGCGTGCTAGCGGCTCGTGCCGGTCCAATTGCGGCCGGAGCAGGCGATCCCTGGACACTTGCTTTGGTGGCCACCAATTATCTGGTGCTCTCCTATACCAACACCGCTCCCGGCTTCACGGTTGGCCAGTATGTCTGCAATTTGACGCCCGCCAGTCCGGCGGAAATCTTCAATCGCAAAATCACGGCCGTCAGCGACGACCCCGCCAATAAATTGCTGACTTTGGGCACCGTTGAAGTCCCGCTCACGGAAATTGCCACCAATGGCTCCGCCTCCGTTTCCAGTGATTCCATGATCCTGCAAATGGATACCAACGGCGTCTTCAACAAGGCATTTTCCATCAGCGGCACTGTCACCTTTCCCCGCATCGGCTATTCGCTCGACGGGGCGGAGTTTAAGCTGCGCCAGAATGGCTATGAAACCACATTTAACGGAAGCACTTTAAGCCTTGGCGATCCGCCGGATTTGCTGCATGTAACCGCTCAGCAGTTGCATTGGTGGTTGACGCCCAGCCTCAAAGCCAGCGTGGATGTGAACTGGGGCAAACTGACGCACTTCGAGGCCATCGCCTCCGGCACGGTGGACCAAGCCGCAATTTTTGATGCCGACGTGCTGTTGGCGGGGGTGTATGCCAGTCAGTCTCTGGGCCTGCCCGACGGCGCCAAGCCTGCGCTCTGGGTTTTTCTCGGCTCCATCGGCCCAGTGCCGGTGTTTGCCTCGCTTGGATTTGATATGAAGCTGGTGGTTGAGGAACAAGCCCAGGCCAACCTCAGTTTCCATGCCGGCGAAAGCCAGTCGGTGAGCGCATCCTTTGGTGTCACTTACAACCGTCCAAGCGACGTGGCGTGGGTACATGACTTTAATTTCCCTTCGCCCACCATAGATCCGTTCAAGGTCAACCTCACCGCTGCCGGTTCAATCAAAATATCGCTCAAACCGGCGGTGGAGTTTCTGGTCTATGGCTTGGCTGGCGTATCGGCAGGCATCACCCCCAGCGAAGAAGTTGATTTTCAAACCGGCATCGGTCAGCCGTTGACTGGCGATTTCAAGGCGGATGTCAGCCTGGATCTGGGCTTGGCCGGGCCGGCGCTAGAGCCACTCAATTTGCCCGATTACAGTCTGTCGCTGTGGTCCGATCAATGGCATCTCTTCCCCAATCCGGCCAGCACCACGGGGACCGCCCTGGCCTTTGACCAGCAGCCTCAGAGCCAGACCGTCACCGAGAGCAGCTCTGCTTATTTCTCTTGCTCCGTTTCCTCCTCCGGCACTCCCAGCTATCAATGGTATTTTGGCGGCGTGCCCATGCCCGGCCAGACCTCCCGCACGCTATCCATTCCCAGCGCCAGCGCCGGTCATGCCGGCAATTATTATGTCCGCGTTTCCGCCGGTGGCCAGACAAGCAATTCAGCTACTGCCACGTTGAACGTACTGCCCGCCTCCGTCCAGTCCAGCAAGTCAGGACTGGTGGCCTGGTATCCGCTCAATGGAAATGCGAACGATGCCAGCGGGAATGGAAATAATGCCATTGCTAACGGCAGTGTTAAATTCGTCTCTGGTTATATTGACCAAGCGGCCAGCTTTTCACAGTCATGGTTTCAAATCCCAAACATTTTGAATAATCTTCAATCGTTCTCCATTTCTCTTTGGGTCAATGAACAAGGAATGACAAATGCGGGGCCTGGTGATGCTGAAGCTGGCGGTGAAGCTTACATTTGGTTTGGCGACAACGAAATTCAATGGGCAGGCATAGCCTCTTGGGGAGGTGCGTGGGCAGGAGTTGGTGATACCAATGTTGCAATTGTGGCGACAGTAAATGACGCCGCAGGTCAACCTATACCAGTTGATCTTGTAATGCAAAAGTCCCAGTGGCGAAATCATTGGCATCATCTTGTAATGACTTATGACAGCCAACAAGCTAGTCGTTCATTGTTTATAGACGGTGTGTTTATAAATCAGAGAACCGCATCAAAAGCCACGTCACTTTACGGAGTTGGAGCTATTGCAAGCCATACATGGTGGTATGGCACAAACCGCAATTATCGCCTTTTGGGTCAGATTGACGATGTCCGCATTTACAATCGCGCGCTCTCTACCACAGACATTCTTTCGCTTTACAACGCCAGCCTGCCCGCCCCCGCCCCATCCTCCGGCATGGCCAACATCCCCGCCGGTTCGTTTCAAATGGGGGATGCGGCTGATAATAATTACTACGGCGACGCCCCAGTGCATACGGTATATGTCTCGGCCTTTTACATGGACAAGAATGATGTGACGGAGGGGCTGTGGGCGCAGGTGTATAATTGGGCGGTGAATCAAGGTTATAGCTTTGATTATCCCGGCTCGGTTCCGGGGTCGGCCTATAGCAGTTACAGCAAGGGGGCGAATTATCCCGTGATCATCGTGAACTGGTATGACACGGTGAAGTGGTGCAATGCGCGGAGCGAGATGGAAGGCCGGACGCCGGCCTATTACACGACCTCCGCGCAGACAGTGGTGTATCGCGCCGGCCAGGTGGATGTGGACAACAATTCGGTCAATTGGAATGCCGGCTACCGTTTGCCGACGGAGGCTGAGTGAGAGAAGGCGGCGCGGGGCGGAGCCAGCGGGCAGCGGTTTCCGTGGGGAAATACAATTTCATGGAACCAGGCGAATTACTATGGTTATCCCTTGGCTCATGGGGGGTACTACACTTACGACCTTGCCACGGCGATTGGCTTCGATCCGACATTCGCCACTGGGAATTATCCCTACACGAGTCCGGTGGGATATTTTGCGCCGAACGGGTATGGGCTGTATGACATGGCTGGGAATGTGTGGCAGTGGTGTTGGGATTGGTATGGAACTTATGCGAGTGGAAGTGATCCGCGTGGGCCGACTTCGGGCTCCCAACGGGTGAATCGGGGCGGCGGTTGGAACTACGGCGCTATCTACTGCCGGACGGCGGCGCGCAACAGCATCTACCCGGCCAACTACAACTACAACCTCGTTTTCCGCTCCGTCCTTCCTCTAGGTCAATAAGCTAAGCGGACAGTGCGGAGACTGCCGGCGGCCAGTCATCACCAAACCGTTTGACAGGTTCGCGCGCCGAACATAGGATTCAAGCATGGAAATCGTGTTCGCGGTATCGCAGGAGAGTGATGGCGGCTTTGTGGCGGAATGCCTGTCGCAGGATATTTTCACGCAGGGAGACACCTGGGAGGAGTTGCGTGCCAACGTGCGCGAAGCGGTAGCGGCCTATTTCTTTGACCAGCCTAAGCCGGCAGTGGTGCGGTTGCATCTGGTGCGGGATGAGGTTTTGGCACCCGCATGAAACTGCCGCGCGACCTGAGCGGAGCGGAACTGGTGCGGCACCTGTGCCGCCATCACGGCTACCGGGAGATTAATCAAGAGGGCAGCCATGTCATTCTCCAGACGAACGAACCGCAGTCACATCGCCTGGCGGTGCCAAATCACGCCGCGCTGCGGATCGGTACGCTCAACGCCATTTTGCGGTCGGTGGCGGTCGCCAAGGGAGTCGGTAAAGAGGATGTGCTGCGGGAGCTTTGATTCATGCGTAGATCGGTTTTTCTCCCAAGAACGGCGTTTATCGCTGCCTACTTGGTTATCAACCAATCCGCCCACGCCATCATGGCCGGCGAGGAAAACGCCTTGCCCGCCGATTCTCCCGCCAACCGCCTCGACAATCTCGGCGCCGGTTCGCCCTTCAATGCCATAGGCTCGCTCGCTATCAATGGTGGTGGTTTTTCCTACATCGGCAGCGCCACTGCTATTTCCCCAAACTGGATTCTAACCGCCGGCCATAATCTGGATCTCAATGATACCGGTTCGCCCACGCCGGGCTTGAGTGTTAATTTTAACCTGCCCGGATTCGGCTCTTTCTCTGGCTCCAGCTTTTACACCTGCTCCGGTTTCAGCGGTTTTGCCAATCCTTCCATTCAGCGGGATCTTGGTCTGATTCATCTCGCCAATCCACTGCCGGCCGGGGTGCTTTACCCGAGTTTAAGCGGCAAACTTTCCACTGGCTCAGAAATTGTTTTGGCCGGCTATGGCCGCTCCGGTTATGGGGATTATGGATACACCACCTTCGCCACCCTAACTGACCGGCGTATCGGTTACAATCTCGTTGACTCCTTTCAAACCGACGAAGGAGGTACGGGTTTCAACGCTGTTTTTCTTTACGATTTTTCTGCCCCATCCACCACTGGCCAGCCGGGCGGCAGCTTGGGAAATAATCTCGAAACCATCATTGGCCCCGGTGATTCCGGTGGTCCCGCTTTGGTAACCAATGCCGTCGGTTATGCCATTGCCGGTGTAAATACCTTTGTGGAAGGCTATGGTGGTAAATTCGGGGACATCGGCGGCGGTGTCGTGCTCGCGCCTTATGTCAGCTGGATAGATAGCGTAACGGGTATTGACGAGGTGCCCGAACCGACTGTTATTAGGTTGCTTTTGGGGGCTTTGATATGTGCTTTCATTTTTCCACGGGCAACCTTTTTTGTAACACCGGCATTGGCGACCCGCACTCAATCTGAAGAGGGTGTGGTGTTTCAAAGGCAGCGCTGATGCTTCCGGCTTTTCCGCCGCAAATCAGCGCTCGTGCCACATTTCGTAAATAACAAATAGCAGCCCGAGGCCCAGCAGAAAGAACAACGTTTTTAGCGCCCACCCCGGCAGCCGGTTGAGCCAGCCAAGGCTGAGATCGGGATTGCCGTGGGCGTCCCGACGATAGGCCAATGGGGATTGATAATGGCCGTGTGCATTCCGGTTGTCGGGGAAAATCCGCCGGGTCAAGGCCATCACGCCACCGAGGAGACAACCAATCGTCATCATCATGGGAAGCGATTTTACCGCGTTGGCTAGGGAGATGTTGCCTTGGGGGACAAAGTGTGTGACGGCGAAGAAAAACAGGATGACACCAAAAAAACAACTCCAGGCCAAAGCCGACATCACGATGCTCACCAACGAAATATTACACCAGCGGACCGATTTGATTTTGGGAGCTATTTCTGTCAGCAAACGCCAGCCGGCACCGCAACTGAATCCCCAGCTGGCAGCCGATGCCACTACGGCCCAAGATAGTTGCGGATGGTAGGTTGTCCCCAGATTGAGAATGGCGGCGAGGATGCCAGCCGCCGACGCCAAAACTACGCCTTGAATCAGCGCCAAGGTAAGCCTTGTTTTCCAGGGAAAGGGAACCCAGCCGGGCCAACCGCCCCCGGATACGCCCGGCCGGGGTTGGCGGCGCGAAAAATGGCGCTGCCAGCGCAGCCCTTCATCACTGATGGCCGCCGTTAGCTTGAAGAAAAAGAGCGCGAAGAATGCAAACTCCAACACGCCGACGAAGTTCAGCAGCCACGTCAAAACTCCGGCGGGAATACCGGCGGCGACTGAGCGACCCGCCTGCCAAAGGCCATACCCGAAATGTAAGACCATTAAAGACGGCACCACCACCAAGACTTTTTTCTTCCAGCCGGCCATGCGGCGGAAGCGCCCCCAGCCACGTTTGAGCGCGAAGTCACTTTCAAACTCCTCATCCTCCTCCACCTCCCAGTCTTTTTCCAAACTGTGGTGGTGACCAGGCAGGTCAGTGTGGTCGTGGTGGGAGTCAGCGTCACCGCCGTGATCATGCCCGCCGTCAAAATCGTCGCCGTCCATATGTTTTTTCGATGGGTTTCGTGAAACTGGGTCTGTGAATCACCAGCCCGCCATGAGGCGGGCTTTCAGAGCATCGCACCAGCCCAGCAATGCGGCGGCTCGTCACACCTGGATTTCTTTTAAACCTAATGAATATATTTCTTGGTGGTCCGCTCCTGGCGATGACCGAGTAGCTGCTTGATTTCAGCCAAGGATAGCGACTCAGCCAGTTTTTTCGCCAGCGCTTCTTTATCCGTGGCCTTGTTTTTATTGGTCGCCGCTGAATGGCGTAGGGAGTGGAATGACTTATCCATGACGCCGGCGCGTTCGCAGATGCGCTTGAACGTCACCGAAAGCAGCGCACGCCGCTTCACGTCGTGGACGATGGCGTGCTGTTCGGGGAAGATACGGTTGTGGCTCGAAGCTGGAACTAACGTCACCATTTCCTCGAGTACAGGCGATACCTTATGGGTAATGCGCTGATTGGTTTTCTCCTGCCAGACCACCAATTTGCCTGCCTCGAAACAGCGCCATTCCAAGCCCGCAATATCCGACAACCGCAAACCGGTCTCCGCTGAACACCGCACGGCGAACAGCCAGAAGAACAGATCGAAGTGCTGCTTGTTAAGCCGCTGTATCTTCAAATCTTTGACCATTGCCGAATACTCCGTCGAATCCTCCACCCGTCGGATATCTTTTTTTAGGTCATTCAACTGCGATTGTAGGTAACCGGTGAGTTGGTCCAATTCCGCCGGACTAAACGGCTCCCGGGGCACTGACTCTTTTTGCTCGTGAGACAAAACCGAAAAATCAATCGCCACCGCTTGGGACGGATCGCGGTTCGTCCAGCCTTGGCTGGCGCAGTAACCAAAAAACGTGTGCAGATGCCCCAAGACCACCAACCGGCTGGCGCGTTTGCGCTCCTTCGTCTCGTCGTTAATCCACGAGGCGATGTGAGTTTCCGTGATCGCCGACGGATGAAAAGATTCCACCTGCATCTCGCGCGCCCACGATTGCACAGTGATGATCACATTCTCCGTGGTCTTGGGCGAGCGCCCGCGCGCTTCCATCCATTGTTTGAAGGGCGGCAACGCCTTGAGAATGGTTTTGTTTACACCCGTAGTAATACGGCCGACCACTTGCTGCGTCAGTCGCCCCACCTGACCGGCTTGCTCCAATTCTGCAATGTGCGCCGCCTTGGCGACCGCTTTGGCCTGGGTCAGGTCGGTTTGTTTGGTGGTGATCGTCCGCCGTTGGCCATTATTGGCTTTGAAGCTGGCGTGGTAAACCCCCTGTTTGGTTTTGATCAATTTCATAGTCGGTGTGTAACAGTGTTATCAAGGTATCGCTGATATGTGACAATGCAAGTTATCTTATGACCAGGGTGCGGATGGCGTTCCGCAACTTCGGCCAGCTTTGCTCGCAGTTGATTTCCGGCGTGGCGCCAGTCATATCGAACCGGTCGATAGCCTTGGCCAACACCTCGGAGCCGTCCACCGGTTTGAAGTCGCGGGGCACTCGTTTGCCGCGCAAGCAGATCGTGGCCGCGTCGCCCTTGGTCGCCACCACGTCGAATTGCACTTCCTCGATGCTGTTGCGATGCAAGATGCAGTAGATGTTTTTCTTCGTCTTATTCGTCACGCGGTCGATGCGACCGATGGCTTGATTGAACGGGCCATAGGAGTATTCGAGCGAGCCGATGATGAGGTTGTTGCAATCGTCGAACGAGTAGGACGACGCGCATTTGATGCCCATTAACATCACTTTCGCCTTGCCGCTTTTGAACAACCCGGCTTGGTAGGCGTGTTGGTCGGCGGTAATGCTGGAGTCAATGCGAGCGATGGAGATACCGGCGTCCACCAGCTTGTGCTGGAGCGTTTCGGTCAGCCCGCAGCGCGAGTTGATGATGACAACCTGTTCCTTGCGACCGATCATGTCGCGCACCAGTTCAAGGATGGCGATGACTTTCGGGTTCATGTTGCTGCTGACCTTGGGGCCACCGTGCCGGAAGCCTTGCGGGTCGGCGCAGATGTTGCGCAGGTAAGACACCTGTTTGCGGGCGCGAATCAATGGATGGCCGGTGATGTTGGCGCGATTCAGGAAGTGGCCGTACAACTTCATCTGCTCTTTACCCATCGGCACCCGCACGTCGATGATGGCTGGTGCGATGTAATCAGCCCGACAATCCAGCTTGCTGATGAAGGCCATCGTTGGTTTGAGCAACTTGAGCAAGCGGGCAGGGGAGCTAATGATGGGCGATGACTTGACGCACGTCCCGCGCCACTTGGGATCTTTACGCCGGTTTTCCTGCTCCTGCGTCACGTCCCGTTCCTGCGACATGAACGTATCAGTGAACTTGGCGAGGTCGTGCCGAGCGTAGGGCCAAGCCGCGTTGCGCCGACCGCCGCGATACCATTCCGGCACCGCGAGCCAACCCATGAGCGAGAATAGGTTGCTGACCACGTTCGGGATAGGCGTCGCGGACAATGCCCAACGGAACTTGGGTTGCAACCGGATGAGCATCTGCGTCAGATTAGCGCCCAGATTCGTGGCCACATGCGCCTCGTCGAGCAACACCATGTCAAACTGATGCCCGACTTTGGTGGACAAACAGGGTTCGATGATGCAACGGATGCCGTCTTCTTCGCGCCCGACTGAGTCGCACCACTTACGCGGGTCGTCTTTGTCGAGGTCGCCGGCTTTACCGAAGCCATTGGCGGCACACCATTCGTTGAGCTTCTCGTCGTTCCATGTGTCCGGCACCCGCTCCCGCGCGCCGTTACTGAACATGGCTTGATAATAACTGACGTACACGCCGGGCGGCAGGACACCGTTATTGAGCGAACAGATGCGCTCGTAATCCTGGTAGCTGAACAATTCCCAGACTTGCAGGTACGGCGCGAACCGATTCATTTCCTTAATCCACTGAGACGCCTGAAACTCCTGCTCGTCGTTCTCGTCGTCCCCGTCCTGCGCCTCTGTGGAACGCATCGTGCCCTGCGGCGCGATGATGAGCGCGCGGTAAGGTGACTTCAAGGCTAGTAGCGTGATGGCCATGAGCGTCTTGCCCGTACCGGTCTCACCAGCCACCAGACCGGAATCCTTGGCGGCTACGCGCGCCAGATAATCCAACTGACCGGGGTAATAGGTGTAGCCCGCCATCATTTCCAGCGCGTCCATGACGGCCTTGTTCTGGTCGTACAACGCGACCTTGGTTTCAGCGGAGGTCAGCACAGTCGGCTTCTTGAACCATTGCCAGAGCAAGGTTTCGCATTTCTCGAATGACGCGCGATCTTTGTTCGGCTTATCCATGAAACGGATGGCGCGACCGGTATCGTCCTTGATCTGAATGTA
>Ga0007854_10000503_pt1 | contig 25377 bp, 24 predicted proteins | sample CryBogCBH12Aug08_FD_60382 | JGI IMG/M metagenome (GOLD analysis project Ga0007854, IMG submission 60382) | Freshwater microbial communities from Crystal Bog, Wisconsin, USA - CBH12Aug08 | ecosystem: Environmental > Aquatic > Freshwater > Lake | place: Crystal Bog, Wisconsin, USA | collected... | reverse complement strand
GCCAACGCTGCCAATGGTATTTGCTCCTGGCAGCAAGACACTGCTACGATTCCAGGTTCTACGCTTTCAGGCGGTCCGTGTAACTGGCCATTACCTGTCCCCAATACTCCCACTGCCGTGGACGATTTGTGGCATGCGGCGGTCGATGGGCGAGGGACTTATTTCAGTGCGACCAATACGGGTCTTTTATCACAAGGCCTGAAAGGTGCCTTATTCAATATTGCATCGCTTGTTGATGCGACCCAGGCTGCTTCCGGTTTGAGCAGCCCGATTGTGACTTCATTTTCTGATTATCAATATAACTCGGTCTATAGACCATTAAAATGGTATGGCGATGTCTATGAGCAAACGGTTAATTTAAGTACAGGGACAGTGCCGACTTACTCTGAAGGTGATAATACAACCTATGTCTGGTCGGGAATGCAACAACTTGATGGACAGACAGATTCGGGGCGTACCATTTATGCTTTTAATGCGGGTTCTTCAAATAAGCTCCAGGCATTTACAGCAGCAAATTATGCAAGTAACGCAAACTTTTCCTCAACTTTGACCAATTCCTTGTCACAATTTGTAACAGGAAGTTCGGACGCATTACCCGTGTGGACTGCCAACACGACTTATGCAGTGGGTACTTTATTCTTGCACTCGGGTAGCTGGTATAAAGTGACTGCTACATCTGGCTATACATCATTAAGTACGTGGGGAACGACAGATTCAAACAATACCCAAAGTGATTCCGGCCCTTCAGGTGCAAATCTTATTAATTATATACGCGGTAATCAAACATACGCGAAGACAGACAATACCGGCTACTATCGGGCCCGTGCACATATTTTGGGTGATATTGTCGATTCTGTAGCTGCTTATGTTCAGGCGCCTATTCAGACTTACGCAGACTCTGGTTTTGCCGATTACCAGACGACCATGCAAAATCGTCAGGCGATGGTTTATGTCGGAGCGAATGACGGAATGTTGCATGCCTTTTATGCCGCTACCGACAAGATTGTTTCCTCTACTGGGTTAGTGAGTTCTTCAGGCGACATAAGTGTTACGGCAGGAAACGAAGCCTGGGCGTTTATCCCCACTCCGGTAATGGGAAATTTATATTTGCTTGCTGACAAGAATTACGGGACTGTTACTCCCTGGGCTCACCAGTTTTATGTAGATGGTTCGCCGGCTGTAGGACATATTTGTCCTACAGCGCCAGCTTCCAATTGTACTGGCAGCCAATGGAAGACAATATTAGTTGGAGGCCTGAACAATGGGGGAAGGGGCTTCTATGCGCTGGATATAACCAATCCCTACCAACCGATTGCACTTTGGGAATTTTGTAATACAGGCTGTAGCCAGAATGATGCTAATTTAGGGTTGTCCTATGCTACCCCGCAGATTGTGAAGATGGCTGATGGAACTTGGGTGGTTATCGTCACTTCCGGCTTAAACAATGTTTCAACTGGAGATGGGCAGGGCCATGTTTATGTATTGAATGCTTATACTGGTATGCTGAACAAATCTCAGATTTCAAGTTCGTCAACGGGTAGTCAGCATTCAACCGGAAACATTTCTACCAATACCGGGATTTCCAGTTTGCCCAGTGGATTGGCACGCATTAACTCACAGGTGATAGACCCAATAGCAAATCTGACAGTTCTTCAGGTTTATGGGGGGGATGAGCAGGGAAATCTTTGGCGTTTCGATGTGAATGGTACTTTGGGAACAACTTCTGCTCAGGCTTACGCCGCACAATTGCTCACCACAGTTTCCTACAGTTCGAGTAGTCAAACTACTGCGACCCTTCAGCCGATTTTTGCCAAACCTGAAATAGGCTTATGCCAGAAGAAAACAGTGGTGTTTGTGGGTACCGGACGGTTATTGGGTGCTTCAGATATGACTAGCACGACTCATCAAAGTATATACGGGATTATGGATCCACTGACCGTTACCTCATCACCGAACTCTCTCGCGATTTACCCTAATCCTCGAAGCAGTTCTACACTGTTTGTTAATCAGGCACTCACGGTAGGTACTTGTACTGCGGCTGAAGCGGCTGCGAAACTTTGTTTACTGGTTGATCCTTATACTCTACAACCTCAACCAGTGGTCACGCAAGCTTACCCACCCCAGCCGGTTAATTACACGACGCAAGGTGGTTGGTATGTCGATTTGATTCAAACAGGAGAAACAGCAAACACAGATCCTGTTCTGGCCTTGGGCACCTTAAGTGTGAACACCAATATTCCCAGTACTAACTCTTGTTCAGGGGGCGGCTCAAGTTACAACTATGAATTTGACTATTGCACGGGGGGGGCAGTTCCAGGCGAAACTACGATAACCAACGGTGTAATAACAGGGACTGTTGCTGTATTCCTGGGTAACGGGTTGGCGACATCATCGGCGGTTCAACAATTAGGTGGCGGAACAACCGGAACAACTATTTCTGTTGCAACAGGTGGTTCACCAGGCTCAACTGATGCCGGGTTGGCTGGAGCGGCCTCATTTATTTGTCGGTTATCGACCGGGATTTCTTGTAGTCGAGCATTGATACCTAATCTACCCCCTACGGGTACGCATCGTACTTCTTGGCGGGAAATTCCTGCGCCTTGATCACTTTAGTGAAAGATTCATGGGTGTGAATGGTTTTTAGTAGGATGGCTGATAGCACATCGTTTTAGCTTCGAATGGTTGCTACATTGATGGGTTATCGCTCATCCTACAAATAGTGCCAAGCTGAAAATTATTCATAGGCATGAAAAAGTAATTCTCTTGAGCATTAAAAGTTAAAATCGAATGGTATGTGAATAACACCGCTGGATGTCGGCTTTCGCTGGAATAGCCGATTGCCTGACTTAAACGGAAGAAAAGCAGAGCGTGAGTATGATTGATGCAATTTCGTGATTTGACGGGTGAGGCGTCTCAAATTTTGACGAGGTATTTTCTGGCTACCCCACTTCGCCGAATTTTATTTGCAATCGCGTTTTCATTGCTGATTCATGTTTGGGTGCTGTGGTGGCCAAATTTACATTTGCGTCATGACCGTATCGGTTCTGAGCCATTGACGGTTACTTTGGAACACGTCAATCATTCTTCCAATAAGTCAACTAAACCTCCATCGGAATCAGCCAAACTTCATACTGAACCACTTCCTTCGAAGACTTTGGAGCAAAAAGAGCCGCCTAAAATAGTACAGGCTTCCCAATCGGTTGTTCAATTGACCAATCAAGCTCAAACGGAAAACAAACCTGTTTCTCAAGTGCCTCCTTCACAGCCAATAGTTCAACAAGAAATAGCTCAGACTGAAAAACTATCTGATGCCATAGCAAAGTTGCAATTGTGGAAATCAAATAATCCCGGAAAATTTCCAAAAAATATCCTGTTGTCTTATTCAATTTATGGAAAAGAAGGCGGGCTTAAGTCAGGCGATTTGATCGGTCAGTTTCAATCTCACGACGAGCAATATACATTTCAAACCATTCAAAAATCGAATGGTCCTTTGGAGTTGTTGGGGGTGGCTTCGCCTGTCGAAAGGATGAGTAGAGGAACCCTGAGCAACAAAGGATTGAGGCCGGATTTTCTTACGGTTAAAGGTAAACAGCCGAATACCGGGATTGCCTTTGACTGGACAGATCATAAGTTGAGTTATGCGGATAATGCCTCAAGTGGCCGGGTTGTGACACTTCCGGACAAGACACAGGACAGCATGAGTTTATTGTTTCAACTACGGTTTGCTTATCAACAAACTTTTTATCCGAGGTTCCAGGAAACAATTCCAGTAACAGTATTGAACGACAACGTAATTGAGCAGTATGAGCTGGAGATCGGTGCTCAGGAAAGTATTGATACGCCGCTGGGTAAAATTCGTGCGCTGCATTTACGCCGATTGCATCAAAAGGGAGAGCTCTATTTTGAAATATGGCTGGGGGTGGAAGACTTTATGCTGCCGGTAAAGTTTCATACTATCAACAGTGCGGGTGAGGCGGTCGATGAGTTTTTGATTTCAGATATTAGGGTGTCGGATGAGTGAGCTTTTTAAAAGGAGGGAGTGGGAAGTTGTCGAAGCATCATTAAATTACATCTGCTGGTCAATCAGGTAATATTATATCGAGTATTGCTACTTAAACTCCAGAATATCCAGCATGCAGGCAATCGTTATTTTGTGGACGAATACTCAATAATATTAATATGAGCAAGATTACGAGGAACTCATGAGCAAACATTTACAGGATGCTTACATCGTTGTTGCAACCCGTACTCCGGTTGGCAAGGCGCCACGAGGAATGTTTCGCAATACCCGTCCCGACGATTTGCTTGCGCATGTGTTGCGCAATATTTTGGCGCAATCGCCATCGCTGGATCCGGCAAGTGTTGCGGATGTGATTGTCGGGTGCGCGATGCCCGAAGCGGAGCAGGGGATGAACGTGGCGCGTATCGGTTTGCTGTTGGCCGGTCTGCCCGATACGGTACCGGGCATGACAGTAAATCGGTTCTGTTCTTCCGGTTTGCAGGCGGTGGCGCTGGCGGCGGAACGTATTCGGGTTGGCGAAGCGGATGTGATGATTGCGGCGGGGGTGGAAAGCATGAGTCTGGTGCCCATGATGGGTAACAAGATTGCGCTCAATCCTCAAATTTTTTCGAGGGATGAAAATATTGCGATTGCATACGGAATGGGCATTACTGCCGAGAAAGTGGCGGATCGTTGGAAAATTTCCCGTGAGGCGCAGGATACGTTTGCTTTAAAAAGCCATAAACGTGCTTTGCAGGCAATTTCAAGCGGTGAGTTCAAAGATGAAATCGCGCCGTATTCTATCGAAGAGCATCTGCCCGATTTGAATCAACGCGAGGTCAAAATCAAGACGCTTGTAGTGTCACAGGACGAAGGACCTCGTGCTGACACTTCGATCGAAACTTTAGCTAAACTTAAGCCGGTATTTGCGCAAAAAGGCTCGGTAACGGCAGGCAATAGTTCGCAGATGTCTGACGGGGCTGGAGCCGTACTGTTGTGTTCTGAAGCAGCATTGAAACGCTTTAATCTGACGCCGATTGGCAAGTTTCTTGGTTATAGTGTGGCGGGGGTGCCGCCTGAAATTATGGGTATCGGCCCAAAGGAAGCTATTCCGCGTGTGTTGACTCAGGTGGGGCTCACACTGAAACACTTGGACTGGATTGAACTCAATGAAGCCTTTGCCGCCCAGTCGCTTGCGGTGATGAACGATCTTGGCCTGGATCCTGAAAAAGTGAATCCGCTGGGCGGTGCTATCGCATTGGGGCATCCGCTTGGTGCGACCGGTGCGATACGAACTGCGACTTTGTTGCACGGACTGCGCCGCCGTAAACAGAAATATGGGTTGGTCACGATGTGCATTGGAACGGGTATGGGAGCGGCGGGTGTTTTTGAAGCTTTGTGAGTTTGCTTGATGGGGAAGTCCGTCAACAGTTATAAAAGAATTATTAAACACACCCTGCCAGTATCCAACTTGCGTTGAGAAAGTTAATAATGAAGAGACTGATTACACTATTTTTGCTGTGCTTAACTACACAAGCGATTGCCTTGGATTTTGAAGGCGTGAAACTGAGTGACATAGTTCAAGTGGGGAATGCCACACTAAAATTGAACGGTGCGGGATTGCGCACCAAGCTGATTTTCAAAGTGTACGTCGGCGCCTTATATCTGACTGAAAAAAAGCATTCTGCTGCGACTGTGTTGGCGGATGCCGGAGCCAAGCGTCTAAGCATGATTATGCTGCGTGAATTAAGTAGCGATCAGTTAATGGAAGCTTTTGAAAAGGGACTGGCCAAGAATAATACGCCAGCTGAACTGGTCGCCATGAATTCGCTCATCAAGGAATTTTCAGCAATCTTTCGCTCTGCCCGTGAAGTCATCAAAGGAGATGTGATTACGATTGACTATTTTTCAGGGGAGGGGACTCGTGTGAGTATTAATGGGATTGAAAAAGGACGTTTGGCCGGGGCAGAATTTAATACGGCACTTTTAAAAATTTGGCTGGGCGATTCCCCTGTCGATGATGATTTGAAAAAAGGACTGCTGGGTGAGTGATCAGGCGGCGAGTTTGAACGCCGATGTCCATTCGGCAAAAATTGATCGTGATGCGTTGGCGCGGAGCTTGCGACAACAGGGTGAGGATTTTTTCCAGCTTGTCACGCAGAACTGTCCATATTTGTTTGCCTCTGTTCCACTTTTTGTTTCGTCAGCTCAAGTGGAACAGATGAAGGCTGTAATCGCTGCGGTTGAGAGCGTGGTGGCATTACCAGCGTGGCGGGATAGTGTTATTTCTGAAAATGATACAAGTCATCAAACGGACAGTGTTACCCGGGGAGTGTTCTTTGGTTATGACTTCCATCTGAATGTGGATGGCGCGCACCTCATCGAAATCAATACCAATGCGGGGGGAGCTTTCCTGAATGATTTACTGCTGCAAAGCCAGCGGGAGGCTGCGATGCCGGGCGTGGCCGCAGCCTCGGACCACCTTGAGCAGGATTTTCTGGATATGTTCCTCAATGAATGGAGACTGGAACGAGGCGATGTGCCGTTAAAAACCGTTGCCATTGTGGACGAGCATCCGCAGCAGCAATATCTTTATCCTGAGTTTTTGCTGGCACAACGCATGTTCGAGCGGGAGGGCATCACGGCACTGATTGCAGATCCTGCAGAATTGGAGGTGCGGGGTGATGTGTTGTATTGCAAAGGTCACAAGATTGATCTGATTTACAACCGCCTGACCGATTTTCATTTTAACCAACACGCTGTATTACGCTCAGTTTTTCAAAACAACGAGTTGGCGGTGATTACGCCCCATCCTTGGGTATATGCTTTATATGCCGACAAATATAATCTCACTCGACTGACTCGTACCGAAGAGTTGCGCGTGTTGGAGGTGGATGAGGCGGATATTGTGACCTTGCAAGCGGGTATTCCTGAAACCAGGATGGTCAAAGCTGGAGATGATGAACAGTGGCGGCATGAGCGCAAACAGTGGTTTTTCAAACCCAACAGCGGTTTTGGAAGTAAAGGTACTTACCGTGGAGCCAGCGTAACGCACAGGGTGTTTGCTGAAATTATGAAGGGGGGCTATGTTGCCCAACGCATGGCTGCTCCGGGTGAACGAGTTGTAGGAGTGAGTGAAACGGAGTCGGCAGTTTTTAAGTCGGATGTGCGTTGTTATGTTTATGCGGGAAAAGTGCAGCTGATTGCCGCGCGTTTGTATCAGGGGCAAACTACTAATTTTCGCACTGAGAATGGGGGGTTTGCTTTGGTGCGAATTGTTGATTAGTGAGTTTTTAAAATAGATTGCAGGGCTGCCACATGCCCCTCCCTAGCCCTCCCCCGGTAGAAGAGGGGATTACCCACTTAAATCTTTTTAGTGGATTTGCTTTTCGTCCCCTCTCCTACCGGGGGAGGGTTAGGGGGAAAACTAAATTTAGTTCATGATAAGAATTCTAAATCAAGCGATTGTGCAAAAGACTTTCTGGTCAATGGTACCAGTGTTGCTCATCGTGCTGAGTTCTCTGACCTATGGGGAAACACCAGTATCTTCCGGGGTCGAAGCGATACCGGTACAGGTATCGGCCAAATCTGAGGTTAAGCTTGGTAAACATTCAAAATCAGTCAAACATGCTAAACGAGGGAAAAAAGTCAGACATCCTAAACGAGTCAAGCAAAAAAAACCGGCTAAATTATCTGATCAAGGCAAGTCAGGCTCGAGAGCCCAAGCAGCAGGCAGCAAGCCAGTGGCAGGCAAGGCTATTGAGTTAAAAGTGGCGGAACCCAAATTGGCAGGCTCCAGGCCAAGCGAGGAAGGCAAGGTTGAAACCGCCGCGCAATCGGATGCAGAAGTAGAAGCCAGAGTAGAGGCTGCGGCTCTGATTCAAGCTAAATCCGAGGAACAGGCCCAGTTTGATGCCGAAGCCAGAACGGCTGCACAGGCAAGATTGGCAGAGCGAATGAAGGCGGTGACTATTAGAGCCAGATTAGCCAAGTATGATAAAGAAACGAAGGTGGTCACGACCGAAAAATTGTACCGAAAAGCTGCTGAAGAGGGGGATGCGGAGGCTCAATATAATCTGGCAGTGATTTACGATTCAGGTAAAGTCGTTTCGCAGGATTATGCCGAGGCGGCAGTGTGGTATCGCAAGGCTGCAGCGCAGGGTAATTTAAAGGCTGAATTCAGGCTGGGTGTCATGAATGAATACGGGCACGGTATGCCTCTGAGCCTGGTAAAAGCGGTTGCACTGTATCGGGATGCAGCAAAGCATGGAAATGCAGATGCAGAGCACAATCTGGGCGTCATGTGTTATCGGGGTAAAGGGGGAGGGAGAAGTTACAAGGTGGCTGCAGATTGGATGCTTCTCGCGGCCGATCAGGGGCATGCTGAGGCGCAGAGTGATCTGGCGACTATGTATGCCTTGGGGCAGGGAGTTTCACGGAATTATAAATCGGCTCTGGAGTGGTATCTAAAGGCTGCCGACCAAGGGTTTGCCGAGGCACAACGCAATTTGGGTGCGATGTACGCCGAAGGGGTGGGAAGTTCGGTTGACCCGGTACAAGCACATAAATGGCTTAATCTGGCAGCGCAGGCAGGTAATGAAAGAGCCGCGAAAGACTTGAAGCGGCTTGAAACTAAAATGAATCCTGAGCAAATTGACCAAGCCTGGAAATTAGCGCAGGAATGGCTGGAGAAGCAGAAGTAATCCCACTCGAAGTGAGTACTTGTCTGTCCACGGAGAATCTCATCGTTGATAAGCGTACATTTTTTGCATGAATACTTCCGAATCGACCAATGCAAGGCTGAGAGGCATTGATGGGGATTTGTCAATTTCGGAATTTATGCATTGTTGGGATACTTGCTCAATAACGGGATTCCAGCCGGAGAATAAAACTTCATCGCCGTACCGGACTTCTAGCAGGTCGTCATTTTCAATTTTGTAGTTGTTCATATTTAGTGCGATAGCCATGATGCATCTCCTACGGTTTTGGCTGCCTCTCATAGTCCAAGCTTTTCATTCATCACGGCAGCGTTGCGTTGATTTGGACTTGAAATTATCTTCCCTTGGGTAAACTATCGGCGACATGCTGAAGAAGTTTAGAGTTCAAGAAGAAGAATTCTGAAATTGTTTTGATGTCGCTGGGCTTGGATTAATTAAGCTGTTAAAGATTCCTGACTAGCCAAAGAGTTAATCCGTGTTTAAAGGTTGAGGGGAGGGGTGTTGTAGTGTTATAATGAGAATCCTTCCGGAATTGTCCGGTTGGAAATTCACACACTCGTTCATGTTGGGGTGCCCGCAAGGGTCAGGCTGACGAGTGGATGGCTTAACCCTTAACACTTGGAGTAATTATGGCTGTAACGATGCGTCAAATGCTGGAAGCGGGCGTCCATTTTGGACACCAGACCCGTTATTGGAATCCCAAGATGGCCCCTTATATTTTCGGTCATCGCAATAAAATTCATATTATCAACTTGGAAAAAACCGTCGTAATGTACAACGACGCGGTGAAGTTCGTGAGCAAACTGGCTGCCAACAAGGGCAGTATTCTTTTTGTGGCGACCAAGCGTCAGGCGCGTGAAATTATCAAGGAAGAGGCCCTTCGTGCTAGCTGTCCTTTCGTTGATCATCGCTGGTTGGGCGGCATGCTGACCAATTTCAAGACAGTGCAACAATCCATCAAGCGCTTGCACGATCTGGAAGCGTTGGTGGGTGATGTCGCTGCTATGGAGAAAGTATCCAAGAAGGAAGGCTTGATGATGCAGCGCGAGCTGGAAAAGTTAGATCGCAGCTTGGGTGGTATCAAAGGTATGACCGGATTGCCTTCGGCGATTTTTGTGATCGACGTTGGTTACCAAAAAGGTGCTATCGTGGAAGCACAAAAGCTGGGTATCCCAGTGATTGGCGTGGTGGATACCAATACGACTCCTCTGGGCGTGGATTTCATTATCCCCGGCAACGACGATTCCAGTCAGGCGATTCGTCTGTATGCACGCGGGATGGCCGATGCGGTTTTGGAAGGACGAGAGCAGGCGCTGAGCGAAGTGGTGGCGCAGGTGGAAGAGCAGGTGGCTTAAGTTTGTTCAGGTACGCCAAAAGGGGCGCGAGCCCCTTTTTTTATAAGGGTACCCCTGAAATTTTTCAGGGGTGCTAACTAGAGATCAGTTTTCAAGGAGCAAGAAAATGGCGGAAATTACCGCAGGTATGGTGAAGGAGTTGCGTGAGGCCACCGGCCTTGGCATGATGGATTGCAAGAGAGCGCTTGCAGAAACCAATGGCGACTTCAAGGCAGCTGAAGAACTTTTGCGCATCAAGAGTGGAGCCAAGGCAAGCAAGGCTGCATCAAGGGTGGCGGCTGAAGGTGTGGTAAATACCTTTCTAGGCGCGGATGGCAAAACCGGGGCGGTTGTGGAAGTCAATTGCGAAACAGATTTCGTTGCAAAAAATGATGACTTTATAGCATTTGCAAAAAATGTTGCGCAGACTGTTTCCGAGAAAAATCCGGCGGATGTTGCTGCGTTGCAGGAATTGCCGATCGCCAATGGCTCCGGCAGTGTGGAAGAAGTACGCAAGGCGCTGGTAATGAAGCTGGGCGAGAATGTCAGCGTGCGTCGTATTGCACGTTATTCAACCACTGCGGGCAAACTGGCGTCCTATTTGCACGGTAGCAAAATTGGTGTATTGCTGGACCTGAACGGTGGCGACGAGACTCTGGGCAAGGATTTGGCTATGCACATTGCAGCCAGCAAGCCAAAATCGATTGATGCTTCCGGTGTCAATGCGGAAGAAATTGAAACAGAACGCCGCATCGCAACTGAAAAAGCACGTGAAGCAGGCAAGCCGGATGCGATGCTGGAAAAGATTGCCGAGGGCTCGGTGCAAAAATTCCTCAAGGAAGTCACGCTGCTGGGTCAGGTTTTTGTCAAGGCGGAAGATGGCAAGCAAACCATCGAACAATTGCTGAAGTCCAAGGGCGCATCTGTGACAGCGTTTCAGATGTTTATCGTGGGAGAAGGAATTGAGAAGAAGGTTGAAGACTATGCAGCCGAAGTGGCTGCTGCAACTGCGGCCGCGAAAGGGTAATTCATGAGCGCTGCCCGACACTCCTATAAGCGGATTTTACTCAAACTTTCCGGTGAAGCCCTGATGGGTGAGGATAGCTACGGCATCAATCGAACCGTGATCGAACGTATAGTTGGCGAGATTGGCGAAGTGGTGGCGTTGGGCGTGCAAGTGGCTATTGTGATTGGCGGTGGCAACATCTTCCGCGGTGTTGCACCGGCGGCGGCGGGGATGGATCGTGCGACTGCCGATTACATGGGTATGTTGGCTACCGTAATGAATGCCATGGCTTTATCCGATGCCATGAAGCGCCATGGGCTGGAGTGCCGTGTGCAATCTGCTCTTAATCTGGAACAGGTTGCCGAGCCGTTTATTCGAGGCAAGGCATTGCGCTACCTGGAAGAGGGCAAGGTGGTGATATTCGGTGCGGGAACCGGTAACCCGTTTTTTACCACCGATACTGCAGCGGCTTTGCGTGGCGTGGAAATGGATGCGGAGGTTGTCATCAAGGCAACCAAGGTGGACGGCGTATATACCTCTGACCCGAAAAAAGATTCCTCGGCTACGCGCTATGAGAGCGTGAGTTTTGATGAAGCCATCGGCAAAAACCTGGGGGTGATGGATGCTACCGCTTTAACCTTGTGCCGCGATCAGAAGCTGCCAATTATTGTCTTCAGTATCTTCAAACTGGGTGCGCTCAAACGTGTGGTGCAGGGAGAGGGCGAAGGAACACTGGTACATTGCAATTGATGGAGGGATGTCATGATTTCAGATATCAAGAAAACAACCGAACAAAAGATGACTAAGTCGCTGGAAACGCTTAAGGCGGATTTTGGCAAGGTGAGAACAGGGCGTGCTCACGCAGGTATTTTGGATCATGTAACGGTAGATTATTATGGCAATCCAACGCTGGTAAACCAGGTGGCCAATATTACTTTGATTGATGCCCGTACCATCGGTGTACAGCCGTGGGAAAAAAATATGATTTCGCCTGTGGAAAAGGCGATTCGTGATGCGGATCTGGGTTTGAATCCTTCGACTAATGGCGACATAATTCGAGTGCCGATGCCGATGCTCACCGAGGAACGTCGGCGTGATTTGATCAAAGTGGTCAAGAATGAAGCGGAAAATGCCAAAGTGGCAGTGCGTAATGTTCGCCGGGATGCCAATGAACACCTCAAGAAGCTGCTTAAAGACAAGCAAGTGAGTGAAGACGATGAGCGGCGCGCGCAGGATGAGGTTCAAAAACTGACCGACCGCTTTGTCACTGAAATCGATAAGGCGCTACAAGCTAAAGAAGCTGATCTATTGGCTGTTTGAAGAAAGCGGGTGGTGGGTGCTGGTAGCTTACGGCTGACTGGATTGGCCTTAGGCTACGAGCTTTTTCACCTGACAAGGGTTTCCATGGCGATATTTCAAAGCTCCACTTGCGCAGTTCCGGACGCTCCCGCTGTCCCGCGCCATATTGCGATTATTATGGATGGAAATGGACGCTGGGCGAAGAAACGATTCTTGCCGCGAGTGGCGGGTCATCAGCGCGGTGTGGATGCTTTACGTGAAACTGTGAAGGCCTGTCGTGACTTGGGGGTGGAATATCTTACCGTGTTCGCTTTTAGCAGTGAAAACTGGCGGCGTCCCTCGGATGAAGTTTCTTTCCTGATGCAATTATTCATGAAAATGCTGCAACGGGAAATTTCAAGGTTGCACGAGAATAACATTCGCCTGAAAATTATTGGTGACCGTAGCCGTTTTGATGAGGAATTAAATCGTTATATTGTCGAAGCCGAGCAGATCACCTCAATCAATAGCGGACTGACCCTTACGATAGCTGCAAACTATGGGGGGCGCTGGGATATTATGCAGGCGATGCAAGCACTGCTAAGAAATAAACCGGAGCTTTCCGAAACGTTTTGCGAATCAGAACTCGAAACTTACCTTTCCATGCACTACGCGCCGGAACCGGATTTATTTATTCGCACCGGGGGAGAGCAGCGAATCAGTAATTATTTGCTCTGGCAAATGGCCTACACTGAATTATATTTTACCGACACCTTGTGGCCGGCCTTTGATCGTGAAGCATTGCAGTTAGCAATCAGCTCCTATCAATCGCGGGAGCGTCGTTTTGGCAGAACCAGCGAGCAGTTACAGCAGGGTAAAACCGATGCTTAAGCAGCGAATCATTACCGCCATTATTTTGCTGTTATTATTTCTTTCAGCACTGTTTATGCTCCCCCAGCCGGGCTGGATTGCGTTGATTATTCTGGTGGTGATGCAAGGCACTTCCGAGTGGACTCGTCTGGCTAATTTTTCCGGAAATTTTGCCCATGCTTACTGGTGGATAACTTTGGCACTTGTTGGTGCAATCGTCTGGTTTGATGCAGACCACACCCTCACGCAACATGCTACGCTTCACATGCTGGTCTATGCTGCCTCAGCGTTGTTGTGGCTGGCGATCGTACCTTTCTGGCTATGGATGGGTTGGCAGGTACGCCAAATATTCCCTATGGCGCTGGTTGGATGGGCAGTGCTCATTCCGATGGGCTTGGCGATGATTGATTTGCGCGAAAACAGTCCGCAATTGCTGCTCGGTATCATGGTGCTGGTATGGGTGGCAGATAGCTCGGCTTATTTTACCGGTCGCAAATTTGGCAAACATAAACTGGCGCCCAGCATCAGTCCCGGAAAAACTTGGGAGGGCGTACTCGGCGCGCTCGTCGGCGTTTCGGTTTATGTTCTGATTATTTGGGTAGTGATTGATTTATCTCATCTGATTATGTTTATTCCCATAATCTTGCTGGCCTCCTGGTGTTGGGTGGGATTGGCGGTGATCGGTGACCTCTTTGAATCTGCGGTCAAACGCCAGGCAGGAGTAAAGGACAGCGGCGCATTATTGCCCGGGCATGGCGGTTTGCTGGATCGCATAGACGCTTTGACTTCAACGTTGCCGCTAGCTGCGTTGGCACTCTTGTTGCAAAGGATGGCATGAGACTTATTTATACCCCCTCTCTCGGATTCACCGAAAGTTTGTGTAGGGTGGGCAAGTTTTTGTGTCCACGCTGCATTGAATCCGCGTGGGCACAAAAACGTGCCCACCCTACATGTTTGTTGCAGAAGCTGGCATGAATCTCACCATACTCGGTTCGACAGGCAGCATAGGCAAAAGTACACTTGACGTGGTGGCGCGTCATCCCGGCAAATATTGCGTGACAGCACTCACCGCACAGCGCCAGGATGATGTGCTGTTGGAGCAGTGTAAGCAATTCAAGCCCCGCTATGCAGTATTGATGGATGAGGAGGCAGCTGTCCGCATGGCACTGAAAGTGACTGCTGCGAATCTGCTAACCGAAGTGCTTTGTGGTATCGAGGCTTTGGAACAGGTTGCTTCACTGCCTGAGGTTGATGCTGTCATGGCGGCAATTGTAGGCGCGGCAGGACTGCGTCCGACATTTGCGGCAGCGCGCGCAGGGAAGAAAATTCTGCTTGCCAATAAGGAAACGCTGGTCATGGCGGGTGCTGTGTTCATGGATGCGGTACGTGCCAGTGGTTCAGTGTTGTTGCCAATAGACAGTGAACACAATGCTATTTTTCAAGCCATGCCCCAGGATTATTCGGGAAATCTCGCGCACAAGGGGATCAACAAAATTCTGTTGACCGCATCCGGCGGACCGTTCCGCGATACGCCGCTGACCGATTTGCAAAACGTGACACCGGAGCAGGCTTGCGCGCATCCGAACTGGAGCATGGGCAGGAAAATCTCGGTCGATTCGGCCACCATGATGAATAAAGGACTGGAAGTGATTGAGGCGCATTGGTTGTTTAATGCGCCCGTCGAGTCGATTCAAGTGGTCGTGCATCCGCAGAGTGTGATTCATTCGATGGTGCAATACGTGGATGGTTCGGTGATCGCGCAAATGGGCAACCCGGATATGCGTACTCCGATTGCGTACGCGTTAGCCTATCCCGAGCGCATGGCCTCGGGAGTCGAGTCCCTGGATTTGTTTAAAGTGGCCACGCTCAGTTTTGAAACGCCCGACTTTGTGCGTTTCCCCTGCTTGGGGCTGGCCTATCAAGCGTTGAGGTCAGGTGGTACGGCGCCCGCCATATTGAATGCAGCGAACGAGATCGCTGTGGAGGCATTCCTGAATGGAAAAATTTCTTTTTTATCTATTCCGCGCTTGATTGAAGAGGTGCTGGTTACGTTACCGGCTGTTTTGGTCAAGACGCTGAATGATGTGATGGAAGCCGATGCTACGGCTCGCAGAGTGGCACTGGAGTGGCTGTGTGCATGATTAGCCGGTATTTTTCGCGATGACTACCCTGTGGGCTTTTGCCCTTGCTATTGCCATATTGGTGGTATTTCATGAGCTGGGACATTACAGTTTGGCACGTTTGTGCAACGTGAAGGTTTTGCGGTTTTCCATTGGTTTCGGGAAGGCGATTTACACGAAAAAATTTGCCGGTGGTGAAACTGAATGGGTGATTTCCGCAATCCCTTTGGGTGGCTACGTCAAAATGCTGGATGAACGCGAAGGTGAGGTTCCGGACGATGAATTGCCCCGCGCCTTTAATCGTCAGCCTGTGCTTAGGCGAATGGCCATTGTGGTGGCGGGGCCGGTAGCGAATTTGCTCCTGGCAATCTTTTTGTACTGGGTGCTGTTCATGCACGGGGTACAGGGACTCAAACCCGTGCTGGGTGAAGTCCCACCGCAAACACCAGCCGCAACCGCACAATTTCAAAAACAGGAAACGATACTTTCTATTAATGGCGTTGTCATGCCGAGTTGGCAAGAGGTGCGCTGGTCATTGCTGGATTTGGCCCTGAAAGGCAGCGAAGTACGTATCGAGGGACGTACACTTCAAGGTTCTATCATGCAGCATGTGCTGGATATGAAACAAATCAAACCTGCCGATCTTGACGGAGACTTTCTGGAAAAGCTTGGCTTGCAGCCCAATCAACCGCAGGTGCAGCCAATTTTAGGGCAATTGTCTGAAAGCGGAGTTGCCCAGCGTACCGGACTGCGCACGGATGATCGTATTCTGCGCGTGGAAGGCCGTAGCATCGGGCAGTGGAAGGAGCTGGTGGAGGCTGTTCGAAGCCATCCCGACAAGACATTGCATCTGGAAATCCTGCGCGCGGGAAATTTGCTGGAAATGGATATTATCCCGGATGCGGTTAACGAGGCGGGCAAGCCAGTCGGAAAAATTGGTGCTGCACCGATTATAGATCAGCGCGAGTTCGATGCACTGTTGACGGAAGTGAGTTATCCACCCGTTGAGGCTCTAAACCAGGCTGTGCGCAAGACTTGGGAAACGGCGGCTGTCAGCTTAAAAATGATGGGCAAGATGTTGTTCGGCGAAATTTCAATAAAAAATCTCAGCGGCCCAATTACCATTGCTGACTATGCTGGTCAGTCCGCGCAGATGGGGTTTTCAGCGTATCTGGGCTTCCTGGCGCTGATCAGTATTAGTCTGGGGGTGCTGAATTTGCTGCCTATCCCCTTATTGGATGGCGGACATTTGTTGTATTATACGGTTGAGTGGGTGAAAGGGAGTCCGGTACCGGATAAAGTTTGGGAAACCGGACAGAATGTGGGTATCGCGTTACTTGTTGCCTTGATGGTCTGTGCGTTGTACAACGATGTCAGCCGCCTGATATTATCGTGAGCGTTGCGTAACAACTTCCTATCACTTTCCCCGCCGGGGGAGGGCCGGAGAGGGGGAGCAGGCATGCTGAATTAATTGTTTAAGGGCCGTTTTGTACCATGCCCGTTAGGTTGAATAATAAATGAAATTAAAAAAACTGGCGGTGTTAATTCCGTTGCTTTATGCCACTTCTGCCATTGCTATCGAGCCGTTTGTTGTCAAGGACATCCGGGTGGAAGGCATTCAGCGTACCGAAGCGGGTACCGTATTCAGCTACTTGCCTGTCAAGGTAGGTGATACGCTGGATGATGAACATGCAACGGCAGCGATACGCGCCCTGTTTGCTACCGGTTTTTTCAAGGATGTGAGTCTGGAAGTCGAGCAAGGGGTGTTGATCGTACTGGTTCGGGAGCGCCCGGCGATAGGGAGTGTAGAAATTAATGGCGTGAAAGATTTTCCCAAGGATCAGCTTTCTGAAAGTCTTAAGAATATCGGATTAGCCGAAGGACGTATTTTCGACCGGTCTTCGCTGGACAAGGCGGTGCAGGAACTCAAGCGCCAGTATGTGGCACGCGGCAAATATGCAGTGACAGTGAATGCCAATGTGACGGAACTTGAACGGAATCGTGTTGCAATCAGTTTTGACGTGGTTGAAGGTGAAGCCTCAAAGATCAAGCAGATTAATATCATAGGCGCACATGCGTACAGCGAAAGTGATTTGCGCGACATGATGAAGCTTGATACGCCCAATTGGGCAAGCTGGTTTAGCAAAAGCGACCAGTACTCCAAACAGAAATTGTCGGCCGATCTGGAAATTATCCGTTCATATTATCTTGATCAGGGATACCTGGAGTTTTCGCTGGACTCAACGCAAGTTTCGATTACGCCGGACAAACAGGATATATTTATCACCATCAATCTGACCGAAGGCAACAAGTACACGATTTCAGATATTAAATACGCAGGACCAGAGAGCATTTTGCAGCATGATGAAATGCGTAAATTGAGTACCGTCAAACCGGGTGATACGTTTTCGCGTAAAGAGTTGACGGCATCCACTTCTAAAATTGGTGACCGTCTGGGAGACTTCGGTTATGCTTTCGCAAACGTGAATGCAGTACCCGAACTGGATAAGGAAAAGCACCAAGTCGTATTTACTTTTATGGTTGATCCTGGGCATCGTGTTTATGTGCGCCACATTAATATTTCCGGTAATACCAAGACTCGCGATGAAGTGATTCGGCGCGAATTCCGGCAAATCGAAGGCGGCTGGTTTGCATCTTCCAGAATCAAGAAATCCAAACAAAGAGTGGATCGGCTGGATTATTTTAGCGAAGTGAACGTTGAGACACCTGCCGTCCAAGGTTCCAATGACCAATTGGATGTCAATTTATCGGTAAAAGAGAAGTCTACGGGCGACTTTTCAATTGGTGCAGGCCTGTCTAGTGGTGAAGGTTTGGTGTTAACCACGGCCATTACCGAACGCAACCTGTTTGGTACCGGCAACATCCTGTCCACACAAGTCAATACCAGTAAGGTTAATACGATCTACTCAATGTCGTATACCAATCCTTATTACACGGATGAAGGGATGAGTCGCGGTTTTGATATATTTCAGAGAAACATGAATGCGGCCCGAACGTCGATGAGTCAGTATACTTCTTCCACCTTGGGGGGGGGGGTGCGCTACGGTTTACCTCTTAATGATGATGATGCCCTCCATTATGGTCTAAGAGCCGAACAGACCAAACTGGGACTTACGGCGCTCAGCCCCCAGCGTTATGTTCAATACGTTAATATCATTGGCTCGGACATAACCGACATCCCCGTGACATTGGGGTGGGGGCGGGATACTCGTGACAGTGCAATCAATACGACGTCAGGCACAGTGCTGAATGTTTCAACTGAAATAGGGTTACCGATATCCGATAATTTGCGCTACTACAAACTAAACTATCAGCACCAATGGTTTCACCCGGTTACCCATGATGTGACATTGATGCTTAAGGGCGATGCAGGGATTGGCAATGGTTACGGTGGTATGCCGATGCCAATTAACCAGTATTTGTATGCCGGTGGACCGGGGTCAGTGCGCGGTTTTTCACCTATGTCGATAGGACCACGTGATATTAACGACAATGCGCTGGGTGGAACCAAGCGTGTTGTAGGAAACGCCGAGTTGTTATTCCCCATGCCGGGAATGTCCAAGGAGCAATCGGTACGGCTCAGTCTTTTTGCAGATACAGGGGCTGTTTATGGAGCCAGTGATATGCCTGATACAGGTGGTTTTCGGAGTTCAGTGGGAGCAGCATTAACCTGGATATCCCCAGTGGGCCCCCTCAAAATCAGTTTTGCGAGACCGTTGAACGTGTTGCCAAGTGACAAAGTGCAAAAATTCCAGTTTACACTGGGGAATTTATTCTAAATGGGTAAGGAGTCAAGTATGAAAATGTCGATCATGAAACTGATGCCAATATTTTTGGCGCTGCTCGTTACGCAGAGCGTTGCCGCAGATTTTCGGATTGGCGTGGTGGATACAGAACGTATTTTGCGCGAATCGGTACCCGCACTCAAAGCGGAAAAGAAAATTGAAAAAGAATTTTCCACTCGAGATCAGGAAATTAAGAATATCTCTCAGCAGATCAAAGATATTCAGACCTTTCTGGATAAAGAAGGCTTGACCAAGTCGGATGCGGAGCGCCGTAATAAAGAACGCGAACTGGACAATCTTAATGTGAATTTGCAACGCCTGCAGCGAGAATTTCGTGAGGACTTGAATCTGCGTAAAAATGAAGAGTTAGCGGTGGTATTAGGCTTGGCAAACAAGGCGATACAGCAGATAGCCGAAACCGAAAAGTATGATTTGATACTGCAGGAAGCCGTATACCGCAATCCCAAAATTGATATTACTGACAGGGTGATCAAATTTCTGGCTACTGACAAATAAGTTATTGTATTGCGCGCAATCAATGAAACAAACAGCCTATAGGTTGGCGGATATCGCGGCACGTTTTGGTGGGCGTGTACTAGGTGAGGGTAATACACTGATCAACCAAGTAGCGACGCTGGATAGTGCGCAGGATGGAAATATTACATTCCTTGCCAGCAGTAAATACCGTGCTCAACTTTCGACAACCCGGGCTGGGGCAATTATTTTGGGTGACGCGGATGCCGAGTCGACAACGATTCCAAGAATTGTTTGCCATAACCCTTATGCTTATTTTGCGAGAGTTTCCTCCTTCCTGAATCCGTTACCGCTAGCCTTGCCCGGAAATCACCCGAGCGCAGTGATTGGAGAGGGCGCGCAGATTGATCCTTCGGCTCAAATTGCCGCGCATGTGGTGATTGGATCAAATGCTGTTATAGGTGCCGGTTGCATCATAATGGAAGGATGCAGCATAGGAGACGGAGTGACTATTGGTGCTGACTCGCGACTCTATCCGCGCGTGGTGATTTATCACGATTGCGTGCTTGGACAGCGGTTGATTGTTCATTCCGGAGTGGTCATCGGGGCGGACGGTTTCGGCATCGCGATGGACGAAGGGTGTTGGTTAAAAATTCCACAGATAGGGCGAGTGGTGATTGGGGACGATGTCGAGATTGGAGCAAACACGACTATAGATCGGGGCGCACTGGACGACACGGTAATAGAAGAAGGTGTCAAGCTGGATAATCAGATACAAGTTGCGCACAATGTTCGTATCGGAGCGCATACCGCGATAGCCGGATGTGTCGGTATTGCAGGGAGTGCTACCATTGGGCGTTATTGCCGAATTGGGGGGAGTGCGGGTATTTTAGGGCATTTGAAAATCGCGGATCATGTTGAAATTTCATCGTTCACGCTGATCGGTAAGTCTATTCACGAACCTGGAAGCTATACGGGCGTTTTTCCGTTTAGCAAATATGAAGAATGGCTCAAAAATGCGTCGCACCTGCGTCATCTGGATGTGCTTGCAGACAAAGTAAAAACGTTGCAGAAAGAGATCGAAGCTTTGAGGAGAAAAGATTAATGAGTACACAAATGGACATACATGGAATCATGCAGCATTTGCCGCACCGCTATCCTTTTCTATTGATAGACCGGGTGCTGTCTTTTGATCCCGGAAAAAGTATAGTGGCATTAAAAAATGTGACCATCAACGAGCCATTTTTCCCCGGACACTATCCCCACCATCCGGTGATGCCCGGTGTCCTGATTATTGAAGCAATGGCGCAGGCTGCAGCGCTGATTTCGTTTTGTAGCGAGGGAAATAAACCGGATGACAATACCGTTTATTATTTTGTAGGTATTGATGATGCCCGTTTCAAACGTCCGGTTATTCCAGGAGATCAATTAATTCTGAAAGTGGAGATTTTACGCAATATGCGGGGATTGTGGAAATTCAAAGCAGTGGCTGAAGTGGAAGGACAGGTTGCGGCGCAGGCTGAGCTCATGTGCACCATGAGGACCAAATGATGGAAAACCACATGATTCATCCAACAGCGATCATTCATTCCGGTGCCAAACTAGCTGAAGATGTGGAAATCGGCCCTTATTCGATTATTGGCGAGTATGTGGAAATTGGCGCTGGTACCGTGGTGGGGCCGCATGTGGTCATCAAAGGTCATACACGTATTGGACAGCAGAACCGAATTTTTCAATTTAGTTCATTGGGTGAAATCCCTCAGGACAAAAAATATGCCGGGGAACCCACACGTTTGGAGATCGGCGACCACAACACCATTCGTGAATTCTGCACGTTAAATCTTGGAACCGCCCAGGATGTAGGCGTGACACGCGTGGGTAACCATAATTGGGTAATGGCCTACGTACATATTGCGCACGATTGTCAAATTGGTAATCATGCGATTTTTGCCAACAACACCCAGCTTGCCGGGCATGTCGTTATAGACGACTATGCAATTCTAGGGGGGTTTACTGGGGTACACCAATTTTGCCAGATAGGCGCGCATGTGATGACCGGGGTGGGAACGGTGGTATTGCAGGATATTCCGCCCTACATTACCGCCTCTGGCAATCCTGTCGCTCCACACGGAATTAATTCTGAAGGTCTGAAGCGGCGTGGCTTTTCAAGCGATGCGGTGATGGCGATTAAGCGTGCTTACAAGACGTTATACAAATCAGGGTTATCTCTGGAACAAGCGAAAGAAACCATACTTCAACAAGCGGATACTCACCCCGAACTTCACACGCTGGCAGATTTTTTGAGCCGATCTGAGCGCGGTATTGTTCGTTAAATACTTTCATGCAGCAATCCATAAAAACTATCGCCATGGTGGCGGGCGAAGCTTCGGGCGATTTGCTCGGAAGTCACTTGATTAAAGCGCTCAAGCAGACCGGAACCCCCCTGCGTTTTGTCGGCATCGGCGGTCCCAAGATGCAAGCCGCAGGGATGGATGTTATGTTTCCCATGGAAAAACTTGCGGTGAATGGCTATATTGAAGTGTTACGCCATTATCGGGAGATTGTCGGTATACGAAATAAATTGCGGGCACAGCTTATTGCGAACCAGCCGGATCTTTTTATCGGCATCGATGCCCCCGATTTTAATCTTGATCTTGAGCTGGCATTAAAAAACCATGGGATTACTACTGTTCATTATGTCAGCCCATCAATCTGGGCTTGGCGCGGCGAACGTATCAACAAGATAAAGCGTGCGGTTTCCCTTGTTCTTGCCTTGTTCCCCTTTGAAACAGCACTTTATGAACAGGCGAGGGTGCCGGTCAGTTACGTGGGGCATCCGCTGGCTGACATGTTGTCAGATTATTCCAGTCGTGCCGCGATGCGTGAGCAGATGCGCCTGCCAGGACAAGCCTTGGTGTTTGCGTTTTTACCGGGTAGCAGACAGAGTGAAGTCAGGCAATTGGCTGAAACTTATATAGAAACTGCAAAGCTGATTTTGCAAAAGTTTCCCGATGCGCAGTTCCTGGTGCCGCTGGTTAGCAGAGAAACGAGGAATATTTTTGAGAACGTGCAATGGAAGTTGGAAGGGCAAAACTTGCCTATTACGTTATTATTTGGTCATGCACATGATGCCATGATCGCTGCCGATGGTGTGCTGGTTGCGTCCGGCACTGCAACGTTGGAAGCTGCGCTGCTTAAACGCCCCATGGTCATTACCTATAAGATGTCCGCTTTTACCTATTGGTTGAGCAAACGCAAACAATACCTTCCCTATGTTGGACTGCCCAATATCCTTGCCGGGAAATTTATCGTTCCTGAACTTTTGCAGGAAGATGCAACGCCGGGAAATCTTGCGCAAGCCCTACTTAATCTGGTTGCAGACAAGTTGGCTGTCGCCGAACTGGAATCTATCTTTACTGAAATGCATGCCACTCTTAAGCAGGACAATGCACACAAAGCGGCCCAGGCAATTCTGCCTTACTTGAACGGTAGGAAATGAGTTTTAATCCCATCATCATCTGCGGTGTGGACGAAGCTGGGCGTGGTCCATTGGCCGGGCCGGTATATGCAGCGGCAGTGATTTTGAACGAGAATCTGCCGATCGCAGGGCTGGCGGATTCAAAAAAACTCAGCGAGCAACGCCGCGATAAGCTTGCAATTGAAATTAAAAAGCATGCGCTAGCATGGGCAATAGCGGAAGCCTCCGTGGAAGAAATAGATGCAATCAATATTCTTCAAGCCAGCTTGCTGGCCATGCGCCGTGCTGTCGAAGCTCTCGCAATCCGACCACAGGAAGTTTGGGTCGATGGCTTGCATTGTCCGGAGACGGGCCTGTCCAGTCGTGCGATTGTACAGGGTGACAGCAGCGTTGCTGCGATTTCTGCCGCCTCTATTCTGGCCAAAACCGCGCGCGATGCAGTCATGCTTGTACTCCATCAACGTTTTCCTCAATATGGATTTGACCGGCACAAAGGATATCCGACTGTGGCACATATTGAGGCTTTGAAAATGCATGGTGTGTCAGAGGTACACAGAAAAAGCTTCCGCCCTGTGCGGGCTTGTTTACCTTAATAAAATGAATTGGCTAATTGATTACCGGATTGAATTTTTTTCACAATTACTTCCAACATTAGGCTATCATTTACCTATCGGGCGGGGAGAAGGCTCGGGCCCAAATTATAAATAGAAAGGCTATCATGCTTGAAAGTAAAGTCAGTGTACTGGTTGGTGCAGTTGTTCTGTGTGTGGTATTTTGGCTGGTTGGCGGATTCGTATTCAAGGCATCATTTGCCGGGATGATTTGTGTCATTATTGGCATTACTATCGTGGGTTTGGCGGTTGGTAACTTGATGAATACACCCTGCCCGAGCGAGAGCGAATCGAAATCTTTGTAGATAAATACTATCCAGGGAGCGTGATTTTCAATTACGTCTGATCAGCTTGAATGACAAGCGGTGGCCTCTTGCTGGGGTTTCACCCTAATCCGAGTAATACTGTGCAAGTTTAAAAAGCAGGGTGTCCCTGCTTTTTTTATCGGAACCTATCAAGATTCATTGGTCTTGAATTAAACAAGATATGGTGAAAGTACTATTTGTTTGCATGGGAAATATATGCCGTTCTCCCACCGCTGAAGCAGTGTTTCGTGCGCGTGTTGAGTGGGCTGGACTGAGCCAATACATTACCACTGATTCCGCAGGCACCCATGATTATCACGTTGGCGACCTTCCGGATTTCCGCGCACAGCGGACCGCAAAGCTGAGAGGTTACGACATGGGTACTTTGCGTGGGCGTCAAATCGAGGTGTCTGACTTTAAGTGCTTCGATTATATTTTGGCAATGGATCAAGCCAATCTTTCAATACTGCACCGCTTGCGTCCACGCGATGCAGAAAGCCATCTGGGGTTATTCCTGGAGTATTCAAAACAATATGATGAGAGCGAAGTACCAGATCCTTATTATGGTGGAGCAGAGGGTTTTGTGCATGTGCTGGATTTGGTTGAGGATGCGGCTGAAGGGCTACTTGAGCATATTCGCAAGTCGCATTTTAAAAATGGATAGCTTTCACTATGCTGAATGAGCAAATAAAAACCGCACAAACTTCGTGCGGTTTTTATTTACATCTAAGCTTCTGGAGCTATTTAACTCAGTTTTCTAACTACTTCATTAACAATCCACTGAACTGACTTATTAACTCGGCGGATTGTTATGCGTTTCTATCTGCACGAGGGGTTCATTGCCTTCCATGCTGTAAACCTCACGTGGACGCGAGCGGCGGCGCGATGTAGGCTGTTGCGGAGCGTCAGCCTGAAGGGCAGCCACAGCAGCGAGTTTGGCTGGCGCAGTTTCGATCTGGATCAAGTCACTCGCAACAACCGGGGTGGCGTCGATCATTGGAAAGCTGGTTTGAACGGGTTCAGACGCGGCAGCCGCAATGACAGGAGCCGGAACAGCAACAACAGTCGGAGTAGCAACAACAGTCGGAGTAGCAACAACAACTATCGGAGCTACCACAGGAACTTCTGCCTCAACTTGGACAATCGTATCAGAAGTTTGAGGTTCGATCACAATAATAGTTGGCTGAACTTGTGGTTCAGTATGCGCCTGTTCTGCTACTGCAGGAAAAGGCTGGGCTTCCGAAACACTCTGATGCTGAGGCTGAGTTTCTACTGCAACTGCCGGAATAGTGATCGCTTCAACATTTGCAAGCGGTTCTCCCGAGCCTGATTCAGTGGTTTGTTGTTCACGACGTTCACGTTCGCGCTGACCGCCAC
>Ga0007854_10000502_pt1 | contig 25378 bp, 32 predicted proteins | sample CryBogCBH12Aug08_FD_60382 | JGI IMG/M metagenome (GOLD analysis project Ga0007854, IMG submission 60382) | Freshwater microbial communities from Crystal Bog, Wisconsin, USA - CBH12Aug08 | ecosystem: Environmental > Aquatic > Freshwater > Lake | place: Crystal Bog, Wisconsin, USA | collected... | reverse complement strand
TGGATGCAAAACCCGGTGGGTGCTGAGTTTAGTTACCAGACGATGCGCATGGAAATGACCGATTTCTGGGCTGTTATTTTTAACCCGGACGCGCAGGCCAAGTTTGTGCATACAGTGTCGGCCGGTTATGCGACTGGGGCCATGTTTGTCCTTTCCATTTCAAGTTTTTATTTGCTTAAAGGTCGGAATGTCGAGTTTGCCAAGCGTAGCTTCCGCGTTGCCGCGGCCTTCGGTCTGGCCTCTGTGATGAGCGTAATCGTGTTGGGCGACGAGTCGGGCTACACAGTGGGAGAAGCACAACAAACCAAAATGGCTGCCATGGAGGCCATGTGGGAGACAAAACCCGCTCCAGCCGGTCTGACACTCATTGCCAGCATCAATGAAGCTGAGCAAAAAAATAACTGGGAAATTGAAATTCCGTACCTTATGGGATTGATTGGCACACGCTCAGTCAGCAAACAAATCCCCGGTATTCGTGAAATCAAAGCGAAGAGCCGGGAAAAAATTATCCGTGGCATTGTGGCCGTTAAGGCACTAGAGGCATTGCGGGCCCATCGTGATGATCCTGTCGCCAGACAAGCGTTTGAAACCTACAAGGCGGATTTGGGATTCGGCTTGCTTCTCAAAAAATATGTGGCAGACGTCAGCGCTGCAACACCCGAGATCATCGAACTCGCAGTGAATGACACGGTGCCGCGAGTTACGCCGATGTTCTGGTCTTTCCGCCTCATGGTGGGATTAGGTTTTAGCATGCTGGCGCTGTTTGCGCTGGCGTTCTGGAGCACACTGAAATCTGCCTGCATGCAGACACCCTGGCTTTTAAAATGGGCGGTCTGGATGCTGCCCGCTCCCTGGATGGCCTGCGAACTGGGCTGGTATGTCGCCGAATACGGGCGTCAGCCTTGGACAATTTACGGAGTGCTTCCAACCCATCTCAGCGTGTCAACGCTGACCGTCGGCTCGCTGTATGGATCTATCGCCGGCTTTGTCGGCTTCTACACGGTCCTTCTGATAGTAGAGGTGTTCCTAATGGTGAAGTTCGCCCGGATGGGGCCCGCCAGCTTGGGCACTGGACGGTATGAAAATGAACTTGCACACGCTTAAAAGGATTCGCAATGTTTGACTATTCAACGCTCAAGATTATCTGGTGGTTGTTGGTTGGTGTGCTGCTGGTGGGGTTCGCCATTATGGACGGGCACGATATGGGGGTGGGTACGTTATTGCCATTTGTAGGGCGCAATGACACGGAGCGCCGCGTTGTAATCAACACTGTCGGGCCGCACTGGGACGGAAATCAGGTCTGGTTCATCACTGGCGGTGGGGCAATTTTTGCAGCATGGCCGCTCGTTTATGCAACTGCATTCAGCGGGTTTTACTGGGCGATGCTAGTTGTTCTCTGGGCTCTTTTTTTCCGGCCTGTGGGATTCGACTATCGCAGCAAAATTGATAACGCCAAGTGGCGCAGTACCTGGGACTGGGGACTGTTTATTGGTGGTTCCGTTCCGCCACTGATATTTGGCGTGGCTTTCGGTAACTTGCTGCAGGGTGTTCCATTCGAGTTCGACCAGTCCATGATCTCCACCTATACCGGCAGTTTCTGGCAGTTGCTGAACCCGTTTGCGTTGCTGACCGGCGTCGTTAGCAGTGCAATGATTACTTTGCAGGGGGCCACCTATCTGGCCCATCGTACTGAAGGCGCCATCCAAGAAAGAACCATACGTGGAGCAATAGCGGCGGCGCTGGTTTTGGTTGTGTGCTTTATAGCCGCCGGCGCATGGATACAAACTATAGAGGGCTATCACCTGACTTCGGCGATTGATCACAATGCGCTACCTGATCCAATGTCCAAGACAGTGGTGCGCGAGTCGGGCGCCTGGATGCACAACTATAGTCTGTATCCCATACTGTGGGCGCTGCCGGCACTGGGTATCGCGGGCGCGCTGCTTGCTGCTACGCTTCTACGCATCGGCTATACATTGCTGGCATTTGTGGCGTCCTCGTTTTCACTTCTGGGTGTCATCGGGACGGCTGGGGCCTCCATGTTTCCGTTCGTGATGCCATCGAGCTCGGTGCCAGCAGCAAGCCTGACAGTCTGGGACAGCGTGTCGAGCCAATTGACTCTGGGAATCATGTTCTGGGCCACCTTGATTTTTATGCCACTTATTATTTTCTACACTGGCTGGGCCTACCGCGTCATGCGAGGCAAGGTTACCGCCGCATATGTGAGGGAAAACGACCATGCTGCTTACTGAAATGCATGAGGGGCCGGATTCCCGACTGCTCATATCTGATTTTCATGAACCCCGTTAAAAAGGAATTGCAATGTGGTACTTTGCCTGGATGCTTGGTGTTGGGTTTGCAGTTTTATTAGCGATACTTAATGCGATGTGGGGTGAAAACGAACTGTTGCGTCGCCACTCCAATGGTGTCGAATAATGGCGATGTCTCTGGCTAAGCAGCAAAGCACGGAATCGAAAGCCATACACTTCCCGAGTCTGCTGGCGGCATTGACAATCATGCTGGTGGGAACCATTTATCCCCAGATATTTGCAAACCCCGATGGACTAGCCAATCATCAGCTGGCTATTGCAATATTCTGGGCGATGAGTGCCGGGATGGTTCGCGGAGTTGGGTTTATGCCACGAGCACGGATATGGCGGTTTGTCTTTTCCGGCTGGGCCTGTCTTTTCGCGCTGCTAGCAGCGATAGGGTTGCGCTGGACGTTGTGATATGCAATACGGAATCCTGCATGATGATGCGTCCGGAGAGTTGACTGACTTGCTGGCCGAATCCAAATCTAGAGTTGCCGTGTTGATTGCCCCCTCTTGCGGCAGCGCAACATGCTTTACGCATTGCGGCCCTCAGTTGCGCTAGGCTGCACAGCCACAAGTCCGTCTGCGTAACTCGGAGCAGTTAATGAATGTTCATCTGGGCCCGATCGTCTTACAGCCATGGCACATTTTTGCACTGCTCAGTGGACTGGTGGCGATCGCAGCAGGTTGGTGGTTTGGACGAAGGCTGGGGCTGGGTATTTCCGATCCATGGCTGGACATGGCATTGGTTGCTCTGGCAGCAGGAAGAGTGGTATTCATCCTGCAATGGTTTGCTGCGTATCAGGACAGCCCCTGGTCTATATTTGATATAGGGGACGGAGGAATAAATGGGTGGGCTTCGATTGTCTCCGCGCTGATTGTGGCCGCATGGCGATTAAAGAGCCGACCTGTGCTGTGGCGTCCTATTGTCGCCGGGAGCTTTTCAGGCCTGCTTCTCTGGAGTGGATTTTCATTAAGCGGTCTTGGTCAGCCGGCGACAGCGCTAGTTCCTGCCGTGCAGTTACTGGATATAAGCGCCAAATCGGTTCGCCTCGCACCGCCAGAGGATGGTCGCGCGCTGGTGATCAACCTTTGGGCCACGTGGTGCCCGCCGTGTCAGCGTGAAATGCCGAATTTGGCCCGCGCCCAGAAGTCGCACCCAGAGGTGCAGTTCTTATTTGTAAACGAAGGCGAATCCCTCCACACCGTTCAGCAGTACTTGCATTTAGTGCCTTTCCGCCTCGAAAACGTGCTGGTGGATGATGGTAGCCTAATCAGCAAAGCGATGGACTCCAGTGCGTTGCCGATGACACTTATATATGGGAGAGACGGGCGGCTCGCGTATAGTCATATCGGAATGATTTCGGAGGCGGTCCTGGAAATGCAATTAGCACGTTGCAAATGTGGACTTCAACATTTAGGGGCGATATGAATATTCAGGATATTTTTGAAAAATACTGGCCTGTTCTACTTCTTGGGAGTTGGCTTTTATACAAATGGTGGAATTCTAGGCGGGTCGTTGCCATGTTGCCCATACTTAGAAGCCAAGGTGCGACTTTTGTCGATGTCCGTTCGAGCGGCGAATATGGACAGGGTAATGCGCCAGGGACAAAAAACATTCCGCTCCAGGAACTGGCAAGTCGGTTGGGTGAAATTCCTAAAGACTTGCCGGTGGTGGTCTGCTGTGCCAGTGGAACCCGTAGCGGCATGGCCCGAATGATGCTGAAGAAAAACGGATATGGGGCGGTATATAACATTGGCACCTGGAGTAACCTGTTGAAATGAAGCGTGTACACGGCGTGCGAAACGAAAATTTTTCGTGACCTTGTGGCTTGATTTGGATTAAAATTTTCTAATACCTATATGGGTATTTTTGCCTTTGAAGATTGTTCCATCAACCCTTTCGAAAGTTGAGTCAGCTTATGAAAAATCGTCGTGAATTTTTGGTTCAGGCAGGACTAGCGGGTGTTGCTCTTGCCGCAACGAATGTACAGGCGCAAGGTGCTATGGTAGGAGAGTCGGATCCGCAGGCTACTGCACTCGGCTACAAGGCTGACGCTACGAAAGTTGATAAGACCAAGTTTCCAAAGTACGCTGCGGGGCAGCAATGCGCTGGATGTGCATTGTTTCAGGGTAAGGCTGGCGCCGCTTCGGGACCTTGTCCCCTGTTTGCTGGTAAGCAGGTGTCAGCAAAGGGTTGGTGCAGTGCTTTTGCGAAAAAGGCGTAGGTCCCGTTATTAATCACATAAGCGGCGGGATAGGTTTTAAAGAATCAACCCGCCGTTGTTGTTAGTTGCTCCCAAAAAGCGCGGATCGTTTCTGTCCAGTGGTTGGGCATCGCTCAATGCATGTTTGACTGTGGGATATTTTTGGGCGAGTGGGCGTCTTATTGACAGTTGAATATGGCTTATAGCAGGCTTGTTGACGCGGGTCAGTTTTAGCGAAATTTAGATGTAGCCAATAAGCAGTTAATGCCGTCGTACCCGACTCGTAAAGTTTTCTGGGTAGCATGCGACCTTTCGATAAGGATACCTTGACATGTTGCATTCCGCCCTTTTGTTGGTTCACCTTGTTTGCGTTGTGGTGTGGGTTGGCGGTATGTTTTTTGCCTATTTTTGCATGCGGCCTGCTGCGGTGGACGTGTTGGCGCCCGCTCAACGTTTGCCGCTTTGGGTTGCGACATTTCAACGATTTTTCCGATTTGCTGCAGTAGCGGTCGTTTTGTTGATGCTGACTGGATTGGGTATGTTCTCGCAAGTTGGCTTTCGATATGCACCGTTGGGATGGAATCTGATGATGGCACTGGGATTGACAATGGCGCTGGTGTTCACGTATGTCTATGCGGTTGCCTATCCACTTCTGCGCAAGTATTGCTCGGCTACTGATTGGAAACTTGCCGGTACTGTATTGAACCGAATTCGGAAACTGGTGGGAATTAATCTGGTTTTGGCAACGGTGGTTCTGATCGCCGCTGCATTCTCACGCTAAGTATGAATCGCTTGCGCTTTGAGGGTTTCTACGCTTATCTGCAGGCCGTGCAAAGTCTACATTCGCCTTAAATATGGAGATTATGATGAAGCGTTGGTTGGTACTTTTGGCAGGAATGTTGGCGATGTCGCTGGTCTGGGGGCAAATTAAAGTGGTCTATCACCTGAGTGAAGGCGACGCACAGGCTAGTCGGGCGATCGCGAATATACGCAATCATTTAGATGCAGAACCGGGTGTCAAAATTGTGGTGGTCGCACACGGTCCTGGCATTGATTTTCTTCTCGATGGTGCATTGAATGCCAAACGACAGCCTTTTGCCGGCGATATCGGTGAACTAGCTGGTCGTGGTGTCGAGTTCAGAGTCTGCAACAATACGCTCATTGCGCGTCATCTGAGCAAAGATCAACTGGCGATGGAAGCTAGTGTGGTTCCTTCTGGTGTGGCCGAGGTGGCGCGATTACAGGCCAAAGAAGGCTTCGTCTACATACATCCCTGAAATCAGGGCGCAACAGCTGGCGCCGGTGGGGTTTCGAAGATCTGCTGTTCCAACGAGGCGCCATCCAACAGTCGGTCGGTGAATCCGGCGCCAATCCACATGCCAATTAGTGTCAGCCAAGCCGTTACTGCAAAAATAGCGCCGCCCGTCATGCCGGCGCCAACTGCGCATCCACCGGCAAGCATGGACCCAAAGCCCATCAAAATGGCACCCGTAATATATCGGGTCATACTGTAGCCGTCCTTGAATCCTTCGAGCTTCAGGTCTTTGCCGACAACCGCTCCGATAAACGAGCCAACAAAAACGCCAGGCAGCATTCCAAAATCAAAGCCTATTTTCTGACTTGTAGGGGACAACACCCGCATAAGCCATTCAGCTGAGGGTCCGCTAAACGTCATGCCTTGGATAGCAATTGGCTCAAACGATTGGGTAGAAATAAAGTAGGTATACCACCACGCCAATGCCACGCAGAATCCACACCCGATAGCGGAGATCCAAAGGCGCAGCTTGTGGGTCGGGTTGTGTCGGATCAGATAGACGGCACAGGCCAACCACAGTAGGCCCGCAAGCGCGCCGCTGCCGTTCCCGAGCCCAAGGCTGGCCAGAATGTTGCGTGATGGACCAGGCTCGACCGTCCACCATTCGCTGATGGACAGGCGCAGCGGCGCTAAAACTCCGGCCAGTGAAGCTTGTGCTGCTACGGCAAATACGAGCCCGGAAAGCAATGCGCGCAAATTGCCGTTGGCAGACAGAATCAGAAGCCGGCTGGCACAACCGCGCGTCAGAATCATGCCGATTCCGAAGAGTAAGCCGCCAATTAATGCGCCCGATAAGCTGCCACGCGTAGCGAACTGGCGTGCACCACTCACATCCAGCAAGTGACTCAGAATCAGTAGTTGAACCACCAGTACGGTGGTTGAAAACGCCAATAGCCAAACGGCAAGGCGCTCACCAAAGTGGTGGTGCCAAAAGTCAATAACTGCTGCACGAAGGCAAAAGCGAGCCCGTTGGGCAAAAAATCCGAACAGACATCCGACAACCAAGCCGCCGAGTGCGAGCACAGTGGCTTCGCCTTGCTGTTCAAGTAAATTTGCGAGATCCACAGCAATCCCCATTAATTCTGCAATTGCCATTATTAAACGGCTGACTATAATTTGGATACCCCCGGGGGTTGATGAATCGCAAGTGAAGTCGAAATGTGCGAATAGCGGCACGCATTCGCATGCTGCTGCAAATAAGAATGAGGAGACGCAATGGCGATCGATCGATGGACTGGACTGGCCCGGTCCTGGTTGGGTATGGCTGTTCTATTTTGGGCGCTTATAAATTGCGCATGGTCGCAAACAAACGTGCCTCCAATGCGCGCCATACAGGTGTCTGAGTCATCATGGTACGTTGAAGGACTTTCAGCTCTGGGCTCATCAGAGAACCAGAACTTTATTTCCAATGCTGCGTTTATCGTGACGCCCGGCGGGGTTGTCGTTATTGATGCTCTAGGCTCACCTGCGCTGGCTACGCGTCTTATGGAGGAGATTCGAAAAATCACGGCATTGCCTGTGATTGACGTCATTGTTACTCACTATCATGCCGACCATATTTATGGGTTGCAGGCCTTCAAGGCGCAGGGTGCCCACATCATCGCCCAGAAGGCCGCCAAAGAGTATCTGAACTCCGACACTGCCCGCCTGAGACTGATAGCGTCACGCAAGGACCTGACTCCCTGGATTGACGAAAACACACATCTGGTTGAAGCGGATGAATGGATTGACGGGCCCACTTCTTTGTCAGTCGGAGGGTACACGTTTTTGCTCAAACCCGTGGGGCCCGCACACACACCTGAAGACCTGGTAGTTTATTTTGCAAAAGAAAAGGTGCTATTTGCAGGTGATCTGGTTTTTCGGAGTCGAATACCCTACGTCGGTCAGGCCGACAGTGGACACTGGATCAAGGCTCTGGACGCCTTGCTGTCCTTCGACGCTGCCGTGGTGGTGCCAGGCCATGGCGGTCTGTCGACCCATGCGCGCGAAGACATGGAGTTAACGCGGGACTATCTGGTTTATCTTCGTCAGGCAATGGGTGCCGCAGCCAGGAATATGGAGCCATTTGAAGACGCGTATAAAGCGGCGGACTGGATGCGGTTTGAACATTTGCCGCTGTTCCGCATTGCCAATCGCATGAACGCCTACAACACGTATTTGCTGATGGAAAAGGAGGCTCAATGACACGCCTCCAAAATGTTGGTACGCGACGCAGATGGTTGCAGGCTGCAGCAACGAGTCTGGTCCTATGGCGCATCGGTGCCAGTGAGGCACAAAGTAATATCCCGTCGGCTCGAAACTTGCCAGCTCCAGATTCGCTGGCCGATGCATTGAATGCTGCCCTGCGGGTACACCAGCCATTGGTTGTGATGGTAAGTCTGGAGGGTTGCCCTTTCTGCCGTGTCGCTCGAGAGAACTATTTGGCGCCGATGCGGCAACGGGAAGGCTTGCCGGTGGTGCAGCTTGACATGCGTTCGGCGCAGATCGTGCGTGACTTCCAGCAAATCGGAACAACCCACGATGCATTGATACGTGGATGGGGCATCAAGGTTGCCCCTACTGTTTTATTCTTTGGCAGACAAGGGCAGGAAATTGCTGAGCGTTTGAAGGGGGCCTATATCTCGGACTTCTATGGCGCATATCTGGATCAGCGTTTAGAGGTGGCGCGCAATAGGGTCGGCTGAAAGACCCTTGAGACGTGAAGAAAATCAGAAAAAATTCAATGGGCAATATACCCCTCCGGGTACAATGCCTAACGTATGGTTATCTACATTAACTAACATCATTGCGCTATAAAGGGATCGTCATGAGTACGTTCGAACATGCAGACCTGATACAGAACATCAATTCGCAACTCGGTCCGTTTCGCAAGTCCCAGTCCGAGGCTATGTTGGGCTTTGGTCAGCTGGCTCGCGCCTCTATGGCAGAAGGGGCCATCTCTGCTAAGCATAAGGAATTGATGGCACTGGCTATCGGCATTACCCAGCATTGCTCCGGGTGTATAGGCTTTCATGTGAAGGCATTATTAAAACTGCAATGCAGCCGCCAGGAACTGGAAGAGATGCTTGCAATATGTGTCTATATGGGGGGTGGGCCGGCCCTGATGTATGCAGCAGAAGCGCTTGGCGCTTTTGATAAGCTGGCCCAAGGCCAGCCCTAGACCCTAATAGCTGACGCGAAAAACGCTCTTACTTGTCGCCCATTGCGGCCGACTCATTCATTTTTTTGGTAAAAAAGCGATAGAAAAATACACCCATCCCAATCATAAATATGATGCCACCAATACTCAACAGACCATAGTCAGTAGAAAAAAGGTCATGTAACGCCTTCATTTTTTTGCTCCAGTTAAAAAGTATCAGTATGGATTGATTCAAAAAAATTGGGTTTGATTCTTGTCATAAATTGACGACGTAGCGAGCATCAGGTAATAACCCTGATACTGGTAAAAACCCTGACCTCTCGCTGAAATTGATGGCGGAGAATAGTACCAATACCGGTAGCGGTATACATCATTGTTGGAGCTTCTTTTTTATGTCAAACATGTCTGGTCTTGGCGCACGCCCAATCAAGCCTTTTTGGCCACCGCTCATAGCAGGCGTTGCACTGGGGTTGGTACTACTGATGACGTTTGTGCTAACTGGACACGGACTTGGCGCCACTGGAGCCACCACACGAGCGACGGCCTGGATTGGCTTGCAAATGGCACCACAGATAACGCAATCAAATGCGTACCTTGGGCCGATGGTGAGTTCGGGTAATCCGATGGCATCCTGGATTACGTGGCAAGTTGTTGGGGTTGCACTGGGCGCCTTGGTGGCGGCTTATCTTGGGGGACGATTCAAAGTCCAGTTGGATGGGGCACACAGCGTGGGAACGCCGCGTCGCGTACTGGCAGCATTGGGTGGCGGGGTGCTCGCGGGTTTTGGTGCCCGTGTGGCGGCAGGGTGTACCAGTGGATTAGGACTTTCAGGAGCCGCGACGCTGGGTGTCTCGGCTTTTGTGTTTCTGGGATTGTTCTTTGCTGTGGGTTTGATAGTCAGTCGGTTGGTCAAGGGAGTCTGAAATGATTCCATTGAATGATGCGGGTATGGTGTCAGGATTGATTTGCGGTGTGCTCTTCGGCTATGTACTGGAGAATGCGGGATTTGGTAGCCCAGCCAAGTTGACAGCCCAGTTCCAACTTCGTGACTGGTCGGTATTTAAAGTGATGTTCACTGCTATTGTGGTTGCGGCACTTGGTTTATACGTACTCAAAGTCACCGGGGTGATGCAGCCAGATGCGGTATTTGTGCCATCGGCATTGCTGATGGCAAGCGCTGTCGGAGGTGCATTGGTGGGGGCCGGTTTCGCAGTGGGTGGGTACTGCCCCGGTACGTCAGTGGTGGGCTTTTTTTCTGGCCGCCTCGATGCTTTCATGTTCCTTATCGGTTTGCTGGCAGGAACGTTTGCATTTGCGGGCTTTTACGGTCCCGCTGTTCAAGCTGTGATGGGAATGTGGGAGGTTCAAGCCGGAGACACATTTACCGACGCTTTTGGAATATCAGAGGTCACGATGTTGATAATTCTGGTGGTTGCGCTAATTGCCGTATTTTGGATGGGGACCTGGTTTGAGCGGCGTGCAAAAGGACCGGTATCTGCGGACGAGGCGGTTGCTGGTGCCGGTTCCAGAAACTAATTCCGCAATTGAATTTGATCAAGGATGATTTCAATGAAAACAAGAGCAAAACGTGCTGGTGTTATGGCGAGTGCCCTGTCTGCTTTTTTAGCGGCATCGGCGTTGACCGTTGCTGCGCCTTCCGCGATCGCGGCTGATGCTGCGAGTAGTGTGACAAAAGAGGGCAAACAAGCGTCAAATCCTTGTGGTCCGGAAAATCCTTGTGGCCCTGCCAAAAAGAAAAAGAAAAAGGCAACCGACAATCCTTGCAGCCCGGCCAATCCTTGCGCACCGAAAAAATAAGCTTCCACGGCGCTATGGATGCCCTATGCGAACATGCTGAAGCGATACTCTCCGTGGCGCTGAAATATGCTGGCGGGGGGCATAACATGGCGCATGCTGCTATGGCGGGCTCTCGGCAGTTTGTGGAACTGGCGCACTATCCAAGGCACGACGTCGTGGATGCAGGGAATCGGAGTCGTTACTTCTATCATGCGCATGATTCGCGCAGGCGACCCGTTGATGAACACGGCCACTTTCATGTGTTTTGCCACGGTCGTGGGCGCCTCGATTACTTTCACTTGGTGGGAGTCTCGCTCAATCAACGCGGCTTACCTACACGCCTTTTCACAACTAACCGATGGGTCACCGGTGAGCGCTGGCGCGGCGGGGCAGAAATAACCCGCCGACTCGATACCTTTGAAATACATGCACGCGGTCGTATGGCTCCGGTGGCGCGTTGGATTACAGCGATGATTCATCTCTACGGCTTACAAATAAAGTCGTTAGTTGAACAGCGAGACGCGTTGATGGCCCAAAGAGCGCAAAGCGAAACATGGGAGCACCTATTCGAAAACAGACAACTGGATGTGGTCAGTCAGAAGCGCATCAATCTGGAGAGCCGCATCAGACAACTTGCGTGCCCGTAGTCATCATTATTTTTGGAGAACAGAATGAAAGTTAAATTCAATTGGATCGTCGTGTCGATGTTTACATCAGCCGTCGCATTGGTAGCGCAGGCTGGAGTTTTGCCTGGACCTGTCGTCAGTACACAGTGGCTGGCAGACAACCTGGACAAGGTGCAGGTGGTCGAAGTGCGATCAAATGTAAAAACATTTACCAGTAAGCCAGAAATTCAAGCGGACTTAAAGACCGGAAAGAAAAGTCTGGAAGAATTCGGCGGTCATATACCAAACGCCCGATTGATTGATATGTCAACTATGCGCACCGATCGAATCATCGGTGGCTTGACGGTCAAATACATGATTCCCGAACGCAATATATTTGAAAAAGCCGTTCAAGCGTCTGGCGTGGATGCGAATCGACCAATTGTTTTTGTCCCCGTTGGGCTGGATGTCGTGGATCTTGACGATGCGCTGCGGGTGTACTGGCAGTTCAAAGTTTATGGGGAAGACGACATGGCAGTCCTTGATGGGGGTGCCGCTACCTGGTTGCTGGAAGGGCGCGAATATAGCGTGGCACCAGCACCGTTGAAGCAAGGCAACTGGGTATCCAAATCAGACCGATCGGCACAATATTTTTCCACCTCCGAAGAGGTTGCAAAGGCCATAGCTGAGAAGAGCGCCACCCTCGTGGACGCCCGCGACGGCAGGCAATTTCACGGACTTGTAAAGCGTGATTACGTTGGAGCCTATGGTCACCTGGAAGGCGCCAAATTGTTTGGCACTGATCTCATGACTGCTTCTGTCGGTGGAGCCATGAAATTTTTGTCCGCAAACACCTATCGTGGACTGTTTGCAGCGCAAGGGATCGACAGTAGCGCGCCTTCTATTGCTTACTGCAATAGTGGCCATCTGAGTTCAGGACCCTGGTTTGTAGAGTCAGAAATACTCGGTAACAAGGCCGCTAAACTCTATGACGGTTCGCTACATGAGTGGACACTGGAAAAGCGGCCAGTGGTTGGTGGTGTTGCGCTGAAGTAGCCCTCTGGGAACAGCAGATATATGCCCCACAAGGCCCCGATGTTCAAACGTACATTGGTCTGGGTAATATGTTCACAAATGTGCTGGCAGGCCTGCAGCCAGGAAGCGCTTGTCAGCACCCAAAGCCTGTCGCCCGATACTGCCTTGCGCGTCGCACGTGCGGCATTGGACGCTTGTCGCAAGCAGGGTTATCAGGTCAGTGTAGCGGTTGTGGACAGGTCTGGCATCGAGCAGGTCCTATTGCGCGACAGGTTTGCCGGTCTGCACACTGTGAGAGTGGCAACCGACAAAGCCTGGACGGCAGCAAGTTTCCGAAACACTACGGCGCAGTTGGCGCTGGAGACTCAAGCCGGAAAGCCTATGAGCGGTATGCGAAATTTGCCACGATTCATGGCCGTAGCCGGCGGATTGCCACTGGAAGTTAACGGCGCCCTGGTGGGTGCGATTGGCGTCTCTGGTGCGCCGGGAGGGGATGCAGATTCTTCCTGCGCTTTAATAGGTCAAAAAATCGTCTCGGAACTTCTGGAGTTTTAGGCAAATTTCTCTAGCATGCGCGCAGAACGCTCGACTTCTAAAATAGCTTGTTCGTCGGATTCAGACTCCTGAACGGCTTCAATAAGCGAGCACGTCATCATTCTATAAAAAGCTTTATCCATCGCTTTTCTCGCAGCCGACATCTGGGTCGCTACATCTTCGCATTGGCGCCCGGACTCAATCATGTCGATCAATCCGCGTACCTGACCTTCAATCCTACGTAGTCGATTGACCATGTCCTTCTCGTGATCCTTGCGGTAACCAACGATGCTTTGGTTTGCTTTGGTCGCAATAACAGGGCGGCAGACGGCTTTCTTTGTCATAACTTATTTCCTAACGGTGCTACAGGTCACAGTGTGCCAGAAGCTGAAACTCTGAACGAATATCAGAGTTTTTTGTATTACCCCCTAGGGTATATCCTGATATTTATTTTGCGTTAGATCAATGAAGATATCCCACACAACCAAGCAGGACTTAACAGGGTACGCCGCTGAAATTCCTATTGTTCTAACTACTACCGGGAAAAAGACATGACATCAATACGCACATTACTCATGACGCTGCTTGTGATGGGTACATTGGCGCTCACCGGGTGCGGGACGATTTCAACGATGGGAAAGTTGGAGGATGGCGCAGGTGCTGAAGCTAACCGGATGTGGAATCGCTGGATTGACGGCGGCGGTGACATTGCCGTAGCGACTACGTGGGAACGAAAAGTAAAAGCAGGCGTTACCGGGGACGATATAGAGCAAATTTTGCGTAGCGTGGCAACCGAGAGAAATATGAAGGAAGTCGGAATTTTGCCGCTGTCGAAGGAGCTTGCGGCCCGAACGGGGCAAAAGCAAAAACTGCTCACGGTGTATTCCTTCTGCACCCCGGCGACAGCTCGTGAGATGGTTGATTTCAGTCCAAATATGGCAGCCTATCTGCCGTGCCGTGTCACGGTAGTAGAGCGTGACGATGGACTGTGGCTATACACGTTGAATATGGACATGATGGTGAAGATGGGGCGTAAGTTACCTTCACCTCTGAAAGAGCATGCGAATGCGGTACGGGACACCATTTACGAAATGATGGAGCGTGCATCTAAAGGCGAGTTCTAACCTGGAATCCTTGCCGAATAAATCAAAATAATCCAGGAGACAAAATGTATATATCAACGAATCCCGGAACAATGTTCAGGGTTTACACAGGATTAGCTATTACTCTGATGGGGAGTGCCATGAATGCGCAAGCAACAGATGGCTATTTCTCCCAGGGATACGGTATGAAGTCAGCTGGGATGGGAGGGGCATCGGTAGCCATGACAGACAATGCTTTTGCTGGCGCCAATAATCCTGCAATCGCATCCTGGGCTGGTGATCGCATGGAGGTCGGACTCACTGTTTTTATGCCTAGCCGAGGAATGCAGCGTACAGGTGGGACGGCACTTCAACCGGCCTCGGTTGACAGTGATAGCAATACGTTCTATATCCCCGAGTTTGGCTACAACCGGACAATCTCGCCGCATTGGGCAGTTGGTCTTACCGTTTACGGCAACGGTGGCATGAACACCGACTACGCCGGTAGGAATTACAACTGTGGAGCTGGCGCAAATAGCGCCAACGTCCTTTGTGGAACGGGGCGGCTGGGAGTGGATTTGCAGCAGTTGATTATTGCGCCTACCATTGCCTACAAAATATCCGACAATCAATCTGTGGGTTTTTCACCGTTGCTGATCAAGCAGATATTTAAAGCAGATGGATTGCAGGGATTCTCACTGATGTCAGGTGACGCGGCCCACCTGACCAATAGCGGCTATGCCAATAGCGATGGCGTTGGGATGCGAGTGGGCTACTTAGGGAAGATAACGCCGGGCCTCAGCGTTGGAGCGTCCTATGCTCCCAAAGCAAGTATGTCTAAATTTTCCCAATACGCCGGATTGTTTGCGGGAGGGGGAAACTTTGACATCCCGGAAAATTATGCTGCTGGCATCAGCTTTCAGCTAACGCCATCGGTTCAATTGGCAGCTGATTATCAAGCCATCAAATACGGTGGCGTGACGTCCATAGGCAATCCGAGCACCAATGCAGCACCTTTGGGGGCCGCCAATGGGCCGGGGTTTGGTTGGACTGATATTAATGTTTATAAAATCGGCGTTGAGTGGCAGGTCGCGCCGCAACTACAACTGCGCGCTGGTGTCAATGTATGTGATGACCCTGTGAATAGCGCTAACGTCACGTTCAATATTCTGGCGCCGGGTGTCATGACAAACCATTACACGCTGGGGGGAACCTATGCATTGGATCAGAAGACCGAATTAACCTTTGCATATGTATACGCAAGCTCCAATTCCGTCACCGGTGCCTCTCTGTACAACGGAATGGGAATGTCGGCTGGCAATGAAACGGTGAAGATGTCGCAGCAGTCGCTAGGGATTCAACTAGGATGGAAATTCTGAGAACGGAGGAATGCGCCATGCTAAGGAGATGTGCCGTTATTTCAAGCTGCTTGGTCGTGCTAATTAACCTTTGCCATGCTCAGACGCCGGAAATATTCAGGGATGCAGATCTGGCGCTGGGGCAAAAATTGATTGTTGAAGGGAAGTGCACGGAGTGTCACCAGCGCAAAGTTGGCGGGGATGGAATGTCAATCTATCGTCCTGATGAGCGAATCGGCAATTCGGGGCAGCTGCGTGGCATGGTGGAGCAATGTAATTCGCAACTCAATATTGGTATGTTTCCAGAGGAAGTTACTGCAGTGGCCGCGGTGTTGAACCGTGATCACTACAGATTTAAAAATTAACAGGTGGACCGGGCATTGGAGGAGTATTTGTGAATCAAGATGAGACAAGCTCTGGACGCTTGCTTAAAGCGCCGGAAAATTTTTTGAGTCGTGAAGACATCAAAACAGTATTTGCCGAAGCGAAGGCTGGTCGCCGGGACTTCATTCGCCGGGCTTTTACGGCCGCAGCGGCGAGTGTTGCGGCTCCTGTCGTATTGGCGCAGGCCAATCCGGTGCCTACAGAAGGCGGAGACCCTAATATCCTGAACCTGCCGGAGCACTCGACCGGACTCGGCCAGGGCGTCTCGCCGGAGGGGAGTTATGGCAAGCCGTCAAAGTATGAAAGCAACGTCCAGCGACGCCAAAGTCCTGGACTGACACAAACGACGCAAGCTTCTGTTTCATTTGCGCCCTTGCAATCTCTGTTTGGCATTGTTACACCGAGCGGACTTCACTTCGAGCGGCACCACCAGGGCTGGTGGGACATCGATCCCTCAAAGCACAGGCTGATGATCAACGGAATGGTGAAAACTCCAATGGTATTCACCATGGACGAAATTATGAGATTGCCGTCGGTATCGCGCTTTCATTTCATCGAATGTGGTGCGAATACGGCGGCAGAGTGGGGGAATGTCGCAGTTCCTACCGTGCAATACACCCATGGAATGTTGTCTTGCAGCGAGTTTACTGGCGTGCCGCTAATTGCAATTCTGGAACGAGCCGGCGTGGACTTGAAAAACGGCAAGTTCGTATTGGCCGAGGGTGCGGACGGGTCGTCGATGACGCGCACAATCCCCATGAGCCTGATTTTGTCCGGAGAAGTTCTGGTTGCTTATGGACAGAATGGCGAAATGCTGCGTCCCGAAAATGGCTATCCCTTGCGTCTGGTGGTGCCTGGTGTACAAGGCGTGAGTTGGGTCAAATATCTACGCCGCATCAAGGTCGGCGATATGCCATTTGCCACGAAGGATGAGGCGGTCCATTACGTGGACTTGCTGCCTGATGGCCAGTTGCGTCAGTATGGCAGCGTGCAGGAATGCAAAAGTGTCGTGACCACCCCGTCGGGTGGACAGGTATTGCTTGATAAAGGTTTTTACAACATTTCGGGACTCGCCTGGTCGGGGCGCGGCAAAGTGAAAAAAGTCGACGTAACGGTGGATGGTGGCCGCAATTGGCGAGAAGCACGACTCGAAGGCCCGGTGATGTCTAAAGCGCTGACTCGTTTCAATATTGACTGGGTGTGGGATGGCTCCCCCGCCATTGTGCAAAGCCGTGCGATGGATGAAACCGGTTACGTGCAAGCAACCTACAAGCAACTGCGTGCTGTCCGAGGTACGCGTTCCATCTATCACAACAATGCGATTCAATCTTGGTTGGTGCAGGAAAACGGTGAGGTGAAAAATGTTCAGCTATCGTGATGTGTGTGTGGCGGTCGCCATTGCCACGACCGCAGGACTGGTACTGGCCCAAGGTGACAGTCGGTTTGAAGGTGTGGGACGCGCGGCAACCGCGAAAGAAATTGCAGCATGGGACATCGACGTGCGCCCCGACTTCAAAGGTATTCCAAAGGGATCGGGGTCGGTAGCGCAGGGCCAGGACATCTGGGAGGCCAAGTGCTCGCATTGTCATGGCGTTTTCGGCGACTCAGGGGAGGTATTTAGCCCACTGATAGGCGGAGTTACCGCGGAGGATGTAAAGACGGGTCATGTCGCCAAGTTACGTGATCCAACCGCGGGGCGTACCACCTTCATGAAGGTGGCAACGTTGTCTACTATTTTTGACTATATCAACCGTGCGATGCCATGGACTGCTCCCAAGTCGTTAAAGCCGGATGAGGTCTATGCGGTACTTGCTTATCTGCTAAACCTTAGCAATGTGTTGCCCGACGACTTTGTATTGTCAGATCAGAACATCGCGGAAATACAAAAAAGGATGCCCAACCGTAACGGCATGACAACTGCGCATGCTATGTGGCCGGGCAAGGAGTTTGGAGAAAGCAGCAAATCTCCAGATGTAAAAAACGTGGCGTGCATGAAAGACTGCGAGACGGAGCTGAAAGTGAATTCCTTTTTGCCCGACTTTGCCCGCAACGCGCATGGCAATCTAGCTGATCAAAATCGCAGTGTCGGGCCGCAGCGCGGCGCCATCACCACGCAACCAGAAGCAAAGAGCTTGCAGGAAAATGTGGCGCTGGAGCAGCAAGCGGCAGCCAAGGCCTCAGCAGCAACCAAGACAGCAGACGGTCCTCTGGCATTGATCACCAAAAATGGTTGCTCGGTGTGCCATGGTATTGATGCAAAGATTGTGGGGCCCGCTTTTTCTGACGTCGCTAAAAAGTATGCAGCGAAACCGGATTACCTTGCGACCAAAATTCGTTCAGGAGGATCTGGACTGTGGGGCTCTATACCAATGCCTGCACAGACTTTGCCGGACGCAGAACTCAAGGTAATCGCAAATTGGTTGTCTACTGGCGCGGTCAAATAAACTTTACATAATCATTTTTCAGGAGAAATTCATATGTTAAATCGCAGAAAAGCACTCAAACATTCCTTGGCATTAGCCGGAATGTTAGCCGGGACGGGCCTGTTTCCTCAGCTCGCATTGGCCTTTAACAAAGGCGCATTCGAAGCAAAAAATATGGCAGATGCGCTGAAGGCCTTGGGTGTGGGACCATTGACTGAGAGTAAAGAGGTCAACATTACTGCCCCAGATATTGCTGAAAACGGATCCGTAGTTCCGATTGGAATTTCGACCACTCTGCCCGGCGTAAAAAGCATGCTCATCATGACGGAGAAAAATCCTGCCACGCTGACCGCGCAATTCAATGTCACTGACAGCGTCGACGCAGCTTTTTCGGCGCGCATCAAAATGGGGCAGTCTTCTGACGTATACGCGGTGGCCGTCATGAATGATGGGCGAGTGCTGTACGCGAAAAAGGAAGTCAAGGTAACGCTCGGTGGATGTGGTGGTTGACCGTGCGCCATTGATCCAACTTACAGATATCAATTTACAACATCAAGTTTCAGGAGATTACTATGGCAGATCCGATGCGCATTCGTGCCCAGGTGAAAGATGACAAGGCGACAGTTCGCGTGCTGATGGCACATGAAATGGAAGGTGGCCAACGCAAGGATGCGTCTGGCAACGTGGTGCCCGCGTGGTACATCCAGGAGGTGACTGCAACGCTCAATGGGAAAACTGTATTGACTGCGGAATGGGGCCCTGCGGTTTCCAAAAATCCCTTTTTGCAATTTGTCGTCAAGGGCGCCAAGGCCGGTGACAAGATTGGGATTAGCTGGAAAGATAACCACGGCGATACCCGTAGCGACGAAGCAACAGCTACCTAAGTCAGGCTTGTAGTGAAGGATTTTTCAATGGCAAAAATGCGATGGATTGCATTGGCTGGCGGGATTATGTTGGCCAATGCCGTTTTGGCACAAACGAAAGACGCCGCGGTTCAGTCCATTGAAGAGTATCGGGCGATGCTTGAGGACGGAAATCCTTCTGACCTGTTTGAGGCCAAGGGGGAAGACCTTTGGAAGCAAATCCGGGGCCCTAAAAATGCATCGTTGCAACAGTGTGACCTGGGAAAGGGGCCTGGTGTGGTGGCAGGTGCGTTTGTAGAGCTGCCGCGCTATTTTGCCGATACGCAGCGTGTGCAGGATTTGGAGTCCCGCATTGTGACGTGTATGCAGGTCTTGCAAGGCTTTGATGCTGCCAAGATTGCGAGCACGCCATTCGATTCCGGCGAACAGAAAAATGTAACCGCGTTGGCAACATGGATCGCTGCGCAGTCTAAGGGTATGCGTTTTAATGTGCCACAGGAGCACGTCAAAGAGCAGACGGCTTATGAAATTGGGAAGCGGCTCTTTTTTCAAAGAGGCGGACCGCATGATTTTGCCTGCGCTACCTGCCACGGCCAGGATGGCAAGCGCATACGCTTGCAGGAGTTGGCCAACTTGACACGCTTTCCTGGTGACGGTGTTGGTATTGCCGCCTGGCCGGCCTACCGGGTATCGACGGGTCAGATGTGGGGGATGCAGCAACGTTTGAACGACTGCTATCGGCAGCAGCGATTTCCATACGCTGTTTTTGGTAGCGATGCCATTATTGCACTGGGCGTGTACTTGGGCGTGAATAGTCACGGTGCGCAATCGGTTGCGCCTGCGATCAAGCGCTGAGCCACAGGTAGTCATAGCTAGCCATAGGTACATGTATGAACAAAAATAAATGGATGAGTTTTTTTGGCTTTAGCGCAGTTTGTTTTTTTGCAGGATGTGCATGGCATCCCGGAGGGTTGACTTCTTTGGACGCGCAGACCGAAGCGGTGGTTAGAAGTTCTTTTCGTCCTGAAGGTATCGTAAAACTGGATGCTCTCGACACCGACGAAACCAATCGCCTGTGCAGCGCTGCCGCTGTACGGGCAGAGCCACTCGATGAAGACACCGCCCGGCGTATCGAAGCAGAAAACTTCAATAGTATTGTCATGCCGCCAAATGGCCAATTTATCGGCGACTGGCGCAAGGGCGAAATTATTGCCCAAAGTGGTCGTGGTCTGACATTCTCCGATAATGGCAAGAGTCCCAACGGGGGTAACTGCTACAACTGCCATCAGATCGACAAAAAAGAGATCGCCTATGGCACGATTGGCCCCAGTCTCTTCAATTACGGGAAAATCCGTGGCGTGCAAGATCCTAATAGTGCGGATTCAAGACCAATAGTGGAATACACGTGGAGAAAAATATGGAATGCAAAAGGATTCAATGCCTGCTCCAACATGCCACGTGTAGGCCACAAGGGCATCCTTAGTCCCGAACAGATTGCTGACGTCATGGCGCTGTTGCTGGACCCAAAATCTCCAGTGAACCAATAATTAATTGGATCACGATTTTCTCTGAATTGCAGGCGAATAAAAATGAATTTAAGCAAGCGTGAATTTGTCCAGGTGTTGGGTGCCGGCACAATGGCAGGTATGGGACTGGGAAGCTATGCGGATGCCGATGCAGCAACGGCCTATAACGGCCTGTACGATATCCCTCGCTTTGGCAATGTTTCGTTTCTCCATATGACCGATTGCCATGCACAGCTCAAGCCGATATATTTTCGCGAGCCCAGCATCAATATCGGTTTAGGAAGTATGCGGGGAAATCTTCCGCATCTCGTTGGAGAGCATTTGCTGCAGGTTGCCAAAGTGCGCCCGAATAGTGCGCAGGCTTATGCACTGAGTTACTTAAATTTTGAAAAAGCAGCACGCAGGTACGGCAAGGTCGGAGGATTCGCCCATTTGGCGACGCTGGTCAAGCGCATGAAGGCAAGCAGGCCGGGTGCGTTGCTCCTCGATGGGGGTGACACTTGGCAGGGTTCAGGAACCGCATTGTGGACTAATGGTCAGGACATGGTCGACGCATGTAAGCTGCTTACCGTGGATGTGATGACCGGGCATTGGGAATTCACACTGGGCATGGACCGCGTGAAAGAAATTGTAGAAAAAGACTTTGCTGGGAAGGTCGACTTTGTCGCCCAAAACATCAAGACTGCTGATTTTGGCGATCCGGTTTTTAAGCCCTATGTCATTCGTGAAATCAACGGAGTGCCATGTGCGATTATTGGCCAGGCTTTTCCCTATACACCGATTGCAAATCCGCGCTATATGGTCGCCGACTGGTCATTTGGCATACAGGATCAAAATATGCAGAAGATGGTCGACGAAGCCCGTGCCAAAGGTGCACAGGTGGTGGTCGTCATTAGTCACAATGGAATGGACGTCGATCTGAAAATGGCAAGTCGCGTCAGCGGCATCGACGCCATCATGGGCGGCCACACGCATGACGGTATGCCGGTGGCGACGCTGGTCAGCAACAAGGGCGGAAAGACGATCGTCACTAACGCCGGGTCTAACAGCAAGTTCCTGGGGGTACTGGATTTCGATGTACAAGACAAAACAGTCCGCGACTTCCGCTACCGTCTGCTGCCGATTTTTGCAAACATGCTGCCGGCTGATCCGGAGATGCAAGCATTGATTACCAAGGTGCGTGCACCTTATGAAAGTAAATTGTCTGAAACCCTAGGTTACACGGAAGGCATGTTGTATCGCCGTGGTAACTTTAATGGTACCGGCGACCAATTATTGGTCGATGCCCTTCTTGAGGTGCGGGGCGCTGAGATAGCTTTTTCTCCTGGTTTTCGCTGGGGTACGACGCTGCTTCCCGGTCAGGCAATCACGCGAGAATGGTTGATGGACATGACTGCCACTACGTATTCTTATGCCACGGTCACAGAAATGACCGGGGATACGATCAAGACGGTGCTGGAGGATGTTTGCGACAACTTGTTCAACCCGGACCCCTATTACCAGCAGGGCGGCGACATGGTGCGGGTAGGCGGGCTCGAGTACAGCTGCAATCCATCGGCTTCAATGGGCAAGCGAATTGATAACATGCGGCTCAATGGACGGGCAGTTGAAGCAAACAAAACATACAAAGTGGCTGGTTGGGCGCCGGTTGCTGAAGCGGCCCGCACTCAGGGCAACCCGCAGGTATGGGATGTGGTGGAGACATGGCTTAAGTCCAAGAACGGCAAAATTGCACCACGCAAGTTGAACACCCCCCAATTGATCGGCGTGCAGCCCAATCCCGGTTATTCCGCGAGTTGATAGTCCTCTTGCAGGTCAATAATCTGCATGACGGCCCACCTTGCTTCGCTAACAGCATATCAATGCGTTCAGGAAGCACGGACGGGCGCGCCGGATCGCTACGAATACTTTAACTTTTGATTTTGTCGCGCCAACCGGGGTAAATGGCGTCTGCGTCCTTGGGGAAAGAGACGAACGCCCGCGCGAATTCGTGGTGTTCGCGCGCCCATTCAATAGGATCAGCTTTGGCCTTCCAGCACTCATAGGCTTGGCGTAGCGAAATAGCACCTGCGGCAGGACTGTCCACGTGTCCGTACGATCCGCCTCCCGCGGTGTTGATCACATTGCCATGACCTAAATTTTCAAAAAAGCCTGGCAAGCGCAGTGCGTTCATGCCGCCGGAAACAATCGGGGTGGTAGGCTTCATACCCAACCATTCCTGATGATAGGCCGGACCGGTATAGCTATCACGTTCAATTATGTAGGCAATCGCCCGGTCGTCCTGGCTGCCTTCCATCTTGCCGTATCCCATGGTGCCGACGTGTATGCCTGAGGCACCCTGCAGGCGACTCATTTTCGCCAGAACATACGCGTCGTAACCGCGCTTGGAGCTCGGACTTGTCACGGCGCCGTGGCCGGCACGGTGATAGTGGAGGTATTGGTTGGGGAAATTTCTGCGTGCGGTTGTGATCATGCCGGGCCCACCGACATAACCATCGACGAGAAACGCCACCTTGTCGGCATCGGAGCCAAAAGCGCGTAGGATGAATTCGCCCCGCGCCAGCATCTCGTAATGGTCGTCGGCTGTGATGTTGGCGGAAAACAGTTTGGCTTCACCGGTTTCATCCATGGCGCGCCTCATCGCATCGACCACCAGCGGAATAGTTTTCGCCATAGGTGCAAATGTCTGATTGCCTTGAGGCTCGTCGTTTTTGATGAAGTCGCCGCCGAGCCAGAATTGATAGGCCGCCTCAGCAAAGGGCTCGGGCCGCAAACCAAGTTTGGGCTTGATGATCGTGCCGGAAATGTATCCGCCATCTTTGACCGGGCGCCCCAGAATACGCCACAGGTCGGAAATATCTTTAGCAGGACCGTCAAACAGCTGAAGGGCACGCGGTGGCATATAGAAGTCGTACATCTTGGCGTGTTCGATATCGCCCATGCCCTGATTGTTGCCGATGACCAGCGTCAGGAAGGAAACAATCATCATCCGGCCATCTGTCATATTGCGGTCGAACAGTTCCAATGGAAATGCAATACGCATCTCCTCTTGGGCTTCATCAATCAGGTAGACCAGTGCGTCAACACCCTTGGTGAAGTCGTCAGTGGTTGAAACTTCCACGTTCGTTCCGGTGGAAGATTCCGCGGCAAAGTGGGCCGCGGCCTCCAGATATCCATGCCCGCTTTTGGGCTTCATTTTATAAGCCACCAGAATATGGTGACCGCCGCGAATCAGTTCGGCCTCTTTCAGACTGAGGTCGGAATATCGGTTGCTCTGGTCCATCTTTCTATCTCCTGTGGTTGCGTGATGGACGCAAATATAAAGATTTGAAAGAATAATGAATAATCACTTTTTATGCTTTATATATCAGATAAAACTTATTTATGCCCAGGAGTCTATGAGAGGCCCACCCTGTTCAATCAGGAAATTTTTGAAAGCTTTCGCGGCAGGGCTGAGTCGTTTCTGCTGAAGGTGCGTCACAAACCAGTTGCCAACCAACGGCATGCCGGATACGTCCAGCAGGGCGAGATGTCCGCTGGCCAGTTCGTGTCGGACTGTACGTAATGACAGGAAGCTCAGACCCATGCCTGCCATTACAGCCTGCTTGATGGTTTCATTGCTAGGCATTTCCATGGCCACCTTGATGGCGACTTCATTTTGCGCAAATAAACGTTCCATGGCCGAACGTGTCCCGGAACCGTTTTCGCGCACCACGAACGCATGCTCCGCCAAAACGCTAAATGGCAAATGGCGGCGTCGGGTTAACGGGTGATCCGGCGCCGCGACGATCGCCAAGGGGTTGGTTGCAAATGCCGTCGCTTCGCACTCCAGGGATTGCGGCGCCCGCCCCATGACGACCAGATCCGCTTCGTTGCGCGCCAGCATGCTCAAGACTTTTTCGCGGTTTTCAATGCTGAGTGAGATATCCACGCCAGGGTAAACCCTGCCAAAGCGCACCAGCAGCATGGGTATGAAATATTTAGCTGTACTCACAACGGCAAGATTTATGTGCCCGCGCTGCAAGCCCACATGCTCGGCCATAACGGCCTCCAAATTTTTGAGGTTCGCAGTTGCTGCAATGGCGTGCGTCAGGAAGGATTCGCCGGCGTCGGTAAGCTTGATATTTCGTCCCGATGCTTCGATTAGTTCCACCCCAAACGCCTCCTCAAGTTGGCGCAATTGCATAGATACCGCAGGTTGCGTGATGAAAAGACGCTCGGCTGCCTTGGAAACGGAGCGCTCCCGGGCCACTTCCAGAAACGTCTGAATTTGCCTGAGGGTGTAGTTTTTCATTTTATAAGACCTAACTTATGAATACAAAAATATATTTGATTTGTATTTATGTTTACCCATGACTAAAGTGGGGCAAATGTAACGCAAATAGCCTCGTTGCAACACTCTTTTTCTGGAACGGTTCTATGCTTAATGCATTGATTTTTGACGTTGATGGCACGCTGGCGGATACCGAAGCTGTCCATCGTCGCGCCTTCAATCTTGCATTTTCAGAAGTTGGTCAGGATTGGACCTGGGACGATGAAACCTATTGCCGCCTGCTGCAAATCTCTGGTGGAAAGGAACGCATCCTTCACTATTGGCGGGAAGTTCAGCCCGAGGTGGTGGAACTGAACGCCTACGCGATCGGGGAAAGTGTGGATCGTATGCACGCGCTGAAAACCGCCGCATACGAACGCCTGGTGCAAGACGGTGCGGTTGAATTGCGTCCGGGCGTACTGCATCTGATTGAATCTGCGAATTCGGCCGGTCTGCGCCTGGCTATTGCGACAACCACTACGCCGT
>Ga0007854_10000501_pt1 | contig 25402 bp, 12 predicted proteins | sample CryBogCBH12Aug08_FD_60382 | JGI IMG/M metagenome (GOLD analysis project Ga0007854, IMG submission 60382) | Freshwater microbial communities from Crystal Bog, Wisconsin, USA - CBH12Aug08 | ecosystem: Environmental > Aquatic > Freshwater > Lake | place: Crystal Bog, Wisconsin, USA | collected... | reverse complement strand
TGAGCTGGGCCAGCCGGCGACGGTGCCGCGCCCGTAACGGCATTCCGACCGCCGCCGCCACCAGCATAATCAACCCAAGAGTCATGACGGGGGAAAACCAGGCTGTTTGCCAGAAATACGGCATGACTATCAACCTGATCTCTGCCTGATTCTCATTCCAAAGCCCGTCGCGGTTGCAAGCCCGGAGGCGGAAGGCGTATTGACCCGGTGCCAGACCGCGATAGGTCACGCGGCGTTCGCCGGTGGATCCAATCCATTTCGTATCAAGCCCCGTCAGTTGATACCGGCAGCGCACCCCTTGCGGCGAATCCAGGCTCAACGCTGCAAACACAATCTCCAGGTCTTGCCGCCCAGGCCCCAAACGGAACGGGGCTGTCTGGCTGAAAACCGGCGTTCCGTTGGACGCACCCGAGGTGAAAAGCACGGCTCCGCGCCGGGCGGGCCAGACCCGCTGACCATTCGCCCACACCTCCTCAATCCCCACGCTGGGTGGAATCGGATTCACGCGCACTTCCTTCGGCTGGACCGACGCCACACTGCCAACCATGGCAAACCACAGCTCGTCATTTTGTCCGTGCCAGCAGTTTGGCTGGAATTCAACCGCACTGCCAATGGTCGGCAATCCGTCCACCTTGCCGTAAAGGCTTACCGGAATAGAGGAGATTTCACCCCGGTCGAAACGAGCCAAACCAGCTTCAGCTATTCGGACTATCCCAGCCTCCGTGCCCAGCCATAAGTTGCCCGGCGTATCAACCAATACTTGCACGATGCAATCCGAAGGCAGACCGTCCTGAATGGTATAGCGGCGAAACGTTCCATTCACATAGCGCAGCAGACCACCTTTGGATGTCCCGATCCAAAGCCCTCCATCCGGCGTTGGGCAGATCGACCAGAGACGCCCAAGCTGAGTGAACCCCGGCGGTTCCACCCGTTCGAAGCGCGTCGCATCGTAGCGCAATAGAACTCCATCAAAGGTTCCCGCCCAAATGGTTCCGTCGGCGCTTTCCCCCAATGCCGCGAGATAGTAGCTCCCCTGCGAAACCTTTGGAGACTCGTAAAGCTTCGTGAGTTCTTCATCTTTCACTGCCCAAATGATGTCTCCAGTGGCAATCCAAAGCCGGCCATCGCGGGCTGGCAACATAAGGCGCACCGTCCGGCGCAACTTTTTCTGGTCAGCCACCACGCGGGGTTTTCCATTTTCATAGAGCACTAACCCATCCGTCGACGTCGCAATCCAAATGCGACCGGCGGCATCGGCGGTCACCACACTATTACCTTCGCCCGCCCCGCGTGGAAACATCAGATTCGTGCATTGCCCGTTTTGATACCGAAACACTTCGCCGCTGTGAGACCCAATCCAGAGCGTCCCGCCGGGATCCATGCAGACCGAGTTAACCAGCGCCGCCAACCCTTGCGGCCGACCAATCGCCCGGAAAAGACGCGGATGGATCTGCACTAAACCGCCACGGTCATAACCCGTCCAAGTGTCCCCCTCGCGATCATTGAAAGCGAAGCGAATCACGTTGCTGGGCAAGCCGTCGTCCGTCGTCAAACGGATCATCGTTCCGTCACTCTCCAGATGCACCAGTCCCAAATCGGCCCGGCTCCCCCACAGTCCACCGTTTCGTTCGCCTTGCAAAAAACTCAACCGGCCGGCCGGGCCCAGTTCTCGTTTCCAGGCTTCGGATTCGGCCATCCATTTGCCATTGGATAGTCGCCGCATGCGCCCGTTGGCTTCGACCCAAAGGCTGCTCCCCGCCGGAACGATTCGCTTAACCGAAAGCGGTCCTTCGTCGCTGGGAGGATTCATTTTGACGAAATGGTCCTTTTGCCACTGGGCCAACATTTGGTCCGTGCCTGCCCAAATGCGCCCCTGAACATCGGTCACGAGCGCGTGAATGCGCTGGTTCTCTAGACCGGGTGGCAGACCGAGGATGTTTGTCCGGCCATCTGCCCACTGCCAGATTTCATTCTCGCTCCGCAGAAACCAGACTCGTCCGTCGCTGTCGGCGCAAACCTGAGGCTCCACCTGGCTGCGTGGTAATTCGAACTTCTGCCAACTCCACCCGTCATCCGTCCTGACACCCCACAGCAGCTTGCCGCCCGCATCGAGAAAAACCACCTGGTCCTGCGAAGACCATAACAACTGCTCCGGACGTTCCGCATTGGCCAAAACCATTTGGAAACCCTTATGATCCCAGAGGATCAGGGTGTGGGAATATGTGCTGACCCATAACCGGCCAACTTGATCCACCATGAGTCGGCGCACCCCCCGCAAAGTTGACAACTCGGGCGTGTTGTCCTCACTGTAATCGGTGAACCGCACCCCATCGAAACGCAGCAGACCAGAACTCAGCGTCCCCACCCACAAATAGCCCTCCGGCGTTTGCGCCAACGAAGTCACCGACGCCGCCGGCATACCTTCGTCCGCACCCCAAACCCGCACCGTTAAATCCTGATTGCGCCCCCCGGGTTCAGCCGCGTGCAGCCATGCCCCCAACACAAGGAACGGCGCCAACCAAATGGCCGTCCTCCCATGTCGCGAGGCTGATTGCATGAATACGACTATCAGCGACTGCCTTGATTTATTCAAGCTTCACCTGTGCCTGAGTTTTGGAATACCCGGCGCCCGGCGGCGTGGTGGAGATTAGCCAAGGCACCCTGAATCTGGGTATAGCCCCAGGAGCGGTTTTCCCGGGCCAGTTTCAAAATGAGTTCTTCAATTTCCCAGGCGGTGGGTGGACGTTCCGTTTTGCAGACCCGACTTCCGTCGTATTTCCGGGCGACGAGCCGGCACTTTCAGCGATCATTGTTCGTTCCGATATAAATCGCACTGACGATCGAACCGCTCTGGCAATATACCGTTTGCGCCGGTTGAAATAATCGTATGCGACCATCAGGCTGGCCAAATCGAGATCGTCCAGCCGATGATAACGCTTGCGTTGCAACCCACTGGCCAGTTATCGCAGTTGGAGAAGGTGTTGAACAACTGATGCTGGTCCCAGCGGCGTCTGAATTGGTTGTGTTGAGAGCCATCTGATTTCCTGGGCTTGTTTGCTTAGTTTAGATTCTCGTTTCCTCGGCTGTCGTTTTTTGAGTTGAAATTTTCAGCTGGCTAAAAACCAAGTCCATGCGATCAAACGGTCAGTTCGTCGGTGAAAAACGCAGGATTATTGCGGAAGCCGGCAACACTTGAACCGTCAGGCTATTGTCATTCGCGCTTTCCTTTTTGCTCCATTGCCCGAGCCAGATTCCCTGCGGGTCAAAGGCCGCACCGCCCAGCGTGACGCCCGTTTTGGCGGCGACGTCTTGCTCATTCTGCGCCAGATCCAGCCGTTGTCAGGTTTCCGAACCCGTGTTTGGTGGCAAGCCGGGCGCTGGGTCCTGAGCTTGGGCCAGCACGCCACCGTTGTCCGCCCGCAAGCTCTGGCCAAACCGTCTGCGCACCACCGCCGTCGCCCTCCAATCTCGCTACCAGACATAGACTATGGACTCGTCCGCAAAACTGGCCGAGTTCGTGAAAGCACAGGACGCTGTTTACGATCAAGTTCTAGGCGAGTTGGCGGCCGGCCGGAAGGAAACGCACTGGATCTGGTTCATCTTTCCACAACTGGCCGGCTTGGGCTCCAGTCCGATGGCCCGCAAATTCGGGATTGCCTCCAAAGCCGAGGCGCAGAGTTATCTGGAGCACGGCGTGTTGGGCCCCCGTTTGCGCGAATGCATCTAAATCCTGCTCGCTTTGCCTGGACGCAATATCAACTCCATCCTAGGCAGCCCAGACGACCTCAAATTCCGATCCTGCCTGACCCTCTTCGCGGCAACTGCTCCAGAAGAACCGCTCTTTGCCGCCGCCCTGGAAAAGTTTTTCGCCAGCGAACGCGACGCCCTGACCATCAGCTTGCTTCACCAGTTCGGAGATGTTTATTCAATCTTTGCTGAAACAAAAGACCACCATGCCTGAATACTCGCCGGCACCGAGGTTCAACTGGCCTTGTGGGCCGGTCGACTCTGCGCCGCTGAATTTGCTGCCGATGGGCGGAATGGCATTCAGGAAGCCCAAGCCGCACTGCGGCAACGTTGTATAGGCGTGCCCAAGGAGATTGGTTGGCGGCAGGTCCGGCGTCAGCACTTGCACGAACGGAATGTTCTCCGGAACGACGGTGATTATGCCCTCACTGGTGTTCAACTGCAACCAGCGGACGTCGGCGAAGCAACCTTTGAATTCCGGATAAACCAAGTCGCGGTAGCCGGTGATCGTGTTGTTGTAATCATTGGCCCAGACGTTGAGCGTGCCGCCAAGCTGACGGTTTTTCCAGACGCGATAGGGGCCGTCGCCGAGCCAGCGTTTGCGTTGGACCAGGTTTTCGGGATAATCGAAGAGCACGCCGAAGTATTTCTGTTTCCCGGTGGCTTGATAGGTGTAACGGCATTGCAATTTTCCGTCCTCCTGTAATTGCCAGCTCACTTTTTTGAGGTCTCCAGAAAAGGTCGCGTTCACCGCCGTGACACTGCCAGTTTGGTCGAGTTGAATGTTTTGCAATTGAGATTTCCCGATGGCGAGCCGCGGTCCGTTGCTAAGCGAGATGGTTTTCCCGTCCAATGCCACGCGTTGCAGCATCCCTGATTGCTTGCTGATCTCAACCGTCAACCCTGCACGGCTCAGGCGGATGGCATCCGCGTCAGTCTGGGCTTTCACCGGAATGGTTTCGGTAGGCTTTATTTCCGCAAGCGTAGTTTGAACTGTGGCGTGCTCGGTAGGCCACACCCAAGTCCACAATTCGCGCCCGGCGTGATCGGCGACGCGCAAAGCCAGTGCGTCGGCGGTTGCGGGCGTGGGAGGCAGCTTGATTTGTAGTTGCCCGGATTCGCCCGGCGGAATCGATGGCGCTTTCACCGCGCCTTCCGCCAGCACGCTGAAATTAGTCCCCGTTTCGCCGGGTGTTGGAAACCGACGCCATTGCCAAGTGAACTTGCACTGGTTCGCGTCGGTAAAACTATAGTGATTCTCCACTTTGAATGTGTGCTCCGACTCACGCTGCACGATGATTGGGGACCAGATTTCTTTGATGGTATAAAAGCTTCCCTCGCGTTGACGATACGGGCCGACGATGCCATCCGGGGCCTGGTTGCCCGCCGTGTCGAGTTGGCCGGTGTCGGGCCGTCTCACCGCCTCGTCCAACAAGGCCCAGATGAAACCGCCCGCGCATTTGGTGTTGGTCATCATCATGCACCAATAATCCTGCAAGCCCGCGCCCGCGCCACCGTCGAACAATCCGTGCAGAAATTCCGTGGGAAGATAAATCAAGCTACCTCCGTTGCTGTTGGTCGTTGCTTTCCCGTCTCGAGGTGTCGCTGCGCCGGTCGCCGCGATGCAGGCGCGATCATAACCCAGGTAATGCGACGCGTTCACCCCTTCGAACGGACCCCACGGATGCAGCACGTGGCGGCGCTGCGGATCAAATTGATGAAACAACGTGTCGAGGTTCGTGTTCCAACCGCCTTCGTTGCCGTTGTCCCAAAATAAAATGGACGGATGATTCACGTCGCGCGCGATCATTTCCTTTACCAGCTTGGTGCCGACTTGCGTGTCGTAATGCTTTTGCCAGCCACCCAGCTCATCGAGAACGTAAAGGCCGAGTTCGTCGCACAAGTCGAGAAATTGTGCGTCCGGCGGATAATGCGACATGCGAACAGCGTTGCCGTTCATGTCCTTGATCGTCTCGATATCCAGCCGATGGACGGCCTCGCTCAGGCACCGGCCCGAGTCCGGCCAGAAGGAGTGCCGGTTCGCGCCCTTCAAGATAACCTTGTGCCCGTTGACATAAAGTCCGTCGCCATCACGGACTTCCATTGTGCGGAAACCGAACCGCTGATGGTAAGTGTGCCATACTTGGCCGGCATGCCTGAGCCGCACTTCAACGGAATAGAGGTTTGGCGTCTCGGCCGACCATTGATCAATTGAAGCGATCTGCGCTTGTAGTCTTGCTTCCCCAGAACCGGCGGGAACTGGGGCGCTAAATGAGGCTCCCACGGCTTTTCCGTCCAACGTCATGACCTGAGCTTCCACGGAGGCCCCTGGTGGCGCATGATCGACGAACACATCCATCGCGAATGCCCCATTAGCTTTCGCGTCAATCGCCACGCGTCCAATAAAAGCTGGCGGCACGGCTTCGAGATAGACCGGACGATAAATGCCGGAGAACAGCCAGTAATCCGCGTTGCGCTCGGCATTGTTAACCGAAGCGTTGGCGGAATGCCGCGCGACATCCACTTCAAGTCGGTTGGTGGCTCCAGTTTTGATGAGTTGGGTGACCTCGTATTTAAAGCGATAGAAACTGCCCTGGTGCGTCGGACCGACCGATTGGCCGTTCAGCCTGGCGCTGGTGTCAGTCATCACGCCTTCGAATACGAGGAACACGCGTTGGCCGGACCAATTGGCGGGCACGGTGAAGTCATATTCGTAAAGACCATGTTCGTTGAAGCTGTTGGTTGGATCCTTCCAATAGTTCAATGTGCCGAAGCCCTTCACATCCCAGTGGGAGGGCACCGGCAGATTGGTCCACACGCCGGAGTTTGCACCGCTGGTGCAGAGGAACCTCCACGGCACGGTCTGATCTTTGTCTGGGCCGGACAGATACTGGCGCTGCGTTTCGACCGGAGCGGCGAGCAGATCGTTGGCGAAGGTCAACCCCACCACCGCCGCGAACGCGCGCAACCACCGTGTGTTCAAACGGCGGCTTGGCGACTGGCGATTATTATCGCGGCTGCTAACGTTTCGTATATTCATAGGGCTCTTTTACTTTCAATTTCGGCTACCGTCGACAATTCGTTTTGGAGATCCTCAAGGCGATTTCTTGGAATCAGATTCGGATGACGGCACCTCCGGGTGGCGGCCAGTGGCAGCACAACAGGGAGCAATAGATGACCTTCATGGACTCACCTTTCCCATCGAGGTGGCAACTGGCTTTTCGGGCAAAGCGGATATGCCAGTGGTGGCGTCCAGAATTTCCGTGGATTTAGACGCGAGCTTAATTTGAATATTCGTCCCATCACGTAGGATCAGATGCCGGTCGCCGCCAGTCAGAGTATGAATGCAGACGTAATTATTGTCGGCCAAAATAACGTCCCCTTGGTCGTTGTAAATATGCGCGCCTCCCAGGCGAAAGATGGTTTGCAGTAGTTTCGCGTCATTTATCGGCAGGCCGCTGTAAATGATCGTGGCAGCGGCAGCGTGGCGCATCGCCAGTGCCGTTTCGTCCGTCCCAGCGTAGTTGCCGATTCTTTCCACCGTCTGGTCATCCACCGCGAACAACGGACGAATCGGTCCAGTGATTCCGTAATCCAATTTGAGCCCGGCAAACGGTTTGGGCGCCGCGGGCAAAAGTTGAATCCGGGGCGCACCCGCGAGTGTGATAGGCTTGAGTTGAATGCCTGTCACCTGAGAAATTGCCTCGGCGTTTAAGAACGCCTTGCCGTCGGTGATGCCGGGCGCGTATTGCCACACCACCGTCCGCCCAGAGCGCAGAACCTTGTCGCGAATATAGACGCGCTGGGTGTCGGTCAGAAGCCAGACGTTGCCAAAGACAATTACCTTGTAGCGATTCAAATCCACCAGTGGCAAACCCGCCAGTGCCACCTGGTCCACCGCTGCGCCCGTATGATAGGCAGCCTCAGCTAAATCTTCAGCCAGCGGCAGCGAAAGAGCGTCTTTGAACGACTGCCGGTTTAGCGGCACGGTGCGGGTTTGATAATTATAGCTGTCAAAATCATAAACCAGCAGGACATCGGCAACTGACTGCCAGGGTTTGTTTAGTGCGGTCTGGTAAAGCCGCAGCGTGGCCCCCATTTCAGCCATCAATTGGGGATTGTCCCACCAACCGGATTTTAGGTTGGGACCGAAATCATACCACCATTGCCCCATGCCACTGGTCAGCACAAAGGCGAAATTGCGCCGGTTGCCGGCGACCGTGTCGGCCAATGAATGGAATACTTTTCGCGGATTGCCAGGCCAGGGATCACCCAGACTTGAGGCCTCGTCCATTTCGCTCAACCAGAGTTTATAATGCAAGTGGAGGCTCGCCGTCAGGGTTCGCACCATGCCGCTGCCGCCGATGTCGCGGGCGTCGGCCTGATAGGAAAGCGGCCCGCTCAAGTAATCAATATCCGGACTATTAAGCACGCGCTCGAAAGTTCCCTGCATCACGTCGGGCATGCCCATTTCCACCATGGTGTGGAAATAGCCATAAAACGCGCCAGTAATCAGCGGCCGGGGCCAGGCCAGGCGGGCCACATGACAGAAATGCAGCACATCATTGGCAATCAGTTCCTGCTGGCAAAAATAATAATCAATGACCTGGCGCTCCAAAGCGGGATCGCGAAAGAATCCCTCCATGGTGCGATTGCGTTGTGCCAGTCCCGGCACCTCCGCAGCTTCCAAGCTGACGCTCTCATCGTGCCAGGCGTGTCGTAGTGCCGCATCATTGGTGTAGCGAACTTTTAGCCATTCCCGGAAATGGTGAGTCATCGCCGGCGAAGTGTCCGGCTCGGCATCAAAGTGATGATAATGCCATTCGCCATAAAGACCGCCGGCAAGATGTAGGCCGACCACGCGGCGACCTTCCGGTGTCGGTGCAAGTCCCGTGCAAAATTTTTGCAATTGCTGGGTGGCATCGTCGAGCCAGCGGGTCGAGGCGAGCGCTTCCTCGAGCCGGGCATTTTTCACGCTCTTGCTGTCTTTATTGGCATACGCCACGGCTTCCTTGGGATGCTGTTTCATCCACCAGACGGGTGGGTCCACATGAATGCGCACAAACACGGCCGCTTCCGGACACACCGCTAGAATGCCGCGAATCTGCCGCCGCACCGCAGGCAGATCAAGCGAGCCGTCCGGCCTCCAGATGTCACGGAACCACACGTCCACCTGGAACAGTCGGTAGCCAGCCTTCGCGAAGTTGACGAGATTGCGGTGCGGTGTTTCCTCCCAAGTGAACCGACTGTGTTCCGTGCCAGCGTAGATCATTGGCGCAACCGGCTGGTCGTTGATGAAAATGGTCGGTCGCCCGTGCCAGACGCTCACTCTCCCAGTCAGTGGCGATACAGTGGCTGACGCCAGATCAACGCGGGCGTATGACCCCGGCTGATGATCGGTCATCTCGATGGGCAATGCTGCGGCTGGCGCAACGGGGGCCAAAACCGGCAGCCCTGACGCCGGGCTTTGGAAAATCGCGCTCCGAAAGCTTAATCCAAACAACAACAGAAGATGGAATATGAATTTCATGTTGCCTCGTTCGCTTTTCGACAGTGGATGTTGGTTGGGACCTGACATGTCTGGCCGACCAGAACATTCAACCATTGGCCTCCGACCTGATGCGCGATAAAAAGGCGGCAAGGCACAATTTCCAATCAGCTAATGGCGATCACTAGCGGGTGCCGACGGGTCTCGTAATTCGCGATATTTCATGGCGGCTTCTGTTCGGGAACGAACATGCAATCGATCATAAATTCGCCGGAGGTGCGTGCGAATCGTTTCTATGCTCAAATGGAGCTGATCGGCAATTTCTTTGTTGGATGCCCCTTCGCAAATCAGGTTGAGGACCTCTTCTTCGCGGTGGGAGATATTATGGGACTCTTTGTCTCCAGAGGCTGGACGCCGGAACGATTCGACCAAACGCCGCGCAATCTCGCTGCTCATGGGAGCCCCGCCAGCGCGCACCTCGTTGATGGCCTGAAGCAGTTCATGAGATGACGAACGTTTGAGCAAATAGCCGCAGGCACCTGCCTGCAACGCCTTGAAAATGCGGTCGTAATCTCGATACACGGTGACGATGATGATTTGCACGCTGGGCAGGAGCTCGCGCAGGCGCACCGTGCAGGCGATGCCGGAGAGTCTGGGCAACTGGATGTCCATCAGCACCACATCGGGCACCAACTTGGGCAGTTTGGCGAGGGCCTCCTCGGCCGTGGCGCACGCACAGACGCAGCGGTAGCCGGGAGCACCATCCACCCAGCGAGCGAGCGTCTTACGGACGGTCTCATTATCTTCAACAATCGCGATCGTCGTCATCTTCATACACGTGGATATAGCGCCATCGCCGCTGTTACAAACAGCAGGTCTCGCGATTGGAAGTGCAATATGATCCAGTTGAACCATGACTCTGGATAGTTTGCCGTATTGCTTGGTGGTTTGCATTCACCCAATCGGGTGAAGCCCGTGATTGAAGCATGTGAATTCATTTTAAGGGTAATTCGAGTTCAACCATGGTGCCGGCACCAATCCGGCTGGTTATTCTGCACGCGCCGCCCATGGCGGTCAGTCGCTCACGCATGTTTACAAGCCCATCGCCGTCGGGCGACGAGGTTGCCGGATCAAAACCGCAGCCCTTGTCTTCCACCACAATCAAGAGTCTTGGCCCTTCTAGCACTTTCAACCCGAGCCGGGCTTCCGATGCCCCAGAATGGCGAACCACATTGGTTAGCGCCTCCTTTGCGGCCAGGAAAATGTCGTGACGTTGCTCGGGGGTCAGCGGAATTTCCGGCAGCACTCGCTGTATGTCTTGCCGAAAGCGGACCCCGGCGGCGCCGAAGAATTCTTGCGCATACCCTGCAAGATAATCGGCCAGCGAGCGGAGCGAGTCATGTTTTGGGTTCACCGCCCATACGATTTCATCCAATGCCCGCACCAGCCGGTTCGATTTCTGGATAATTTGTCGAGCGGCTTCCGGCGAGGCTTCACCCGCCCGCCCCATGCCGGTTAGGGTATCCGCCAGCATGTTGATTTCCGTCAGGCTGCCCCCCAAGTCATCATGCAAATCTTTGGCAATACGCGTGCGCTCTCGTTCCACCAAGTGTTGTTGTTTGAGCAGTTCAATTTGCCGTTTTATTCGCTGGCGAAGTAAGATTAATACCGCGCCGACCAACGTTCCCAATCCGACCGCCCAGCAGGCTGGGATAAACCACGCCCGTTCCCAAAGGAACGGGGGAATGGTTATCGCCACCGAAGTGCCCGTCTCATTCCAAACGCCATCTTCGTTGCAGGCGATGACCCGAAACCGGTAATCGCCCGGCGGCACTTGGGCATACGTCACCTCCCGGTTGTTGTCTGAATCTATCCAGCCGGCTTCAATGGGCTCCAGCTTGTGTTTGAAGCGCACCCGGTGTGCGGCTCGCAGGCAGGGCGCATTAAAAGCAATTTGCAAACGCCTCTGCCCTACGGGGAGAACCAGCCCAGGCTCGGTTGCGTTCTCCGGAGAAAAGGCAACTGTGTCCGTCTGAATCTGCTCAATCCACACGGGGAGCAGATTGGTGTTCACTTCAATACTGGAAGGCGTAACCACCGCCACTCCCCGGGATGTTGCAAATCACAGTCGCCCGTCGGCGGTGTGACAAACGGCCGGCTGCCGACCGGCCGAACATTCTTTGACCTCCATCCCGTCGGACGTGTCTAGCATCAGGCAATTGAGCTGATTGATTTTGCCCTCGGCGCAGCTATTCAAATCTTTGAGGGAGGCGGCGCAAATCCCATCATAAGTGCCCATCCACAAGCGGCCTTGTTCATCTTCGGTGATCTGACAGATGGAATCGGAAAGCAGTCCGTTCGCTTTTGAAATTGACTTGAATTGACCGTTTTTCATCATCACTAATCCGGCGCCATCGGTTCCGATCCACAACGTGCCATCGTGAGACCGATAAAGTGAATGCACATTTTCGCTGGGCAAACCATCTTTGAAATGCAGCACGGTTGCTTCCTGATTGAGCCAGTGACCCAGCCCCATCCCATAACCGCCAAACCAAACTCCGCCAGCCCCGTCTGGCGCGAGGCAGCATGCCCCGCCACCTCCCATCATCTGTTCAACTTTTGAAGAATTATCCCCAATAATCCTCAACAGATTTTGAGAGCTAACTGCCCATAGAACATTCGATTGCTTGAGCAGAGCTCCCCGACCAGCAGCAACCCGGAACCGGCTAAAGACCTTAGTCCAGACATCGTTCTGCAGAAAAAAGAGACCTTTGTTCGCGACATCTGCCCACAAACGACCGTCCTCGGCCATCAAAATGGGAGAAATGGAAGCGGATGGCACGTTTGGAATCTCCAATGTTTGCCGCCAAGATTCTCCGTTGAATTCGAACAGTCCGGATCCCTCCGTGGCCACCCAAATTCCGCTCTCGGTGCCGGGCGTAATGCTCAATATATGCTTTCGAGCGGCTTCGCCCGGTGGCTGAATCATCCTGACTCGACGGGACGTAATGGCAAATATTCCTCCGTCGCCGGTTCCCGCCCACAGAATGCCACTGCGATCCACAAACAAAACCGAAATCCAGTTGCTGGGCAAATCCGCAGGGGCTTCCAACTGCCAACGGCCCCCGTCGAAGCCCGTCAAGTTCAACCCTCTCAAAAAACTCCCCGCCGCCACCATTCCGTTCCACTCACAGGTCGTTGCATAAATCGCCTCTGGGTAATTCACCTCTCCCGCGTCTTCCACCCTGTTGCCACCCATCCAACGAGTCAGACGCCCATCTAACACCGCCCAATAGCCGCCGCGCGGGCTGCAAATCACGCGCCGGCCATCCGACGCGCGGGGCGGGGCATCAGGATCTTGCGTCAACCCCATCGCCTGCGCCACATAACACCGGCCCCACTTGGTGATCAGGCGCAAATTGCCGTCTTTAGCCAAATAACCAAAATGTAGCGGAATTTCCTTATCCTCCAGCGGCGGCACCGGCAGAGCCTTTCCAGCAGAGTTGATGATTGCGAGTTGCCACTGCAGATTCATTACCCACACATTGCCCTCGGCGTCTTCACCAAAATCTCGAATCGGAACCTGCGACCAATCCGCCGGCATCGTGATTTGCCGGAAATTTCCCCGCTCCATCACCGTAACGAAACCGCTATCATGACCAATCCACAACCGGCCTTTTCGGTCACAGAACAAAGCATTGAGAAGGTTGTCCGGCAGATTGTGAGTGTTTCCCGCCCGGAAATTTTGGAACCGGGCGCCATCAAACCGGGATAAGCCACCGAAGGTCGCTATCCACAAATATCCATCCGGCGTTTGGGCAATCGCTTTGACCGCATCCTGGGCCAAGCCGTTACGCGCATCCCAAGTCCGGATCACAAAATCTTTCTGTGGTGAAGCGGCCGTGCCGACCCAGATCGAGCCAAGCAAAATTGCGAGCCATGCGGCGTGTCGAAACATACGGTGGTTCGTTTACCTTGCCATGATTCAAGACTGCGTCAAGCTTTCCACGAACCCGCAACCTGTTCGCTTAATTGATGAGATTTGAAAAAGCTCGGCACACGCAAAACTGGTCGAGGGCGGCGCGCGTTGGTTTCCTGGGGGGATATAGGCAAGCGCATCCGAAATCAACCATCCCATGTCATTGCCGCACCCCGATAGTTAAAAATGATTCAAGTTTCTTATTCGAAGAGCGCCTCAAAGCGCCATCGCCCACCCGGAACAGAAAAGCGCAAAAACTCATTGTCCTCCCCAACATACCTACAATCGTTCAAAGATACTTGGCTCGCGCTCCGGCTCCACACCAGTTTACCATTGGCCTTGACCCGCTGAAGGAGGCGTTTTGGTTCTTTGGGAATGCCTATGGTTGCAATGCTTTTTGCAGGAGAAACCAAATCCAGCTTAAAGGTTGCCCGTTCTCGTCGGGCTTCAACCTTAATTTCGCCCATGGGAGTTGAGACAACTGCGTGAATGGATTTTAGGAGGCCCATTTGCGGCAGCACATGATATTTGGCGTAGCCCGGTTCCTCTGGAGCAATGCCGGCGGCATATTGTGACAAAAGGGTCAAAGGGCCGCCACTCCAGGCGTGGTTATAGGTTCCGCCACCATAACCCTCGGCCCCAAGTCCCCAGCCTTCCCACAAGGTCGTTATCGGACTATCAATCTGCTTGCGCCAGCGCTGTTTCATTCGCTCCATCGCCTGGTCCGGCGCATTCATCAAATACAACGACTCTAGCACATATTTTTCCATGTAAGGTCCCGCGTTTTGGTGCCGGGCGAGCACTTCGCGAAGCGCCGCATATTTTTCCTTGTCCGCCAGACCAGCCACGACCGCCAGCGCATTCGCGCGATCGTCAGTGTCCCCTTGATAACCGCTGGACCGATACTCCTTGCCGTTCCAGAATTTGGCGCTGAATCCCCTGACGATGGCGGCCTGGCGTGATTGCCACTCAGCAAGATCCTCGATGTGCCCGGAAACTTTTGCCATGTTCACGGCGGCAGCCAAGGCCAGATAATACCAGGCACTGTCCAACACGGCGGCGTCAATATTCTTTCCCCAATCGTGCCAGTCCCAATCACCCGCGCGGTGCACCACCAGACCGTTCGTATCCTGCTGCCAGATTTTTAAATAGTCCCGCACGTGAGGATATACCAGCGCGATCGTGTCCCGGTCCCCGGTATAGAGATAATAAGTCCAGAAACCATATTTGCTCACCGAAGCCAGCATTTGCGGCGGGAGTTCAACATTCCACGATCCATCCCGCACATCCTTGCGCTGCGCGTCGTCCGTTGGCCGACCGGAAGGCACCGGCGAATAGAGCGTGTGATCAGCGCGCTGCCAGCGGGCCAGTTCGCGAATGCCCTTGCGCGCCAGTAATGGACCATTGGTGGCATCAAAAACATAGAACGCCTCGCCCAGTTCGTTGACCGTGTCCCCCCACCATTGCGCGCGTTCGCGGTCGGGGCAGTCCATGTAATTATCCCGCATGGTCACATAGAGAGTGCGCCGGGCCTTCTGCCATAACACATTCAGGTCAGCATCGTCACAACGAAACTCGCCCGCAAAATCGGCGTTGTAACCTGTTTCCCGATATTTCATTTTCAGAAATTGAACTGTGGCCGGGGCGCGATACTGCACCTCATGTCCATTCATCCAGCCGGGAGATTCAAATTCCTGCACGCCCTCCCGGGTGACATACACCGCGCGAACATTCGGCGAACCGCCACCCTGATAGTTATCGGTCTGAATCTCGATGCGCTGGCCAGCAGCGGCACGCACCTTGAAGTAGGGAGTGACCTGCGCATTGTAGGGTAGCTTTGCCTTGAGCAGTTGCGTGCCGTTCTCAACTTTCGCATGGACAATGGTGTCGTAGGACTTTAATCCGCTGTCCTTCCACCGTGGCACGGGCCGCTTTTCCAAATGATTCCACGGCGCCACGGGCGGCACGCCATACGGGGTCGCTGTCGGCCAGGCGACATCATCGAAGCGAGGCTGCATCCAACCGACGAGGTCCTTCCGGGCATCAAAGCCGATGTTGAATTCAGACAAACGATAATTAGGGCCGGGCGCAGCGACCTCGTTAAAGGAAGGATGCACCCGAACCTTCCAACTGGCGTCGCTCATTATGCTCACACCCGGTCCGTTAGCTTCGAACACCAGCCCCGCCTTGCCGCTACTGTTGTGGGAGAAACCACTTTTTCCCCAATACCAGACCAGCACGGCGATGGTATTGCTGCCGCGCCTCAGTTCCGGACCAATGTCCACTTCGTCGTAATAAGTATCCTGCGGCGTGGGGCCGCGTTTGAGTCCACCTTCGAAGACCACGAGCTTGCCGTTGATCCAGAGCCAATACTTGGAATCCACCGCGAGGCGTGCGCGGAGCGAGACCGGGGCTGCCGACAGCGACACGGTCTGACGGAAACAAAGCCATGTGTTACTCCCACTGGATTCCGGCCCGATCCATTGCGCGGACCAGGGCGCGTCTTGATCCGCAACTGCCGCAGCGTCCGCATCGGAAATACCCAGTGCAAAAACCAGAGCCAACAGCCAAGTAGTATATTGTTTCATCAATTTCGCGCAGGTGAATCCTGGTTCCGAGGGGTCTTGTGTTCAGGGCTTCCCTGCCACCGTTGCCGACGGTGTGGGCCCTCCCGCCATTCCTGGGTTGGATTTGAACAGCATTTGCACCTGATACCTAGGGTCGCTGCCTACTCGAGGATCAAGGAGATGATACACCGTGCCAAACACCTCGTCCAATCCCGCCACTCGAAAAGTGTGGTCAGGAAGCAATTCGGGCTTCGGCGACTCGGGCAAAGCTGGCGCTGATTTCGGTGCGCAGCCAAGCAACAAGGGTCCGTAATATAATTTTCGCATCGCCGAATGGCTTGCAGTGCCCTCCATTGGCATGGAACCGGAATGGAGCTTGAACGAGTATTCGATGATGTCGCCAGTCTGGAACTGTTGCTGAAGACGTATAAATCCGTTTTCCTCGCGCACTTTCACCAGGTTCCCATTTAACCGCACGGACGGATGTGAAGTCCATGGAGGGGAAAACAAGCGAAGTTCGACCGCCGCCGACAGTTCGGCCGCCGCCACAATAAAGCGAACTTGGCCACCAAACGGATAATCTGTTTCTTCCCGTAGTTCCAGCGTGCCAAGCGAACCTAGCTTTGCCTTGACCGTGGCTTCATTGAAATGCATGACATAGAGCCCTTCCGGATCCGTGTAAAAACACGCCTGTGCCACCCGGGCCAATCCTTCAGCTCCGCGCATGGTGCAACACCAGTGTGCTTCCTGTAGCCCGACGGTGACAAACGGATTGTCCTCGCCGCTGCATTTCTGCGTTCCAAATCCGCCGTTCGCACGTTGCTCAAAAGCCAGGGCGTTGTAATAAATGTGCTCCGCAAGCGCCGCGTATTCAATTTTTCCGGTCAAGCGCCACAACCCCATTGCCACCATATAAGAATCCACCACCGCGCACGGCTCCGTGGACTCCGGCCGACCGAACCAGTTGTAGTTTTCATAGTTCTCCGTCATTGCGGAACGACGGTATAGCTCGAAACGTTCAACCACCGCCGGCAGCAGTTTCGCGTCCCCGGTTATTTCATAGTAGCGCAGTAGCGCCCGCAGGGCGGTGAGCGAGGCGTGCGTCTGCGCCTTGATGGCGCGGAGGTCAATTTCCAGAAAGCGACCCACCATTTCATCAATCACGGGCTTCAATTCTTTGCGTCCGGTCACCTGGTAAGCCTGCACCACTCCATCTAGAAAAATAAAGTCGCAGCCGATATCAGTGGACACGATCCAAGATCCCAGTTGATCCGTTGGAGTGCCACTGGCACCACCGCCGTGGACCCGTTTGGTTGGATCGACAGGATACCGCGCATGAAGCCCCTTAGTCGGCAATACCAGATTGTCAACGATCCGATTGATCGCCGCCAAACAGTTGGAGTCATGCTTCCAGAGGTAGTATTCGCACAAACCACGCAGCACCCATCCGTGTCCCGCAAGCTGCTGCTCGTCGGCCAGGCCAGCAGGCGGAATATTTCCGAAAAAGCCGTTTGAATTCAGGTTCGATGGCAACCGCCGTAGAATCTCCTCGAGATATTTGGGATCCCGGTGTGTCGCCTGAGCATCCAGTGTCAATCCAAGAATCGTCCGTCCCTCGGTGTCGCCCGGCCAATTCCCGCTCTGCTTAAGTGTCAAAAACACATGGTCCGGTTGATACTTGGCTTCTTCGAGCCGGTTAAAATTTCGAGCGAGGCGCACACCCAGTTCGCCCTGGATCTGGATTTGATCGAAGGCAACCGGCTGTGGCACGACCGGCGCGGGAGACGCGGTCACCATGCCGCCAGGCAGGCATCCCGCCGCCAAAGCAGTGATCCTGATTATGCGCAAAAAATTCATGTGCCAGCCGATCATCCTTGGGTTAAGCAATGGTTCACCGTGATTACGACTTGATATAATAAGTTCCCTTTCGTTGTGTGATTGTTTTCATTTCAATTTGACCGCAAAGTTTTGAGCCTGTCCGGCTCGCCGAATATCTGTGGTTTCCCACCTCCTAAACGAGGATCACGCTCTCTTGCCGGACTCCTCGGTTGACATAAACGTGCTGTTCGCCCCGGACCCCGCCTTGAGTGTGCCGCCGTTGAAATTGAATGTGCTTGAACCACTGCCCCCCGCAACTTTGATTGCCACCAAGGTGCCTCCGTTCAGATTGAGAGTGCCCGCGCCGGTCGTCACAGTTTGGCCGAGGACAACCCCACCGGTGCTGACGGAGTTAACGACGCCACTGCCGGAAATGGTCAAGGTTCCGGTGCCTGTCTCACCCACGATGAGCCCGGTGCCGGTGCCGGTCTGGTTGAACGCGCCGCCGGAAATATTCATGCTACCAACACCTCCAGACAACCGTCCGATGCTGACATAACCTGCGGCGTTGTTGGTGCCGCCGCTCTGTGCCCATGTTCCCTGACCCGAACGTCCGATCTGGAATTCGTTGTTGCCACCCACGTTCCCGGTAAAAGTGCCACCGCTCTGAGTGACCGTCCCGACACACGCCGCCGACTTGCCGATGTAAACGCTGGCAGCGGTGATCTGCGAATTGTCCTGCAGGTTCAAAGTGCCTTGCGCGCTGCCGACATCCGCCACGTTGAAATCGCCGCCATTCGTCATGCTGGCGTTGTCCTTTATGGTTAGAGAGCTTGTGCCACTGACGCCGATACTAAAATAAGTATTGAGATTGATAATTGAGGAGTTATTGGCCAGCACCATTGTAGCCGTCGAACCAGCACTTTCACCAAGCAGGAAGCCGGTGTTGCCAATGCCAGTATCAGTCAACACCGAGTTGCCCTGCAAATTGATGTTCTGGAAGGCATTGTTGCCTGCAAGACCGCCATCCCATCCGCAGGAAACTTTTGCGACGTTCAAAACACCATTCGTCAGGGTAAGGTTGAACATATTGCCACTGGAACCGCCGCCACGGCTAATGGCGAGATAGTTAGTGACGGTCACTGTGGTATTTGAAATCACGAGATTGGCTCCGCTGTTCGTGGTGCTGCCCGCCCACAATTCGCTGTTGAAAGTTGTCGGCGCAGCCAAAACCACCGTTCCCCTTTGGATTTGCGAGGGGCTGCCGCTAAAGGTGTTGGTGCTATTTATGGTCAAATTGCCCGCGCCTTGCTTGAGCAATGGAACCCCGCTGATGCTGCCGCTGCCGGAAATGGTGTAATCGTAGGTCGCATTGCTGACCGTCACGCTCGCCGGGGTCACCGTGCTGGGCACGGTTACTGTGGTGTGCGCGGTGATGTAGGTCTCATCCAACCGCACCGCTTCCCCGTTTTGGAAGGTGGTGGTGGCAGCGTTAGTGTCCTTCCAGTTGGCGGTGCTGAGGTCCCAATCGCCCGACCCGCTGGCCGCCCAACGGAGCGGTAGAGTCGCGGAGTTACGTATAACCGCAAACGCCGGACTGGTAGTCGTGGCGACGGCGCCCGGACCACTAAGGGTCGCCGTAGCCGTCAAGACCTTGTTGGTGCCAGGGGCATTAATGTTGAGCCCCTTGCCCGCGAAGTTCGCCTCGCCGGCCACGGCCGCCATGGAAGACGTCCCGCCCAGGGTGCCGGTGCCCGTGGTCAAGGTCAGGGCAACCGTTGCCGTCGCATCCGCCCCGTTAGTGACCACATTGCCCAATGCGTCCTTAATCTGCACCACGGGCTGGGTGGCGAAGGGAACGGAATTAGTATTGTTCGCCGAGGGTTGCGTGCTAAACACCAACTGGCTGGCCGCCCCCGGAGCGACCGTGAAGGCGGAACTGGCCCCACTGGTATCCATCACGTCGCCACTGGTGCGCGACGCGGTGAGCGTGATGGTCTCGGCCTTGGTGTATTGGACGGTGGTCAAGGTAATGTTGGTTTGGCCCGCAGTAATCGTCGCGGTATTGCCGCTCAAGGTGCCGGCACCGGAAGCCGTCAGCAAAATACCGGTGTCCGCCGTCACAGCGGTGGGCGTGCCGCCGCTGTCCCGAGCCTCAACGGTGACCGAGAAACTAGTTCCCGCCGTGGCGCTGACCGGGACGGCGGTAACCGCCAATTTGCCAGCAGGAGTGCTTACCGTCAAAACCACGTTGCTGTTGACAGCCGAAATCGCGCCGACTTTCCCAGTGAGAGCCGTGCCGTTGGCAGTGAACGGGCCCGTGGCAACGATGTTACTTCCTGACGTTGCGGAAACGATGGTATAGTCGCCGTCAGCCAAAACCGAAGCTCTATTGACGGTGAAAGCGTTGGCACTAAGCACCAACTGGCCTTGGGAAATGGTCAGCGCAGGATTGACCCCATCGTAGGTCAACGTGATGGGGCGCGAACCCAGACTGACACTGTTCACGCCGGCATTGCCCTTGATGGTGGCCGCTGTGGCCGTGCCATTGGCGGACAAGCTGTTGCTGGAGGTCAAAGTATAGCTAGCCTTGGCCGAAACGTCCAAGATCGCTCCGGCGGCAATGGAAATCAAAGGCGTATTGCTGATGGACCCGTTTACCCCCAACGCCAGCGTGCCCGCGCTGATCGTCGTATTACCCGTGTAAGTATTGGTGCCGCTTAAAGTCAGCGTGCTCGTCCCCAGCTTGGTCAGGCCGCCGCTAGGCGAACCAGCGGTCAATGCTTGAGCAACCGTGATGTTTATGTTCGTCGAATCAATAATCGCGCCACCACTCTGCACATTGGCGGTTATCCCACTGGGTATGAACAGCCCCGATAGCGAGTTGGACGATGGCATCAGCGTCCCGCCGTTAAAATTGAAAATCGCCGACGCCGCGCTCGCAAGCTGATTGGTTATCTCGCGCACCATCAACGTCCCACCATTCAAATTATATGTGCCGCCGCCGGCATTGTAGACCAGATTCAAACTGTTGATATCTGCGGAATAAATTGCCGGATTCAACCAGACCAATCCGCCGCTCTGTGTGAATGTCGTAGTCACTCCCGCTGTCTCACCAAGTGAAATGCAACCTGACCATGACGGGGTTCCCCCCGCCGCGGTCGGAGCCAGCTCTAATTTACCTGAACTGACATGCACCGAAACAATGCCCCCCGACGTGCTACTACCTGACTGCCCCATGCGTAAACTGCCGGCACCAGCAATCCTCACCGTTCCGCTGTTGGTCACATTGAACGCGGTCGTCAGTCCTGAACCCGTCGGCGCCAGCCGGAAACCATCGTTTGTCGTATTCACATTTCCCCCGTCCACAATCAACGCCCCGTTGTTTATCGTGAACATCCGGCTTGATTGCACATTGCCACTGGAGGTAATGCGAACCGTTCCCCCATCGACGATGGTGGCCAACGGATTGGCAGCGGCATTATTTGTCAGCGGGCCGGCAATTCGTAATTCCGAACCGGCGGCTATGCTCCAAAATTTGTTGTTAGCAACAATATTTATTGGCAGCGCGAGGGTGTTTGTCCCCGCCGAGTTGGTTATCTGCCCCGTTGCTACACCTGGGTCAAGGCCCAGCGGATTGCCATTGAGAACGAATCCGCCGCCGGTGAACTTTAACCAGCCATTGGTTAATCCCGCCGAAACGTTGAGGTTGTTGGTATTGTTCTGCCGGGTGCTGCCACTGAATATCAGGTTGTCGCCGGCGACCGGAGCACCGGCTAAGGTCCAGTTGGCGCTAGTGCTCCAGTTGTCGTCCGCGCCACCACCAGTCCAAGTTCTGCTGGGGGTGGCATAGGTCAAAATAATCTGGCCATCACCGCCTTTGCCGCCTGGAAGATAAGTTATGGTGGAACATCTTGCGCCACCGCCACCGCCACCTGGGTTGCCACCATTACCACCGCCGGTGAGATCGCCGGATACACTGCTCCTGCCAACTCCGCCGCTGCCGCCGGCATTAGGACTACCAGTCCCGCCAGCTGCAGTGTTTGGAACATCGCCATAATATTTTCCAACACCACCGGCACCACTGTCACCAGCACCACCACCACCACCGCCAGCACCATTGGATCCCCCCGCGACTCCATCCCCACCCTGTTGGGTTGCGGTGCCCCCAGTTTGATTCACATGGAGTCCCGCAGCTCCAACGCCGCTGCTAGCGGCGTCTACGTTGGCACCGCCGCCGAGGCCGCCCTTGGCGGTTACAGTAACGCCACCATCACCGGTAAAGGTTGTGTCGGAACCATTGGCAACCGTCCCCTGCGCCAATCCCGCGGATACTGCCCCAGCAGGGCCAGCGGGGACGGTAAAGGTGTAGGTGGTCCCGGGAGTCACCGCGATAGAATTCGCTTTGATATATCCGCCACCGCCACCACCACCGGCTCTAGAAGTGTTGGCAACGGTATTTTTTGCGCTACCACCGGCGCCGCCGGTGCCCCAACATTCCACGGTGACGTTGGTGACGCCGGACGGAGCGACCCAGGTTTGGCTAGCACCGGCGAGAAAATTGGTTGTTGTCGCCCATGCGCTCTGGTCGCCGAGCACGAGCAGGGCGATCAGCGAAAGGAGGCAGACGACTGGTTTCGAGCGCGAGGACGGGGGCACCGCCGTCAGGTCTGGAGCCGGTGCGCGAAAGGGGGTGGGAATGTTTTTCATAAGTGAGCCTCCGAAAACTACCTCTCGGAGTTGAGTTGGGGTTGAGGGTTCGATTTTCGGTGTGGCTGGTTTCATGGCGACTCTTTTTGATTGTTGCGTGTCTGGTGGCGGATACTTGTTTTGCTCAATTCAAACCGGCAAGCCGCCAAAGAATCGCGCCAAGCGCTGAATCGAAATTAGGAACATGGCTACATCGTAAAACGTGCATTGAAAACTGTCATGTGGCATGAATTGGCCACATGGCCCAAAGCCGGTCGGGCTGGTAGTTCCTGATCTTCCGGCATGAGACCAACTCCTATTCATGCGAATCAGCTCGCCGGCTTCGCCAGCACGCGGAGGAACAGTTTGCTCTGGCCGGCAATGGTGTCAGGGTGACGACCTCGTATGCAGGCGCGTCTTCGTTCGTCGCGGCGGCGACTTAAACCGGCGTGGTTTCCGTCCACGCCAGCAAATCAGACGAAGTAAAATATCGACACCGAACGCCGTAGTTGGAAGCGTTGATCAAACGTTGATGGTCGAAGCGGAAATCAGAAGTCAGCGGGACCAAAGCAACGGCGCTCAATAAAATGGCTGGACTGGACGGACATCCCGCCTGAACCGCACGCCGGGTCGAACACAACGCCGTGATCCGGTTCGATGACGTTGACGATGGTCTGCACGAGCGAGGGCGGCGTGAAGAATTCGCCGTTATCCTGCGCGCCCTGAATGGCGAACTTCATCAGGAAGTATTCGTAGAAGCGCCCGAACACGTCGCCACTGGCGGTGCGGAGCGTTTCAGAGTCGAAAATGCGCAGCAAATCTTCGAGCAGGTCGTTCTCGAATTTCTCGTAATCTTTGGGCAACTGACCTTCGAGGGCCTTGAAATCTTTTTCGATGGCGTTCATCGCCTCGATGAGGGCCGTGCCGAGGTTCGTGCCCTTGGGCAGCTTGAGCAATTCGTCGTAGCGAGCTTCCTTGGGCAGCATCAAGGCGCGGCGGCTGATGAAATGGGCACGGGTGATGGGCTTGCCCTTGGGAATCTTGCCCGACTCCTTGTCGGCCTCGATCTGGTCGATCACGGCGTCGTAGCGATTGGTGGCGTGCCGCAGAAAAATCACGCCGAGAACGGGCATGCAGTATTCCGACGATGTGAGCTTAGAGTTGGCGCGGAGATTATCGGCGGCATCCCAGAGGTCGGTTTCAAGTTTTGAAATGTTATCCATGCGTGGCGTTGACGGATTAGTTTGCGGACAAAGTATGGCAGGTCATGTCCCCTTTGGCCGCTTCGCGGTTCGTTTGTGGACTGGCGCGATTGGCGCATTTATGGCGCGTTTACCAGCTGGTTTGCCGGGAGCAGACTTCGCACTAACGGTGGTGATCCCCGAAGACTGTGGCGCATTTGGCGCATTTATGGCGCGTTTCGTTTTTGCCATGACATAATGAGCACCACGGCCTTTGCCTTTCGGATCTAGTATTCCAAATTTAACCAAGGCATCCAGTTCGCGCAGCGCGGTGCGGCGTGAGCCGCCCACCAACTTTTGATAACTAGCGTTGGTAATACGGCCTTCGAGCCTTGCGAAAGTGATTGCCTGGCGCTGACGGTCGTTGAGGTTCAATGATGAAAGGATGGAATCCGTCAACCAATTCCGCCACAGCGTCATCACGAACTGTCCGCCGTCCTGCCGGAACTCGGGCTCGGGCAAACCCGCCTCGCAGCAGAGCGCGATCATGTCCATCGTCCCCGTACCGGCCTTTTCATTGTAATGAGCCAGGAAAAGCGGTTCAGCCACGAGTGGATTGTGCGGAATTGAGGCGTGTGGATGGCGCAGCAGTTCGGGGGTCAAGGAAGGTGGCAATTCGCCGGGGTTCCAAACTTCCAACCGGTCGGCAAACAACATGACCTGCACGCTGGCGTTGCTGGTGTAATCCCGGTGCGCCACGGCATTGACAATGGCTTCCGCGACGGCCGGCTTGGGCAACTCGTATTCGACCGGCGCTTGCGGGCCTTGTTCGCGCGTGCCAACGGAGCGGACTATTTTTGACAAAACAAAGTCCAGTGCCTGATCCACCAAATCAAAAACCGTGCCCTTGTAAATTTGATAAGAGGGAATGGGCTTGCGAATCTCCGTGCCGTGAAAATGCAAACATTTGACCTCGGAGGTAGGTAGGGCACGTTGCGGATTTTTTCCAAAAAGCAGGATGGCAGCGTGATTGGGACGGTGGTCGTCCAACAAATTCAGGTGGGCAAGCACCTGGTCGGACGTGGCATTCGGCGACAGGGCATATTTCCGTTCCCGACGCGCGGTCGCGATAAACCAGCGAATTTTTTCCTCCGAAATATCCTCCATCCGCGACCGTGATGGCGCACTGGCATCAAACGGCAGGATGCGCAATACGCCCGTCCGGCCCAGATGCTCGACCAGACTGGCATATACCACGCAATTCAAATCTGTGATGTCGGTGAAACGCCGCCGGATGAGTTGCGCGCCGGCCTTGCGAATGAGCGCCTGCATCTTCGGATGGCGTGCCTTGTCATCTGAACCTTTGACATAAATCAGCCGCGTCTTGCCCGTGACGGTGGCGCGGTCAAATTCACGTTCGGTGGGCGACAGACCATCCACATCCTCGAAACCATATTCATTGGCAAACAAACCAACGTAAAGATGACAATGATCCACCTCGGCCAAATAAGCTTCATTCGCCCTGCGGTCGGCGGCGGGCAGGTCTTCAAACAAAAAAACCTCGAAGAAACGACGAAGCAACGGGTCGCCGTGGATGTAATCCTTCAGCGCCCGCCGTTCGGCGGCCAGTTCTTTTTGCACGCTGCTGATGAAGATGCGTTCGCTCATGGCTGCAACGATTGTCGCTTATTTCCGGAAACCATCGCGGATGATGCCGAGTTCCTGCCGCGATGAAAAGAATTTACCCGCGAGCAATAAACTCAAGCACGGCATGTAGGCGTTGCAACTCAACGCGCAGCCCGCTGCGGTAAACAAAATTCTCCCAAAACTCCGGCCAGCAATCCCGGCGCAAAAGCCTAACCAGCCACGTCTTTGGCTCGCCTGCGCCTGTCAACGGTGGAGCCGCAAACCGAACCACCGGCGCGCAGCGCCA